>Ga0209517_10002692_pt1 | contig 24730 bp, 21 predicted proteins | sample PeaSoiMetSII2010_FD_187695 | JGI IMG/M metagenome (GOLD analysis project Ga0209517, IMG submission 187695) | Peat soil microbial communities from Weissenstadt, Germany - SII-2010 (SPAdes) (version 2) | ecosystem: Environmental > Terrestrial > Soil > Wetlands > Peat | place: Germany... | reverse complement strand
CTTGTTTGCCCTGAGCGAGTAGCGCATCGACAATTACGAGGCTTGCGTTGAGTTCGTCGTCTCGTTGTTGCTCCTGTTCAAACTGTTGTTTACATGCACGTGCCGATGTTTCGGCGTCCGAGGCGTGACCTTCCTCGATGGCAAGGTTAGCCAAAGAGACACGGCTTTCAGCCGCATTCTGCTTTTCTCCGGCTTGATTCCGAAGGGTAAGAGCTTCCTCGTATCGGGTCCGGGCCAACGCAAGATCACCCCGATCCAAAGCTACATCCCCCATCCCGCTCAGCACATAGGCGGTAGCATTCTTGTCTTCCATTTTCCGCGCAATAACTTCAGCCTTCCGGTACGCTGTGTCGGCTTTGTCGAGTTCGCCATTTTGTCTCCAGATGTCTCCCAAGCTGTCAAGGTTAAGGACTACGCCCTCCTTGTCATCGACCGCTCGATACTCCGGAATGGATTCCTCCAACAGTTTCTTCGCTTCCATCAGTTCGCCTTGCGACAAACGAGCGTCAGCGAAATTACTGAGCGCGGTGGCAACGCCGTCCCTGTTACCAACCTGGCGAAACTTCTTTACTGCTTGCTGGAGCATTTCTGCAGATTGTGTGAGATCACCCCGTTGATAGTAGAGAGACGCGAGATCGGTGCGCATCATGGCTTCGCCGTTGGGATCCTTGGCGGCAAGTGCCGCCTCAAGCGCATTTCGGCAAATATTGATCGCTTCTGTCGATGCACCGATAGAAGGTTCTTGCTGGCAAAGAATGCCGTAAGTTCGACTGACAATGACGGGGGATCCTTGTGCAGTCGCCTTTTCGATCGCTAGTTTCGCTGCGGCAGCAGCTTTCGTGAAGTCTCTATTGATCCATGCGGACGCCTCTGTCATATCAATTCGCGCGTCACCGCCTAGGGGGAGTGGAAGGCGCCGCAAAACTGCTAAGGTCTGGAGCGACTCCGCCGCATCGAGATGCATTTGCGCGGAGGCGAACAAGAGACCGTAGTCCAGATTGTCGGGAAAAAGGTGGAATAGGGAGCGATACGTCTCGACCACTTTGGGCCATTCCTCGACGGTCCTCTGATATTGTCCTTCGACCAGCAGCCGCTGTTCTTGGGAAAGATGATTCGAGAGGTCGAGCGCTCGCTGAGCCTCTGTTCGAGCTCTGGCGTCATAGCCGGTGTGCCACCATACATCGGATAGAGCCGCATGGGCGAGCGGGAAATCGGGATCCGCCGCAATCGCTCCGCTTAGTAAATCGCGAGCTCCCAAAAAGTCGAATGCCCACAACCTGGCTCGTCCCTCGGCGTAGAGGCGGGCTGCTTTTTCATTAGACGGAAGCGCTGCTCGTGTGGCGATTTCGGTCCCCTCGGACGGTGCAGCCACACCGAGACTTCGCCGCAATCTTCCACCCAAATCCGAGGCCAAGTTGAAGAGGTCATTCTCATCGCCCGATACAGATTCCTCCGCAATGATGTCCCCGCCAGCAGTGTCTTGGACTCGCACGTCAAGACGAATCCTACGCTTGGGGTCAGCCGGAATCATCGTGTATGAGCCCACGACGACCACATCCGCGCCCGGGTTGGTTCGCAAACGCTGCAAGGTAGATTTGCCAAGGGAATCTTCATCGCGGAGTGGCAATTCACTCTTGGCGCGCGCAACATCTTCGCCGGGGACCATGCGGAGTTCGCCGCCTGCGGCAAGTTCTGTGTTCAACATTTCGCAGAAAGCGGCAGAGAGCCAATCGTCCTCTGTCCGGCCGGGCAAATTTCGGAAGCCAAGTACTGCGACCGAACGGCGAACGCGTACCTGCGGAATTGAGTTCCCGGCCTGGGCTGTTGAAAGCGTAGATGCATTTCTCGGCCGGAGAACATAGAGCACAATACCAACCAATACCAAAACTATTAGTGCGGCGACGATCACACCGCTTGTCCTATACAGGTTAGGTTGGGATGCGGACACGGCGGTCGCCGCAGGCGTTGGAGTGGCGGAATCAGCAACGGGCCCTGCGTCGACCCTAACAGGCGCGATGAACCGGTAGCCCCGCCGAGGAATGGTTTCGATGAATCTGGGATTGCTCGCATCATCCCCAAGAGCTTCCCGGACCTTGAGTACCGCCACTCCCAGGCTCTTATCGAATTCGACAAAGGTATTTTGGGGCCAAAGTCGGTTCCGAATCTCTTCCCGCGAAACAATCTGTCCGGCGCGTTCGACAAGCAATACCAAAAGTCGGAAAGGCTGTTCCTGCAAGCGCACACGCACCGAAGCACGCGTAAGTGCGCCATTAGACGGCTCAAGCACGTAAAGCCCGAAACTGTAGCTGATTTCCGGGCCCGCAGAATGATTTGGAGCAGATGCCGTCATACGTCAGGCGAGACTTTGAGGGTCGAGTTTAGCACGAAAGCGAGCTAAGACGAGTTAATCAGCATTCGTAAGCCCCCGGAAAATAAAGGATTAGCGGTTAAAGCACAATTTGCCCACAGTTGGTTTGCTAATTCTCCCGGGTGCAAGCAAAGTTCCCGTCGTTGCAGCCCATCGACCGAATTGAATCCCGAAGAGGTGGAAAAATGAGCGCTTGCCAAGCTTGCGGTGCAGCCTTAGCCGAGGACACTCGCTTCTGTCAGTCTTGTGGGTCACCAACAGAACTCAGAGCAGATGCCTCTGTGGCGGGGGTCGAGAGTTCGACTCCAGTCGCTGTCATGTCTCCGTCCGGGGAGACGGGGTCCCAAACGATAGAAACGAACCTCGTGGGAGCACTCACCTACCTCGCCGGCTTCGTCACGGGAATCGTGTTTCTAGTGCTCGACCCGTACAAGTCGAACTCTTTCGTTCGCTTTCATGCTTTCCAGTCCATCTTCTTCAATGTCGCATGGGTCGCCTTTTGGATTGTCTGGATGATTGTCTCGGCTGTGCTGACCCCACTGACGGCCGGAATCTTTGGCCTAATTGCTTTGCCGCTGATGTTGATTTTCACAATCGCCGGCTTTGGAATCTGGATCTTCCTGATGTACCAGGCCTACCAGCAAAAGCTGTTCAAGCTGCCGATCGTGGGTAAATTCGCCGCGGAGCAGGCGGGCGTAAGACTGTGACTTGCGATCCATTTCGCAGAATTGTAGGGGGAACCGACATGCAAACCTTTTCGAGGTTGATGCTATTAGCCACCATTGCAATTGCAGTGACGGGATTGGATTTGCCGCCGGCACACGCCGCGGATTCCTGCCAGCCGGTGTTTGAGGCACTTACGAAAATAGTCACGACTCCCAGCCATAGCTATACGACCAGCACACCGGTCAGTGGCGGCAAAGCACGAACTGCCGAGACGGTCATGACGCAGGGAAAGAAATACATCCGCGTCAATGGAAAGTGGATGGACAGTCACGTCACCACTGCGGAAGTCCTGGAGCAGGAAAAAGAGAATGAGAAGAACGGCAAATCCGGATGCCAGTTCTTGCGTAGCGAGCCCGTCAATGGCGAGGGTGCCTCGCTTTACCACATGCAGAGAGAAACCCAGGGCTTCAAGGAAGACTCTGAGATATGGGTCTCCAAGGCAACAGGATTGCCCTTGCGAGCGGAGCAGGATATCGACATGGGAGGAGAGATCGGCAAAGAACATCGGTCGGCACGCTTCGAATACGGCAATGTTCTGCCGCCGATTTGAGGCCCGAACCAGCACACGAAAGGAAAACTATGAACCCTCGGACAGTTTTGCGTTTGCTTACATGTCTCGCAGTGATCGCGATAGGACAAACGTCCTCAACGCTCCACGCACAGGAGACCTGTGGAGCGGTTTTTGATGCACTTGCCAAAGTGGTCACAACGCCAAACCACAGTTATTCCACCCGCACCACCAATGGAAAGCCTCGCATCAGCGAGAGGATTTACACGCAGGGCAAAGCCTTTATTCGGGTCGACGGCAAATGGACGACTATCCGCGAAGATACGACAGAGACCCTCCAGCAAGAAGCAGATAACCGCAAGCACGGAACTGCAACCTGCCAAGCCGTGCGCGAAGAATCCGTCGACGGCCAGCGGGCGACGGTTTATTCCCTGCACAGCAAAACTGAGTACGCTACGCAAGATGCGCAAATGTGGATTGCCAAGAGCACCGGCCTGCCGTTGCGGGAAGAGATGGATACGGATATAGGCGTCGGAAATATGGGCAAGAGCCACCTCTCCACTCGTTATGAATACAGCAATATCCAGCCGCCGATGTGATTCGGCGGCAGGGTCTGAGCAGGCAGCCCGAAATATATAAGGAGATATCTCATGCCTAAGTTTTGCGTGAAGTGCGGCTCACCGCTCACGAGCGGTCCGTTCTGCACGAAGTGCGGAGCCGATGCGCGCAGCGTATCCCAATCGGTTCAACCACAACCCATATCCGCGGCGGCTCAGCTGCCGGTTCCGGCCGCGCAGACAGGTCCCCAACCCGTCAGCGCAACGGGCCCGGTGCCGGCAGTCGCACCCCCCGTGGTCCCCAAGCAAGGGATGAGCACTCTGGCCAAGCTTGGCATCGCAGCGGTGGCCATCATCTTTGTAGGCGGCGCTGCGGGTGCGGTCGGTGTGTACTACGTGGCCCATAGAGTCAGCCAGAAATATCACGAGGTATCGGACGGAATTCTCGGATCAAGTTCGGATTCGCGAAACAACGCCGAAGGTTCCGGCCAAACTGAGTCGGGGTCCTCCAGTTCGAGCAGCGGGTCCATGGGGAATGTGTGCCGCTTCCTGAGCAAGGAAGACGTGAGCAAGGCGATCGGAGTTGAGATCGTCCGCACTGAGCCCGGAGGCAACGGTTGTTCCTACATCGCTAAAGGCACGCAGGCCGACATGACGGCGAAACACGTCGCAGCGATGATGGCCGCGCGCGGAGCCGACAAGAAGACACAGCAAATGATCCAAACTTTTGCCGGAGGTATGGGCAAGATGTTCGAGAGCGAAAAGCCTCAATCCGAACAGGACGCTTCTGGAGAAGTGCCGGTTTTCAATTTCTCAGTCGATCAACAGGCTGCCGAGGAACAGATGCGTCTGAACGCCAAGGGACTGGCAACCCTCGGCGATATGCAAGGATTGCCGGGAATTGGCGATCAGGCATTCGTGTCCTCTGACGGCGTGATCATGGTGCGCAAAGGCAAAAATCTGATTCGGATTATGTTCATCACTTGCCCTTGCGGCACCGAGCAGGTCAAACCGCTGGCACAGGAAATTGCCAACGCGCTGTAAGCGAGGGCGAGGACAACAAATGCGTAGGCCAGTCTCATTGCTTTGGCGCATATCACGGTCGCGAGCGTTTCGCGGCCCCCTAAAACGACGTATCTGGATCGGCAGCCCAACGCTGGTCCAGCGCCTCGTTGCGGGGGGGATGAGTGCGGTGCTCGCGATCACTCTTGCTTGCAGCAAGGATATCCCTGTGCAGCAGCAATCGGCGAGCCATGTAAAGAGCAGCACCGCAGATATTTCCTACCTGCCGCAGGATATCTTTGGGCCCAATGCCATTCCTGGAGCAACGGCGCTCAAGCCGATTGATCTCCACTCCCTTTCCGACACCGAGGTGAAGTTCGGAATCGCGCCCAAGCGATCCAGCGCAGTTGAGTACCAGCCGGACGTGATCGTGATGGAGCAGGGAGACAAGGCGATCCGTTCGATTGCCAGCAATGGCTTGGAGTGGGAGTTTGACGCGAGTGCCCAGCACGTCAGCGAATTTCAGAAAGGGAAGATTGTCTTTGCCACGGGCCGCGCAGTGGGTCGCATTGTCAGCCTCAAGAAGGAAGGCGATTCGGTCAAGGCGGTGCTCGGTCCGATCCAACTCACCGATGTGATCAAGAACGGCAAGTTCAAGATGGATTCCCCGATTACTGCGGACAACATCATTTCGTACGTTGCGCCCGATTTCCCGCAGGAACCGGAGGAGCACCCCGAGAACAAGCAGAGTTCGAGCGGGCCGAGCGACGGGGCGCAGGTTGACCGCGCGGTGGTTGTGTCGCGCGTGCAAAGCGGCGTCTGGACCCCGATGTCGGTAGCAGAAACCTATTCCGATGGCCGGCGGTTGACCTTCCAAAAAGTGGGGCGCGGCTGGGCTACGCCGCACTTTACCAGAGCGGCGATGCATCCGGCGTTGCGGGTCCATCCGTTCCACAGCGTTCAGTACCTTGCCGATCTGCAACAGTTGCCAGGCGTCCCAGGAGTGCAACTTCCACAGGTTCCTACGCCCAACTTCACGCCGCAGCCCCCTGCCAAAGCCGCAGGCACTCCGCCGACGGTGGACGTGAATGATCTTCGAACAGTGGCCGTAGCGAATCCCTCCTACATCGGCCTGCAGTTTTATTCGAAGAAGCTCGACGGCGGACTCTCCGTCTTTGCCGAGACGCTGATGAACGTCAACGGCATCCACATGCATTTCGTGCTGAACATTGTGAACAGCAAGATCTTGACCTGCGGGATCGATATGGGCGGCGCGGTTGGCGTGACGCTGCACTTGGACGCCCACACGACAAAAGAATTCCAGGTCAACCTGCATAAGAAGTGGTGGGAACCGATCGATCTGACGATCCCGTTGAGCCTCGGTACCGCCACTGGCGTCCCGTTCAGCGTGACATTCAACATGATGCTGGACATCAGCACCGGGTTTAGCGCGAAGCAATCCATTCTTACTGCGGAAGGTGTTTACAACTACAAAGGCGGTCTCTGGGCCGGTTACAAGGACGGAAGCTGGACCGCCACGACGGCCGCCGACGTAGTGGCCCGCACGGATATGGGCCAGTCGATCCAAGGGATATCGGTCGGAATCAATTCGCTAGTAATGGCGTGCTCGGTCCGAGCCATGGTTGGAATCGGCGCATTCGGATTCAACACCGGTGTATTTGTCGGAATGCGATTCGATGGAACGCTCTTGAACGCTCCCACCGAAGGATTTCAGTGCCGTCAAGGAACCATCGAAGTCTTTATTGACTCAGGTGTCGGCTACTCCCTGCCTGGCTTTGTCGTGGATGTATTGAACAAACTCCTGAGCATGTTCACCAGTTATCAGCTTGATCGAGTAGGCACACTCTTGAAAGGGCCTTCCCATCGCCTGTTCCACGGCGATACACAAATCCCAGCCTCGTGTGCGACACCAAAGGGAGGCGGTTAACGCATGAGCTATTGCGCAAATTGCGGAGCACAACTATTCGACGGTCAGGGGTTCTGTGGAGGCTGCGGCACGCCGGTCGCGGGAGAAGCTTCGGTTGCTCGATCGGCCGCGGTATCACCGCCTGCTTCGAACTTGTCGGAACAACCATCAAAAAGCTCGAGCCCTGCAGGAGAGCAAAACGGCAGTGAGGCCGCATTGCAAAAACTTGCGATGCTCAATGCGCAATCGCGGACGCCTGCGAAAACTTCCGGTAAAAAGATTCTACCGGTGATGCTTGTGATCTTCTTCCTGGGCGGGATCGCAGCCGTCGGCGGAGTCGTCTACCTGGGTTACCGCGTGAAGCAAAGAACCAGCGCGTCGTTGAATAAGCTGGAGGGCAACAAGAATGTCGACGCGTCCGGCAACAGTCACAAAGCGACTTCCGATGATGCTGGCCGCAATCTTGCTCAGCAAGACGATGGCAAATCAGGCGGAAATGACGACGACAAGAACGATCCGCTCTCTTCCGTTCTGGGCAAGTTGCAGGGTGGCGATAACACGACGCCGGCTGGCAATATGGCAACGAACATCCTCGAAGACTTGGGCGTCAAGAACCCAGGAGTGCCCCAGGATATTGTTCGCAACATTCCTTACTCGGCTCTTACGACTCCCCTCCCTTGCCCCACCGGAGGAGAGATCGACCCCGCGAAGCTGGCCGGCGGCCGAATCCGGCTCAAACCCGGAACCATCCTGACGACGTCGTGGTCGCTTCCCTTGGCGGATGCCGAGAGCGATCACATCATCGGAGCGGTTTCCCCCGCGGCTCTCGTATTCGAATTCAGTGGCATTGCGGCCCTGGGATTGGACATGAGCCTCAAGATTCACCCAGTATTTAGCAACACTGTCTGCGGCAAAGATGTCGTGGAAGGGAGAGCGTTCGCAACCGGGTGGGAGTTCCAGTCGACGAAAGAACCGATCGCGCCCGGACTGTATCCCGGCCTATCCCGCATCCTCTTGCCCGCGACAAAGTTCAGCGATTTGAAGTCTTCTGGTTCGACCGAACTGGTCTTCGCCTTCTACGACTACATGGATCCGCTCACCGAATGGGAGCTGCTTGCATGGAAAGGGACGCTGACCCGGGTCGAACCGGATGATGTTCCATTTCCGCTGATCATCGATGATGAACGAGTGGACGTCCCCAGCATTCACGTTCGCGGGAATATGAAGGTCCTCGAGAATGCTGGACGATTCGGCACGCGCGACTAGCCGGCCGACGCCTACATTCTGGACGATCCGAAGACTCCAGTAGTGCTGTCGTGGATGTTCGGCAAAGACCTGAAGCAGGACGATTCGTTCCGCGTGCAATACATCCGCGTCAGATATCCCAGCGACAAGCCCACGATCGAACAGCAACTCGCAAAAAACAGAAAGGCGATCACCTGGGGAATCAATTTCGACTTTAACAGCGACGTAATCCGGCACGAGTCCGAACCAGTCCTCAAGGAGATTGCAGATGCGATGGCTCACAATCGTGACTGGAGGCTCACAATCGCGGGTCACACCGACAACATCGGCGGTGACAAATACAACTTAGAGCTGTCGCAGCGCCGGTCTGCATCGGTGAAGCGGACTTTGGTTGAGCGCTACCACGTGGACGGCAGCCGGCTCTCAACCGCCGGATACGGCGACTCAAGTCCGATCGACACTAACGACACGATCGAGGGGCGAGCGCGCAATCGGCGCGTGGAGCTGACACTGGACTGACACGGCTCTCGGCTCGAAAGTAGTCCGTGACAGAACTGGTGCGGCTGGAGAATTCGCACAGAAAGGGAGTCAAGTGCATGAACAAATCAGGAGATTTTCTAAGATCCCGGAGAGCACGGACTTTGTTCGCCGCGAGCGTAGTGTTCGGTGCGGTCTTTATCGTTCATCTCGCACTCTATGGGCAGAATAAGGTCAATTTTCCAGACGGATTCGATGCTGTTCAGGCCGCACCCAAGAGCCATCGAGTTGTTTTCGAGAATGCATTTGTTCGTGTGCTGGAGGTTTCAGTGGTTGCGGGTGAGACCGTGCCCATTCACCATCACCGCTGGCCAAGCTTATTAGTAAGTTGGGATACGGGAGGCAAATCGCCCCATGTGCGCTACCACGCGGCAGACGGGACCGCAAAAGATATACCAAGCACAGAGGACCCGGTTCATCCCGGGCGGTGGGAGGTGCATTGGATGCAGCCGGAACCCATGCATTCCGTTGAAGTTCTGGAAGCACCTGTGTCAACCCCGGATCTCCGCATCGAGATCAAGTGTGGCTCTTGATGAGTGCTAGCGGCCACACGGAAAAACAATCGCACATCAACCTGAGGTGGTGACCCAATGACGAAAACGCCCATCGTTGCTTTAGCTGCCCTTGTGATCGCGCCGACTGCTTACGGCAGTCCAAAGGTCCTGACGAGCGATCCACTCACGGGCCTCCCACTTAATTCCGCGACCGTTTCGCTTGCACCTGGGCAACGAGCCGACAGTTCTGCCGGAATCAACGGTATGCAAGGGCAAGATGCAGGCAGATTTTTACTCGATCTATGGCTCGAAAGTGGATGTAACCCTTGCTTGGTACAGGGCGCGCCTATCGGGATTCAAAAGGACAGACGCGTACGCTACCGACCGTTCGCAGGACACGTTTTACAAACCAGATGGCACGTTGGTTGTGTCCGTTACAGGGAGTCCCGGGAAAGACGGCGAAAACACGGATGCGTATTCCGTGGTCTTTGCGCGTTTCCAGCCAGGCCTGTCGGAGAGAGCGGTTATCACTCTCAACCAGCAGAAGGTCGTCTGCCCGTAGGGCAACCGAAGGAGCAAATGTGAGAAAACCACAGCAGCCATCAGGATTGCGGTTGGAGAACCTCCTCGGTCCTCCGCAGAACTCGAAAGCATCGAGCGGTGGCCGGTGGAAAAGTTGTAACCCCAGAAAGGCGGTAATGGCATGAGGAAACTAACGGTGGGAGTTGTGATCACATGCGTGACGCTCATTGCTGATGTTGCTGCTCAGCAGGCGTCACCGGACCTGATTTTGACGAACGGCAAGATTTTCACTAGCAATGCCGCTCAACCCTACGTGCAAGCTCTCGCCATTCGAGGTGAACGCATCACGGCTGTTGGTACTGCGGAACAGATCCAGCAACTTGCCAAGCCCACTACGAAGATCATCGACCTCGGTGGTCGCACGGTCATCCCTGGCATCAACGACGCGCACAATCATCTCTCCATTGCGCCGCAAAGCAGGGTGGATGTGCACTTCAAGAGTCTCGACCCATCTTGGCCAGAAGCCAGGCAAGTCCTCGCAGCCGCATCGGAAAAGGCGCCGCAGGGTGTCTTTATCTATGGTGACATCGGCCCAACGATCTTTCACGATGTGTCCGTCGATCGTGCAGCTCTCGACAAAGTGTCTCTCGATCATCCTGTGATTCTCACGACTTTCACCGGGCACGGCGCGATTGTGAACAGCGCGGCATTGGCGGCGGTGAAGATTGCCGAGAACCAACCGGACCCTCTCGGCGGACGCTACGAGCACTTCAGCGACGGACGACTCAGCGGTGTCTTACGCGAATACGCGGTATTTGGATTCAATCGCACACTGGCGAACCAGGTGCCCGATGCTGCTGCAGTGTCCCAGTTGCGAGACACGCTCAACCAGGCAGCGAGGTTCGGGATCACTACGATTCAGGACATGTCGGACGCGATGCCCCCAGAGCGATGCGTGGCACTCTTGGAGAAGATACCCACTTCCATCCGGGTGCGTGTGATGCGGATGCCTGGAACCACTCCAAACGGTCGAGACACTAAGGAAGGTTGGCCAGCACCGATTGTAAGCGATCCGTTGATCCGGGTGAGTGGGACCAAGTGGATACTCGACGGGGTACCAGTAGAGGGAACATTCACGCCGCGGGACCAATCCGATTCACCAGGGGAGTTGTTTATGCATCTCCCTTTAACCTTTCCCAAGGTTGAACTCGCCGCGATGCTTCAAGAGTCGCTGCGGAATCAAGACCAATTGCTGGTACACGTTTCCGGACGCCCATCCGCTGAGGCGTTCCTGGATTCAATGAGGGCGGCCGGCAAGTCGTTGTGGTCGGAGAAGCGCGTTCGTTTCGAGCACGGCGACGGTCTGACTCCTGATCTATTGCCAGCCGTCAAAGAGATGGGAGTGATCGTCGTTCAGAATCCGTCCCACCTTGACGGAGTGGACCTTATTCCGGGTCTCGGCGACAGCCTCAATGCTGTGAAGGCCCAGCCGCTAAAGTCTTTGCTCGATTCCGGTATCCCGATGGCGCTCGGCTCCGACGGTCCCACCAACCCTTACTTGAACATCATGTTCGCTTCACTGCATCCGGATCGCCCTTCCGAAGCAATCAGCCGCGAACAAGCCGTAATCGCTTACACGTTAACCTCCGCGTACGCGGAATTTGCCGACAAAGAGAAAGGCAGTCTTGAACCTGGCAAACTCGCGGACCTAGCCGTGCTCTCGCAAGACATTTTCACCGTCCCCGCCTCGGATCTGCCCAAGACAACGTCGGTACTTACGCTTGTTGGCGGCAAGGTCGTATACGACGCAAACGCGATCGGATCGTCGAACGGCGAGTCTGTACGAGAGGTAAATGGATCGCTGAAATGAGCAGCGGCGATTCCACATGTGGAGGTTGGCTTGTTTCCTTTCAAAATTAGCAAAGCGATTCATCTAGAGCCCTCTCTGGCGAAGACCCGGCTGAACGCGCGAGCCGTCGGCAGCAGCGCAGAGAACGGTTTTTTTGTCGGGATGTCGCTGCTTTTGCTGGCGACTGTGCTTGTTGGATTCGCGAAGTCTTATTTCCTCGCCGGTATGATGAAGGCGCCGCTGCCGAACAAGTTGATTCACATTCATGCGGTCTTTTTTTCCTGCTGGATTCTGCTCCTAATAACGCAGGCAAGTTTGATTTCTGCGCGCCACTTCGATCTTCACCGGAAGTTCGGGCTGTTCGGCTTTGGGCTGGCATGCGGAATGATCGTTGTCGGAGTGATGGCGGCGACGGATGCGATGACGCGCATTCCGATGGTCGGACCGTTTGACACGCGCACCTTCTATGCTGTCCCCATGTTCGACGTGATCGTCTTTGCGGTGCTGACCTTCTTCGCCTATCGATGGAGGCGAGATCCCGCGACCCATAAGCGGTTGATCTTGATCGCGTCGATAACAATCGTGGATGCGGCAACAGGTCGCGACCCGCTGACGAAGATTACCCACTTGCCTTACCTGAATAATGTGTTTACGCAGTTGTATACAGTGCTGCTAGCGGGTTTCGATTTGTGGTACTTGAAGCGAATTCACCGCGCGACTTTGATAGCTGGGCTATTTTCAATTGTGATGCTGCTGGTTGCGATTCCCATAGGCAGTACGGGGCTGTGGATGGCTTTTGCGAACTGGATGTTGGGGATAGCAACGGCGATCAAAGGACAGGGGGTTGGACAATAACTTACGCCACTGCTGACGCGGTGCGTAAGCCAGTTGACCTGGGGACCCGAGAAATGTAGCCATCAAGTCTTAAGGGCTTGCTGTCTCCGGTTTGCCATTCCACTCAGAGGCTCCACGTTGTGAGTGCCTGGCGATACGTTTCCGGAGCCTGATTTAACGATGATCGTCTACAACTGCCTTTGCGACTTTTGTAGATCGGGCGGGCATGGTCAAGGACAAGGACAATGATGTCCAACGACCCCATACAAACATTCGGCTGGCTAGATGGCTAAACAGATATCTGACGTACCACGCGTTGCCCCGGCGACGGCAACTCCGGCGAATCTATTCACCAGAAGACGCGGCGCTTTTGTATGGCTTGCACTTCTCCTGGTTGCGCTGGCAATCCTGCGTGCGGCTATCTCAACCCGAATGGATAGCTTCACCATCGATGAGGCCTACCACATCGCCGCTGGCGTCTCTTACGCGAAGTACCACGATTTCCGAATCAATCCCGAGCACCCGCCTCTCGTGAAACTTTGGGTGGGCGGTGTCATGTATGCAACAGGATTTCGACTGGATTCGCTTCGCCAATTCAATGACAAGCCGGGAGAACGGGCCTTCGCGAATTTTGCCGTCTTCCGGCAAAACGATCCCGACGCTGTCCAGCGGCGCGCAAGAGTGGCAAATGTACGGGTTGAACGGCCTTCTATTGCTCGCTTTGGCTTTTGCGCTGGAACGCGTTTTTAACGAAGGTGTTTCTCTCGGGACTCTTCTCTTCCTCGCTATCGACCCGACGGTCGCGGCGCACCTGCCCGTTGTCATGACCGATCTGCCGGTGGCGCTCCTCTCGACTACGGCTGTTGTCCTCGCCGGAAGAGCCTTTCGAAATTGGATCTGGAGCGACCTTGCCGCTTGCTCCGCGTTTCTCGGGCTTGCTTTGACCGCCAAGCATTCTGCGCCCGTTATTGCGGCGGGCATAGCTCTCATTGGAGCCGTAGTCGCAATCGTTCAGCCGCTTGGATCGCCAAGCCACTCGCGCTGGTCTAGAGTTGTGAAACTTGGCGCGGTACTGGGCGGAGCGATGCTGGTGCTATGGGCTTCCTATCTGTTCCGGTATTCCGAGTCTCCCTCTGGCCCGGAATCGTTCAACCGCCACCTGGTTGACAAGATCAACGACGTTGCTTCGCCCACCTACCAAGCCGTGCTAGGCACGATGGCCACGACTCGCGTGGTGCCCCGCGCCTACCTCTGGGGCTTTGCAGACACCATCCGTTCCGGAATGGAGGGCCGCGAGAGCCCTCAATTGTTTTTTGGCAAGGTGTACGACTTTCGAGGCCCCAGATATTTCTTCCCCGCGATGATTGCTGTTAAAGTACCCGTCGGTCTGATCGTACTGGTCCTGCTTGGGCTGTTTCTCTTTTTCACCCGCCGCATTCTCCCGGTCTGGATATTGCCTTGTGGGATCCTGCTTACCGCGGCGGTCTTGTTTTTGCTCGTGCTTTCGAGGGGCGCGACCTATGGAGGAATTCGTCACGCCCTGCCTGTGGTTGTTCTGCTTTCCGTTTTCGCGGGGATCAGTTTCGAGATTGCGTTATCCTCCAAAACGCAACAACTCAAAATTGCCGTAGCGACCGCTTTCGTGGCTGCGATCGCATCAGCGCTGCCGCAGATGCGTCCTTGGGAATATTTCAATGAGTTCGTCGGGGGGACGTCGAACGCCTATCACCTCTTTAGCGATGAAGGCGTGAGCCTCGGACAGAGGTCAAAAGAACTCGCGGAATACTACAAGCGGGAACTCAAACCAAGTGCCCCCCGGCCTGTCTGTCTCTATTGGATTTGGGACGAAGAAAAGGTCGCAAGGGGCATCGACTGCCTTGGCAGCGACGAGAAACGTGACGCTGCACTTATCGAACTCCCAGAAAGGTCGGGAACCATCTTTGCCGGGCCATCTGACTTTATTGCAACTAGGTATTGGGATAGTCCTGCATTGCGCAAGGCCCAGCCTGCAGAACGTTTGGGAAATCTGTTCATCTTCCGTGGCACGTTATACCTGCCGGGACAGGCAGCCTCAGAACTCTTCTGGCGCGGAATCAACAGGCTTTATGGCGGAAACCCGAACGACGCAGAGGCAGAAAAAGCCTTTCGTCGCTCCGTCGAACTCGACCCGACGGCCTACTTCGTTCACATTCAGCTCGGAAATCTCTACCTGAAGAGCCGATCCCGTGAGAAGTGTGTGCGGGCCTATTCCGAAGCTCTCAAGTACGCGCCGGAAGACTCCGAGATTCGTTCTGCACTTCAGAATCAGATTCAGCGTGTATCCCGCGAGGATTTAGCAGAGGTCAATCCACTGCGAGATCCTCACATGGAATGATCTCTCGGGAAGAGTCTGGTCCCCGTGGCGGAGAAACACCCCTTCTACGCCGGGAACTCTTCCCACCCATTTCTTGTTCAGCGTCCTGCTCACCGCCTGCTTGATAACGATAGTGGCTCTGAGCTATCTTCCAGCATTGGCCCTCAGCCCCATACTGGAACGATTGCTGCTCCGAAGATAGAGCCCATCCAGTTCTTAAAAAGCCTGCAGAAGAGATCCCGGCTCGTCGTTGGACGGGCAAACTGTTTTGTAAATCCGCCCCCAATCTGGAGGGCGAAACGAGCAAAGCTGAATGAAAACTGAATGAAGGACATGCCTTTGTAGCCTTTCTCGGCATTCCGGACCATCGTAGAATCAGCAAGTTCCAAGGAATCAATAACCGACTGGGGAACAAATCCACCCCCCGCAACCAACCTCATGCAGCATTCTTAAGGATCTTCACCCTGACAAAGCTGCACTTCTTCCGCATCTGGTAAAGCTACTTGCCAACGACCAATCGTCCGGGGTGCATGGATCTCGAAGCGCCGACTCCGGTCAATGGGTCATTCCGCTGCTGTCTTGCCGGTGGCTAGCTCGGCAAGTTCTACGAAGGCGAAAACCGTAGCATCCTCTCGCAGATCGCGGCATCCAAGCGGTATGCTTGAATTGCGCCGAACTTGGATTGCGCCGAACGCTCTCTGAGTTCGCGCAATCTTGGCAAGCTCACTTGTGAAACCAGGAGGTCCTTCTATGGCGAAGAAAGAAATCGCCTCCACCCGTCAAACCACAATCAGCGCACAGCCCCGTACTCACCAGCGTGCCGAGGAGATCCAAGCTTACGGAACGGTCTCGCACGGCCTGCCCCTCGAGTTGGAAGAGCCGGTGCGCCTGGAAATGACCGAGCAACTGAATCTGTTGCTCGCCGATACCATGACGTTACGCGATCTCTACAAGAAGTCGCATTGGCAAGTCGCAGGGCCCACGTTCTATCAGCTGCATCTGCTGTTCGACAAGCACTATGGCGAGCAAGTGGAGATCGTCGACGAGATTGCCGAACGGATCCAGTTGCTCGGAGGCGTTTCGCTGGCCATGGCTGCCGACATCGCGGAGACCACACGCATTGAGCGCCCCCCACGCGGCCGCGAAGAGGTGCCCGTCCAGATTTCCCGCCTCCTGGATGCGCACCAGATCATTATTGGCCACTGCCGGCAACTCTCGCGGCGCGCGTCCGAGTTGGGCGATGATGGCACCAACGATTTGGTGGTCAGCGATGTGCTGCGCGCCAACGAATTGCAGGTGTGGTTCCTGAGCGAGCACCTGGTCGATGTTCCGCTGGTGCACGCGCAAGACCCGGGCGTGCGAAAAGCCGGATAACTGCGGTTCGAACCGATTTCGAACCGATAGGGAAGCGGGCCTTGCGCCGGTGGCAAAGGCCCGTCCCGAGTAGGGCTGCTAGGCCAACCGACGGTTCGGCTCAGCGTTACGCCTTCATGTTGTCGTGGTCGTAGTATTCGTACCCCGACATCGGTTTCTCGCCGCCCTTCTTCCAGATGCGGGAATCTTCGGGCAGCTTGTTGAGCACGCGCGCCATTTCGCGAATATGCATGGCAACCGTTCCACAGCACGCGCCGATGTAGTTGATGCCCAGATCGCGAGCCTGGAGAGCATAGTCCGCCATATCCTTGCGCGTGAGTTGCAGAGGATCCAGCGCATAGGGGAACTCCGGAAGGCTGGTGAAATCGGGTTTGTCTTTCGGCGTCCGATAGGCGACCGGTTGACAGGCGAGATATCCCGGGACCGCTTTGCGCATCTGCTCCATCGGTCCCAGGATGTGCTGTGGCGGGCGCAGGCAATTCATACCGACGATGTCGGCGCCCGCGTCGAACAGCGTTTTCGCAGCGTCGGCGGCGTTCGTGCCTTCAGCGGTCTCCTCTTTATTCTCAAAGCAGATCGTAACCATCGCCGGCAAACCTGTAGTCCGGGCCCGCTCCACCGCGATCAGCGCTTCACCCAGCCAGGAGAAAGTCTCTCCGATAATGAAATCAACGCCTTCGTCGACCTGGACGGCGAGTTGCTCGTCGAAGGTTTGGCGGACGCGATCGGCCGCGGAGGGACTGCCCGGCTCGTACATCCAAGTTAGGCTCAGGTTGCCGGCGACCAGGCATTGGTCGCCCGCGACTTCGCGAGCCACGCGAACTGCCGAGCGGTTGAGATCTTCCAACCGGTTCTCCAGGCCCACCGTGGCCAGTTTGTCACGGCTGGCATAGAACGTAAGCGCTTGCAACACGTCAGAGCCGGCCTCGCGAAACTCCACATGCAATTCGCGCAGTGCGGTGGGATACGTCAACGCCACCTCCGGCGTGAACGGACCCGCGCGCACCCATCCCCGTTTTTCGAGTTCCAGTAAATAGCCTCCGTCGCCCAGTACGGGGCCATCCTTCAATCGTTCAAGAATTCCTCTCTTTTTCATGCCTGCTCCTGAGACCTCTTAGTCGTAACCCTATTCGAATTTATGCCGCCTCCCGCAATCGTCCCTTCTTCCAGTCTCGCAGCGCCTGATGGGCGGCATTGCGCCCAGGTGCTCCGGTGACGCCGCCGCCCGGGTGGGCGCCCGCTCCGCAGAGATAAAGTCCGTCAATGGGGGTCCGATATTGCGACCATCCCGGCACGGGCCGCATGAAGAAGAGCTGCTCCAGCCGCAGATCGCCGTGGAAAATATTGCCTTCGGTCAACCCGTAGGTGCGCTCCAGATCGAGTGGAGTCAACACTTGCTGCGCCACGATCGCGCCGGGAACATTCGGAGCGTATTCGGCAAGCTTCTTGACCACGCGATCGCCCAGCAGTTCGCGCTTCTCGTCCCAGTTGCCTTCCCGCAGATGGTAGGGTACGTACTGCACAAAGCACGTGAGGATGTGTTTGCCCGGCGGGGCCAGGGAATCATCCGCATTCGAGGACACGACGCAGTCGACCCATAGCTCTTCGGGAATTTCTCCAAACTTCGCAATGTCGTAACACCGTTCCGCGAATGCCAGCGACGGAACGAGCGTATAGAACGTGCGCTCGAGCGCCGTTGCCTGACGCGAGGTGCCAGTGAATCGAGGCTCTTCGGCCAGCACGAGGTTCACTTTGGCACACGGTCCCTGCATCTTGATTCCGCGCACGGCGAACAGAAAATCTTCGGGAAGTTCCTTGGCGTCCACCATCCCCAGAAACGTCCGCTTGGGATCGGCGTTGGAAAGTACCATCCGGGCGCGAAGTTCCGTGCCGTCTTCCAGCACAACGCTGCGCGCGCGGCCGTCGCACACCTCGATGTGAGCAACCGGTGCCGAAGTGCGAATCTCCACTCCGTGCTTAGTTCCCGCTGCGGCCAGCGCCTGCGTGATCGATCCCATGCCACCCATCACGTGTCCGGAAAACCCCTGCAGTGCATGCTCTCCGCCACTCAGCAGATGAAAAAGCAATCCGATCGCCGTCCCTGGCTGGTACGGCCCGCCATGCTTGCCGTAGACGTTGTTCGCCAGAAACATCGTCTTCATTTTCTCGGACTCGTAGTTGTGATCGAGAAATTCACCCAGGCTGCCGGTGAGGAAGCACACTAGTTGCGAAATCTCAGCGCTGGAAATGCCGCGAAACCGTTTGCCGACCCGGAACAAATCGGCCCAGCCTTTAACCGTCGAAGTGTCAACCTCCGGTGGGGGTTCCATGAAAAACGGCTGCAAGTAACGTGCCAGCTTTTTGAGCTGATCGTCGACTTGCACAAACCGCGCTGCATCTTTTGCGGAAATCTTCGAAAATTCTTTTTGTGCTCGCTCGCGATCCACCCACCACGGCACCACATGGCCGTCAGGGAAGGGAACCTGGATCGCCGGATCGCAGGGAATCATCCGCAGCCCGTGACTTGCCAGATGCAATTCGGAGATCACCTCGGGGCGGAGCATGCTCGCGATGTAAGAAGTGGTGGACACGCGGCAGCCGGGCGCGATTTCCTCCGTCACACAGCATCCCCCTACAATCTCCCGGCGTTCGAGCACCAGCGTCGACAGTCCCGCTCGCGCCAGATAGGCCGCAGCCGTGAGCCCGTTATGACCTGCGCCGATTACAATGGCGTCGTAAATGCTGCCGGGCCCGATTTGGCTGTTCTGACTTGAAGTCACCGTACGTATCCGGAATCGGACCAGCCTATCGCACATGGCAGCAAAAATGAAGTTGAAATCGACAGAGACGCTCCTGTATGCTTCTGTGACTTGCAGTCATTATCTATGCCGGGAATTGCCAGCAATCGCGTCGCTCCGCCGTTCTACCAACGCCAGGCTCCGGTGCGTCCGCGCTCGGAGGCGAAGCGCAGCCGCATCATCGAGGCGGCCACGCAACATTTTGCCGAGCACGGATATCACGCGGCTCGGGTGGGCGACATTGCGAATGCGCTGGGCATTGCCAAGGGCTCCATCTTCCAGCACTTCGGCAGCAAGGATGGGCTGTTCTTCGAAGTCTATAAACACTCCGTGCGCTCGTTCGCCAAGTACCTTGACGCGCCGGCGGACATCCGCGAAGCAGGCTTCTTCGAGGTGCTGCGCTACTGGCTGGTACGCACCGAGCACCTGGTGCATGAGGATTGGATTCCATACCGGATCTCTCTGCTCGGAAATTACGGCACCGATTTCGTGTTGAAGCGCGAGATTAACCGCTTCCTCATTAGTGAAGATCCCTATGGCACCGTGGCCTTTGTACGCTTCGGGCTGGAACGCCGCGAACTGCGCAAAGACATGGACATCGAGATGATCGTTTCGATTCTCGACTGGATGATGGAGCGCTTCCAGGATGCACTGCTCACCGCGGAGCTTGATCCCGGATTATTTCGCCGCCAGGGCGAACTGGCCGAGAAGAAGGAAGCCAGAATCCAGCAGTTTCTGGCGGTGTTGCAGCGGGCAATTGGCGCCGCGGCTGATCCCGTGCCCGGCGCGCGTCCCCAGGCCCGGTCGAGTCATCGCCGTTAGTCGTTGGGAATATCACGAAGGCTTCCTTTTGTTGGTTTCCTTCGTGTAACTTCGTGTCCTTCGTGGTAAAGGTTTTCAGGCGGACTTCGCAATGCCGATCATTCATTTCGAGAGCAAAAACATGCAACCTTCCATCGAACAGATTCTCTCCAGCTACAACGATCGTGCCCCGCTGGCGGAGGCCTCGACCATCCCTGCGCCTTGGTATGTCGATCCACGCATCGCCGAACTGGAACGCCTCAATGTTTTCAGTCAGAGCTGGCAACTCGTCGCCCGCACAGATCAATTGCAGAAGCCGGGAGAATTTGTTGCCACGCGGCTTGCCGGAGAGCCCATCGTTGTGGTGCGCGGAGGCGACGGCACGCTGCGCGCTTTTTACAACGTATGCCGGCACCATGCTGCGGCCGTTGTAACGCAGCCCTGCGGTCACGCGGAGATTCTGCAGTGTCCTTACCATGGCTGGAAGTACGGTCTGGATGGATCTCTCAAAGGCATGCCGGAGTTCGACGGCGTGCAGAACTTCGATCGCGCTGCGAACGGCTTGGTGCCTGTACGCGTCGAAACGTGGGAGTGCTTTGTGTTTGTCAACCTCGATCCCAAGGCCGTGCCATTGCAGCAATTTCTCGGGGGCTTGGTGAAACGCGTTGCTCCGCTTGGCGTCAGCAAGCTGCACTACTTCGATCACAGAACCTATGACATTCATTGCAACTGGAAAGTCTATGTCGATAACTACCTCGACGGCGGATATCACGTGCCCCACCTGCACAAAGGGCTGAGTTCCGTACTCGATTACAAGCAGTACACCATCGAGAACGAAGACCGCTATTGTCTGCAGTCCAGCCCCATGGTCGCGTCCGATGAAGATGCCGCCACCGGCTCCACGCGCAAAGGCGACCGCGCCTGGTATTTCTGGCAATATCCGAATCTGATGATCAATTGCTACGAGGGATACATGGACACGAACTATGTCGTCCCCGTCGATGCCGATCATTGTTCAGTGATCTTCGATTTCTATTTCAGTGATGTGAGCGAGGCGCGGCGCGCATACAACACCGAGTCGGTCAACGTCGGCAACCGCGTGCAGGATGAGGACCTCGGCATCTGCGAAGATGTACAGCGCGGCCTGAAGTCGCGGGCTTACGGCGCAGGCCGGCTCTCCGTGCGGCGCGAAGCCGGCGAGCAGTTATTCCATCAACTGCTCGCCGCCGATCTGAAGCGATAACTTTCAGCGTCCATTGTGGCCGACGATTGAGTCTTCCGGCTTGCTCGAAGAAAGGCACCATGAGACTGCTCCTGGCAGCAATTTGCACGCTAACCGCGCTGGCACACGCTCAAGTGACGGCGATTCGCGCCGGCCGTCTGGTAGACCCGGATTCTGGAACCCTTCTTACCGACCAGATCATCCTTATTCGCGACGCGAAGATCGAAAAAGTCGGAAAGGGCATTGATGTTCCCCCGAATGCCGTGGTCGTCGATCTCAGTAAGATGACCGTGCTGCCCGGTCTCATCGATTGCCACACTCACCTGGCCGATGGCGCGCATGACGGTGAACCGATGGGGCAGTTCAAAAAGACGGCCGCGCAGGTCGCTCTGGAATCCGTGCCCAATGCGCGCGCCATGCTGGAATCGGGGTTTACGACGGTGCGCGACGTGGGGGCCTACCGGGCCCTGGGCGATATCGCGCTCCGCGATGCCATCAACCGTGGCGATATTGTGGGCCCGCGCATGTTCGTCGCCGGCGCGTATGTGACCATTTCCGGTGGTGCCGGCGCGCTGACGGGTCTTGCTCCTGACATCCAGCTTCCGTGGGACCTGCGTTATGGTGAAGCCAACAGTCCGTGGGAAGTGAGAAAAGTTATTCGCCAGCTCGCCCACGACGGTGCCGATCACATCAAGACTCTATCCAGCGGAGCCGTGCTGACTCACGGCAGCGATCCCAAATCGCAGGAATTCACGCTCGAAGAACTGCAAGCAGCGGTCGACGAAGCCAGACACTTCGGACTGCGTGTCGAGGCCCACGCCCATTCCGCCGAAGGCATTAAGAACGCCATTCGCGCGGGTGTCGCCTCCGTGGAACACGCCACCATGATCGATGACGAAGGCATCGCCCTCGCGAAACAGCACGGGACGTATCTCGACATGGATATCTACGACGAGGAGTGCATTCAGGAGGGTGGAAGAAAGGGGAAGGTGCCGAAAGATTTTCTGGAGCATGATGCGCAACTCGGACAGATTCAGCGTGACAATTTCCGGAAAGCGGTTGCTGCGGACGTGAAAATGTCCTTCGGCACCGATGCCGGCGTCTGCGCCTACGGCACGAGCGGGAAACAGTTCGCGTTCATGGTCCAGTACGGAATGACCCCGATGCAAGCGATCCAGGCGGCGACAACGTCCGCGGCCGATTTGCTCGGACACTCCCGTGAAATCGGTTCGATCAAACGCGGGAAGTTCGCCGACATCATCGCCGTGCCAGGCGATCCGCTCGTGGATATCCGGTTGCTCGAGGACGTCAAGTTCGTGATGAAAGACGGCAAGATCTATAAGCAGTAAATCCGATTATTGATGATCGCGCGGAATCGTCACCTGCCAGCTCTTAGTCTTGATCATCTGCCCGTCCTTCAGCAACTCGCGCACGTATGAGTAGTAGAAGTTCTTCCGGTCGGTGGTCACCAGCAGATGCCCACGCCACACCAGCGTGCGTCCCTTCAACGCAAAGATGCTTTCCGCTTCACCGCGTACTGAGCAGGTTTCCGGATGGGCATCGTCGCCATCGTAAGTGAGATTCTCGAAATCGTTTTCCGTGCCCCACGGATACGTGTATCCATCCTTGCCTTTCCAGTGCACCGTCGTCTTCTGGCGAGCTTCATCGCGCTCGACCGTCCACTCCCCGGGCCAGGGGAAGCCTTCGCTCTTAATGTCGGTGCGTTCTTCAGAAGGCTGTGGCGGCGAGAATTCCGGCGCGGCCGCCCCGTGCACGGGAACCACCGGGACAACGACACGGGATCCGCCCGCGCCGCCCAGTTCGAGCGATGTCGTCATCGCATACGGCGTCGGCAACACCATCGGCCACAGCGCATTTGAAACTGCGACCCGAATGCGATGACCTTTGGGAAACACCCACGAAGTCAGGTGCATCTCGATGTCCAGCGGATAAACTTTCCCCGGCTCCAGATCGCGCGGTTCGGTCATCGATTCGCGCTGTGCCCCATTCAAGCCCGCGCCCGTGATCTGCGTGACTGTGCCGTCGGGAGCCACATCCGAAACCCGCGCGAACCAATTCGCCAGCGGCGCGGTCGCCGAAGCCTGCAAAAGCGCGCGGGGACGCCCAAGGATCGCGACCTCTTCCTCCAGCGGCGCGGAATCATAAACCAGACTGAACGCGTCCACCGGTCGCGGATCGCTCAACAACTCTCCCCACCAGAAGCCAGCCTCCACGCCAACTGTGGGAACGTATTTCAGTTGATGCGTCGCCGGAGCGGCGGCCGATCCATCCAGCGTGTGATTGCCCTGCAAGAAAAATGTAGTCTCCTTTGCATCCTTCGGAGGCCACACATCTTCCCGCCGCCATTCACCCGGCACGCTCGGCAGACTCGGATCGGGCGGATGCCAGTGCTGGATGTAGATCACGAGCCGCGGATCACTCTGAACTCCGGTGTCCCGTCCTTTGAGCCAGTAGTCGAACCAGCGTACCGCCTGATCGCGCCATTCGAGTTTTGGCCCGAAGTCTGGATCATTGGGGAAGGAATGGTTCCATGGGCCGACGATCGCCTTGATCGGAGCCTTGGATTTCATCAGCATGTCGGGAACGTTGTCGCGATAGCCGTCCTGCATGCCGCCGATCAAGAAACTCGGCGTCGTGATCTCGCTGAGTGGCCGCACGCGGTCGCGCCAGAACGGACCATCATGCTGGTGTTTCAAGTACAGCAGCGACCACGGTGGCGAGTCGAAACGCGGCCCCAGGACTTTCTCATCGAGCGAATAATCCGGCGCGCCCACCCAGCCTTCAGCCATATCCATGTTCAATTCAAATTCATCAATGTGCGCCATCCCGTCGATGTAGTGGACGTCATCGTGAAACAACTCTGCGGTTGCGTGCACCGCAACGATTGCCTTCAGCGCCGGCGGATGCCGCATCGCCATTTGCATCGCGGTGAATCCACCCCACGAGATGCCGAACATGCCGACATTGCCGTTGCACCAGGGCTGACGTGCAAGCCATGCAATGACCTGCTCGCCGTCCACTTGCTCCTGCTCGGAATATTCGCGCTCCGGCGGAACGCCTTCACTCGAACCAAACCCGCGAATGTCGACGCGCACGCCCACGTAACCACGCCGCGCGAAATAAGCGTGCTTGGGATAATCGCCCGCCGCCGTACCATCGTCTTTGCGATACGGCAAATATTCGAGCAGGGCGGGGAACTTCTCTCCCGCCTTCGCGCCTTCCGGCATGTAGAGAGTCGCGGCCAGGCGCACCCCGTCCCTCATCGGAATCCACGCCTGCTCCATGCGGACTCCGTAAGTGGGAGGAGAAGCCGGCTCGCTGGCAAATGTGTAGAGAGGAGATACGCCGAGAAGCGTTAGGCATCCGGCCCAGCGGGCAGTCCCAGTCAGAGTAGTTACCCACATGCGAAAGTTCTTCATGAGAGGTTTTGGGAAGGGCACGGCTTCCAGCCGTGCCGTCTAAGCCGCAACGGATTTGAGCTTCAGCCCCTGAGGGAGCAGTGACCGGCGGTCAATCCTGCGGGCCTTGCTCGCGGCGCATAGCGCGCAGATCGATCCCCAGTTGCTCCGCCTTCTTATACAGGTGGCTGCGC
>Ga0209517_10002691_pt1 | contig 24731 bp, 20 predicted proteins | sample PeaSoiMetSII2010_FD_187695 | JGI IMG/M metagenome (GOLD analysis project Ga0209517, IMG submission 187695) | Peat soil microbial communities from Weissenstadt, Germany - SII-2010 (SPAdes) (version 2) | ecosystem: Environmental > Terrestrial > Soil > Wetlands > Peat | place: Germany... | reverse complement strand
ATTCGCTCGCGCAGTCGGTGTGGCCGTGGCGCCTCTCCATCGACTACTCCTATTCCCAGATTCCGCTGGGGATCCGCAGCGCCGCAGATTACGTGTCGCTGGCGGTGACTCTCGTGGCGGCCGCAGTCCTGGTGGGACTGTGGCGCTGGAACCGGACCGCGTTTTTCCTGGCGGGTTTCGCGGTCCTGGTGTTTCTGCCGACGTCCAATCTGCTCATCCCGATCGGCACCATCCGGGCGGATCGTTTCCTGTATTTGCCCGCCTTCGGAGTGCTGGGGTGCGTGGTGATGGCCGTGTACTCATGGGGGTCGCGGCTGAAATCGCCGTGGCTCGCGCCCTTGATCCTCCTGGTCCTGACGGCCGGGTTTGCGGCCCGCACCTGGGCGCGCAACGCCGAGTGGCGCGACGAGCTCACGCTCGCCAGTGCCGATGTCCGGACCAGCCCGCGCAGTTTCAAGCTGCACCGCTTGCTGGCATCCAGGCTGTTGGACGCCGACCCCTCGCGCGCCAATATCGATCGCGTCGTGGAAGAGATCGACCAGGCCCTGGCGATTGTCGACCCCCTGCCGGACCCGCGGAACGTTCCCGAAACCTATTACCTGGGCGGCGCGGTTTACCTCGAGAAAGCCGATCGGCTGCAAGACGCGGCCGCTTACCGGCGCGCGCGCGACCTCCTGGAGCGTTGTATCCGAATCAACCAGGCCCATGAGCGGCAGATCAATACGCCGGGGGTAGTGGGACGCACCAAGCTGGACGCATACCGCCTGCTGCCGGATGCCTATCGGGGGCTCGGAGACATAGACGGCGCGCTGCGCGTAGCGCGTGAGGCACAGCGCATGGCGCCCGACCAACCGGAGACCTATAACCAGATTGCGGACCTCTTATTGAAGCGCCAGCAGGGCAACGCAGCAGCCGTGGTGTTGACGGAAGGCATGCTGATCACCAGCGATGCGGGCCTGCGAGCGAACCTGCTGACCTTATACGGCAGTTCGCACGACCCGGCGAATTGCACGCTGCTTCCCGGTCCCGGCGGTCCAACCATCAACCCGCGCTGCCACATCGTCGTCGACCATGTCTGCGCCGCGGCTCCCGAGGTCTTGCGGTCGCTGATGGACACGGGCCGCCAGCGGGAGGCCCTCGAGATGAAGAAGCTGTTCCTCGACCAGTACCACTGCAAGTAGCACAGGCATTCCCGCCTGTGTCTGGACTTTGTACATTTGGTCAATTTAGAAGTGGGACAGACGATCGGTTTTTGTCGTCTGTTTTCGCTGGGCCTTCGGCCCGTGAAACGAGATGAAAATGGCCTCGGGGGAGGGCACTCCGTCTCGGTGGGGCATCCGGGTTTTACCCGAGGTTTTCGACCCTGTCTCGCCGCCCGCGCTGGACCACCGCCATCGCTCTCCAGCTTCGAGCAAGCCGGCCGTTAGCGGGTTGTGTTCCACGTATTCGATCAGATACTGGAGTCCTCCCCGGACCGTATCCAATGGTCGAATGACCCGTCTTGCCAGAAGGGTGTCCTGCAGGAAGGGAGTCTGGCCGCAAGCGCCAGGTCACGAAGACAACCGTCTCCTCCGGAATCCAGTGAGGGAGGTGTCTGCGGGTAAAGGCCATCGTCGTCTGACGGGGCATGACAGACCACAAAAATGTTGTTGAAGAATAGTGCCCCGCCGCAGCGGGTTCTCTCAAGAAATGCACAGACTCCAGGCACAGGCATTCCTGCCGGCGTGGCACAGGCATTCCTGCCTGTGTGGGGTTTCTGCCGCCAGAGACACGGAAATAGGTCGCCGTCGCAGGTCCTACAACCGCACAATCTTTTCCGACCGGAAGTTCTTCAACGCATTGCGCGAATCCACAATCAGTGCCGCGCGTTCCACCAGCGCCGTGTAGTCAAAGGAGGAATGGTCCGTCACGATCACCACGCAGTCGGCCGCCGCAGCCTCCTCCTGCCCCGCGGCATCCAGCTCCAGCCCCTCCACGCGCAATGCCGGCACGTGTGGATCGCTGTACGACACCACCGCGCCGCGCTGCTTCAACATCAGCATCACGTCCAGCGCCGGAGACTCGCGCATGTCGTCGATGTCCCGCTTGTAAGCTACGCCCATCACGTGAATCCGCGATCCTTTTACCGGCTTGCCCGCGTCGTTGAGTGCGTTCTGCACCTTGTCCACCACAAAGTGCGGCATCTGTCCGTTGATGTAACCCGCCAGCTCGATGAAGCGCGCCTCGATGCCCGCCTGCCTCGTCTTCCAGGACAGGTAAAACGGATCGATCGGGATGCAATGGCCGCCCAGCCCCGGTCCTGGATAGAAGGGCATAAACCCGAACGGCTTGGTCGCCGCCGCATCGATGATTTCCCACACGTTGATCCTCATGCGATCGCACATCAACGCCATTTCGTTGACCAGCCCGATGTTGATCATCCGGAACGTGTTCTCCAGCAGCTTGACCATCTCGGCCACCTGCGTGGAGCTTACCGGCACCACGTGCTCCAGCGCTTGCGCATAGAACAGCCGGCCCATCTCCGTGCACGCCGCCGTGCACCCGCCCACTACCTTCGGAATATTGACCGTCTGATATTTCGGGTTGCCGGGATCCACACGCTCCGGCGAGAAGCACAAAAAGAAATCGCGGCCCACCTCTAGCCCCTGTTTCACGAGCATCGGCAGCACCAGCTCATCCGTGGTCCCCGGATACGTGGTGGATTCCAGGATCACCAGCATCCCCGCATGCAGGTAGCGGGCGATTTCCTGGCACGACGCCACGATGTAGCTCATATCCGGGTCTTTGGTCTTGCGCAGCGGAGTGGGCACGCAGATGTTAATCGTGTCCAGCTCCAGTACGGCTGAGAAATCCGTGGTGGCGCGCAGCTTCCCGGACTCTACCAGCGCCCCCAAAGTCGAGCTGGGGACGTCGCCCACGTAGGAATCGCCGGCATTCACCCGGCCAGTCTTGGCCTCGCTCACGTCGATACCCGTTACGGGGAATCCCGCCTTGGCGAACTCCACCGCCAGCGGCAGGCCCACGTAGCCTAGCCCTACGATCCCCACGCGCGCGGTCTTCGCCCGGATCTTTTCCTCAAGGATGCTTGCGGTTGTTGCAGTGGCTACTTCTGGTTGTGACATTCAGCCATTTTCGCACGGGACGCCGGCCCCCGGCCAAAGGTCCCGGCGAGCGCGGGTCAGCCACACAACCCCAACCCCCAACCCCCAACCCCCAACCCCTAATCCCCAACCCCAAAGTCACAGATCGTTCAATCCGGCGCCGTCGGTGGCCCCCGGCCCCCCGCCCTAATCGCCGCCAGACACAACCCGCTACAATGGAAGCTTGACGTGAGCCGGTCCCCGTCCCTCCTGGATGATTCGCATATTTCGAGTCTTCGTGCCGGTTGGCACGCTTGCTTTGCTCGTCTCTGAGATCCTGCTGGTCACCGGGTCTTTCATTCTCGCCACCTACTACGTCATGCCCGTCGATCCCACCGGGTACCTCCTGGATGACGGCGGCGACATCAGCATTCTCCTGGCCCTGCTCAGCATTTTGATCGGCCTCTACCTCCACGATCTCTATTCCGAGATCTACGTGAAATCCAGAATTGTGTTGTTGCAGCAGTTGTGCCTGGTGATCGGCGTCGCTTTCCTCGTCCAGGGCCTGGTCAGCTATGTCGATCGCGACTTGCGCATGCCCATCCGCGTCATGGTCCTCGGTAGCGCTCTCGCCATGGGGTCCATCTTCCTGTGGCGCATTCTCTTCAGCGCTTACGTCGCCGAAGTAGTCTGCCGCGACCGTCTGCTCTTGGTCGGAGGCAGTTCCGTCCTGGCGGAAATCGCCGCCTACATCGCCTGCCACCCGGAGAAGGGCCTGACGGTCGCCGGCTACGTGACCGACTCCGATCAACCGGCCGCCGATCTACCCGGCGCCAAGCTCCTCGGTCCGCTCGCCTCTCTGCGCGAAATCGTCGCCGCCACCCATCCCACCCGCATCGTCGTCGGAATGTTCGAACGCCGTAGCCGCATGCCGGTGAGCGAACTGCTCGAACTCCGCTTTGCGGGCCACGTGATCGAGGAAGCTGCCAGCGCCTACGAAAGCGTCTGCGGCAGAGTCTCCATCAAAGACTTGCGGCCCTCCCAGTTGATTTACTCCGGCGAGTTGGGGCCGCGCCATGAGGCTCTCCTCTATCAGAGCATTGCCAACCTTCTCGTGGCCGGTGTCAGCCTGATCGTCGCCTCGCCGCTCATGCTGCTCACCGCCTTGGCTGTCCGGCTCTCCTCTTCCGGACCCGTCCTCTACCGCCAGGTGCGCGTCGGTATGGATGGCCGGCCCTTCACCTTGTATAAGTTCCGCTCCATGCGCGCCGACGCCGAAACCCACACCGGCGCGGTCTGGGCCGCCCGGGACGATCCGCGCGTCACCCGTATCGGCAGGATCATTCGCCAATTTCGTTTCGATGAACTTCCCCAGTTCTTCAACGTGCTCAAGGGCGAAATGTCGATCGTTGGACCGCGGCCGGAGCGTCCGGAGTTTGTCGAAGCCCTTTCCGCGCATATTCCCTACTACCGCCAGCGGCACTGCGTCCGCCCTGGAATCACCGGCTGGGCGCAGATCAACTACAAATACGGCGACACCCTGGAAGACACCATCGCCAAGCTGGAATACGATCTCTTCTACATCAAGAATATGTCCTTCACCCTGGATTCCTACATCATCTTCCACACCGTCAAGGCCATGATCGTGTCGCGCGGCGCGCAATAGGGGTAGACCCACGGGGTAGACTTAACAGGCGTAGCCGGCATTTCGGCCGGGCCGGAATCAATCATCGCCACGACCCGCTCCAACCTTGCGCTATGGCCGCGAACACGGCCAGATCGGATACCCCGGCGGCTAGAACGAAGCCGTAGAACCGCCGGCAGGTGTGAGGATCGTACCAATTCCAGCGGCGGACTCTGCCATACATCGCTAGGCCGTCAACCAGGGCAAACGACGTCACCGCCCAAACGCCGGCCCAGGGAAGGTGCTCCGATAGGCTCACGTAGGCAAGGCACCTCGAGCCGACATGCATCAACAGTGCCGTGAGACGCTCGATCACGAATGCATACGGAATCCAGGGTGACCTGATCGTGGCCGGGGCCCTCGTCGAATTGGGCGTGCGGCGGCGAAGTGCCAGCCTGCGGACCCGAGCCGCCAACAGGTACACGATCTCCATGCTCGATGCCCCGACTCCGAAGCCAATGAGGCTTCCTGCCGAAATGGACGGGAAGAAGAGGATCAGGAAAACCGCGGCGCAGGCGAGCTCGCTAACCGCCGAGAGGACGCCGCTGAGCGCAGCCCATCCGGCGGGAGGAACTTTCCGGCCGAGCGCGGCAGCCGCCGCCAGGTGCGCGACAATCTTTACGGCTTGCCCCAGCGTCCACATGGCGGCCCCATACGCCAGGAGGGTAACGCTTGCGTGAAACAGCGCCACCAGCGTAACTGGGAGCAGCAATCCCAGGACGGCTGCACCGGTCACCGTCGCCACCTGATCGCGGGCCGTATCAGCTCCCAAAACGTGTCACGATCAACCGCTTGTCGTCGAGAACGGGCCGGCGCCCGTGCATCACCCGCGTGTTGTCGATCATCAATATGTCCCCGGCTTCCCAATGGACCTCTGCGGTGAGCGGCTTGCTCACCTCGACGAGCTGCGCATACAACGCTTCCGGCAGGGTTGATCCGTCGGCGAACGGCACACCGCCCGCGATCCCATGATGGAGGATCAGGTTATTGCAGAATGCGACGCGCTTGTCGTATTTCGGCGGACGCATAGGCGCCGTCAAATGATCGATATGAATGCTCTCGCCTGCCACGGCCATGTCGGCATAGGAGCGTTGACGAATGATGTCCCTCGCCTCCCCAGCCGTGTCGCACCCCAACATTTTCCGCCAGGTCCCTGGCTCGAGCACCGCCTGGAACCGCAATTTCCTGTTCTCGAGCCACGCCTTCAAAGCACTGGGGAGCGCCTCCGCCAGTGCGATACCGTCGCACAAAATCGTCGCACCGCCGCGGCTTGGCGGCGTTACGCAGAAAAACCAGGCGATATTCGGACGCACCGGAGAGTATGACAGCTCCGAATGCAGCGATATCCCCGGCTTTCGCACATCGACGGTCTGGATATCGGTCTCATCGCCGACACGGTCCCGCTTGTTCCCGGGGTAGGCGATGAAATACTTACAGAACTGCGCCGTCCAGAACTTGAACTCGCCGATCGTCGGCGAGAATCCTCGGAACAGAAGCGCCCCGTGATGCCGGAATCGAATCCCAATGTCATGTGGGCTGAGCAGGCTGAGCTGATTCTGGGAGGAACTCGGTTCGATTGGGACGGGCAGGGGTGGAGTGACGTTCGCCATGGTGAGTTCGCTAAACGGTCGAATCCCCAACAGGATAAATCGGCGGCGGGCTGGCCGGGTTCATCTGCTGGCGCCCTCCCCTTCCAAGCGTTCTCCTTCGGTGTCGACGGCCAGGATCTTTCCGGTCATCCGCCCTTCATCCAGAGTCCGCATCGCGCGCGCCACGGTCTCGGCGGCCCCCGGCCCCCGGGCGAGCGCGGGCACGCGCGAGCACACAACCCCAATCCCCAACCCCCAATCCCCAACCCCCTTTTCCCTGGGGTACAGGCTATTCAAACCGGCGCCGCCGGGGGCCCTTTCTATCATCGGCCCAAAAGCATAACGTCTCGCCGCGTTTATTACCGGGTCGGAGTAACGCGCCCAGCGCCGGTTAGCCAGAATGTCCGTTAGGCTGACAATACGAGTATTCATGGGTCAATGTACTGCCCTTCGCGATCGCGAGGATCAGATGACTCACAAAGTCGATTCGCACCTGAGAACCGGTCGGCGAGACGCGGACGCCGCCCATACTCCGGTCGGCATCCGCCAGGCATGGAGCATCGGCGGGACGGATGATGAGTTGGCGCGCGAAACGCATGGCGGCATACCACGACTTCTCGTATCGTTGCGCCCGCTCTGTGTCCTCGCACGCTAACGCCAGTGCCCATGCGTCCGCAATCCCTTCGGCCACGAATGCCGTGTGAAATGTAGGACCGCCGCCGGCGAGATCCGTTAAGAACGCGCCCGTGGCCTGAACTTGTCGGTCCAGGCACCAGTCCGCGACTTCGAACGCTGTGGTGGCGTAGCCCCGATCGCCGGTAGCGAAGTAAGCTTCGGCGCACGCCTGCGGAAGCCAGCCGGCTTGACCCCATGTGTGCAACAGCCGGAACCGGCGCAGTTGCCAGGAACGGTGCGGTTCCAGACGGGTGGCTAGCCCCGGCACGTTCGCATGGTGGAGGGTCAGGGCGAGAATCGCCGCGTTGGGCAGGTAATCGTTGTCGCGATCCATCCGCACCGGTTGCCCGTCGGGGTGGATCGATCCGTCTTCCCGCAACATCGCCTCCACTCTGGCCGCCAGCGCACTCATCTCGCGGACATGCCTTCCCCCGCAGCCGGCGCGCGTCGCCGCGATTAGCAACATGCACTCGGCCATCGGACCGCAACGCCGCCCGCCCAGGCGCAATCCACCGCCTGCTCCCGGGGAGACCTCCACCGCGTCCAGGCACCGCTGTATCCCCTGTTCGCCGCGTTGACGCCAGTCGGCGCGTCCTGCCAGAGTTCCCGCGAGAACCAGGCCAAGCAGTCCGTGGATGCCCCGCGCCGGCGAACCCTCGTCCCAGCGCCATCCGGGCACCGGCGTCTGCGCGTACCGCGGCAACCCGGTGGAGAGAAGATTCCTGTCGATGTACTGGCCCATCAGCGCCACATCTTCGCCTAAAGCGGCCACATCGCATGGCCCGGCTGGCGGCCCCGCGAAGCCGAAAACGTGAGGCACCGCCCCGTTCTTCTGGCATAGCCACGTCGCGGTCCGGTACGTAGTCCAATTCGCAGGCCCGGCGCTCGCCCCCGCCTTCTGCAGCAGGTGCTTCACTAACTCTTCTTTCCCCCAGTCGAAGTGCGGGCCCACGCATTCCAGGAAAATCGCGCGGTGCTCGCCCTGCTGCACCCGGATGCTATCGAGCCCCAGGCGCAGCTTGCGAGCGGCCTGTTCCGGGGTGGCGTTTCCAATCCATTCAGGATCGTATAGCACCGATACGGCCGGCCGAATTTCCTGCAAAGCGTCTGCCGTCAGAACCGTGAACCGGCGGTCCCTCGCGGCAGCCGTTGCCGCCGCCACGATCGCATCGTCCAGGTTCTTGCGGTCGCTGACCGAGCACCCGGCCACGCCGTGATGGTACAGCGTCACACCCACGGCTGCGACACGCGTCGGAATCAGCTTCGAATCGAGCGCTCCCTCCGGCGCCTGCTCGCCCTTTACGGCGGCCGCCGCCGCCTGAAGTGCCCGGCGCGTAAGCGCCTCTCCTATCGCCCGGTCGGTAGTCCAGACGTGCCCCGGCCCGTTGGCGGTGCCATAAGGCAACCACTCTTCCCCGGGCTCCACGTGTTTCCGCAGCGTGTGTCGGTACAACTCGAAAGGCTCGAAAGGACCGATCTGCCCGTTGCGAAGCGCTAAATCGAGTTGTTCGCGCTCGCTGGTAAACACTTGGGTGTTGGGCAGGGCGCCGCCGACTTTCACCGGCCAGGCTTTGCTGCGAACCACGATGCCATAACACGAGAAGTCGAGGCCGGATGGTTGGATTTCCTCCAGGGGGCCGAAGAATGTTACCGCAATCTTGAGATTGCCTAGTTGGTCTTTGCGCAAGCCGCCCTTTTTCACTGTCTTCGCGGTTGCGAGCACAACGTCGCGGCAAGCGTCCGCATCTTCAGGGTTGAAGTGCCAAAAACCATCGCGGGCCAGCCGCACATTCGTGCGTCGGTCGCGGAAAGAGACCCATACTCCCCCCGGGGCGTGGTAATCGGCGTCAAACCGTCGCGGCGGATCGGGAATCGTGTCCTCGCTCGTCAACTGCTCCGCCACTCGTCGCGCCACCTGCGCCGGAGTCAGGCCGTCCGGAACGGAATCGGCCCCGCAGGCAAATTGGCCGGCACGCCGGAAACCGGGAACGTGGACCGGCCGCTCCACTGGTAGGTCTCTCCAAATGTCAAACAGAGTCTCCACGCGATATCCCAATGCTTCGGCGCGCTCGCGTCCGCCACGATCGGGGAAATGCACCAGACAAATCGCGCCTTCCACCTCGAAACCGTGGCTCTCCAGCACTCGGATTCCGCTCAGCAACGACGTTCCGGAACTGAGCGAGTCGTCTATGATCACCACCGGCCGGGTTGGATCGGCGGGCCCTTCGATCTGCCGGCCGGAAGCGTTGCCTTTGGGCTTCTCTCGTACGCAGAGTCCGGTGTACTTCCCGCCGCCAAGGAGGATGCAGCTCGACAGGAGCGGGATGCCCGTCGTTCCGTAAGTCGCCAACTGAGCCGCGCGAAAGCTTTTCAGCCGGTCCAGCAGACAATTCGCCGCAAGGCTGCAGCCCTCGGCTGTTAAGGATAGATTCCAGGAATAGAACATCCATAGAGCCGACCTCCCGCTGCGATCCACCACCGGTTGACCCGGGCCGGCGTGCAGGATCCCTTTCCGTCGCAAGAGGTCTAACAGCGCTGGTCGCGCCAGAGACTCGGGCAACCGTAAAGCTAGTCCGCAACTCCCGCTCGGCCCAATCGGGGTTTCCACTTCCACACGAGGATCTGTTTCAACCGGCGTATTCATACGGATACCTGCTGTGTTGCCCCAGTCCAGCCGAAACCGGGAGAGTGGGAGTCAACTCCGTTCTTCCCGAACCGCCTCCGCACCCACCCGGCGCTTATTTCTTCAACCTCTTGGAGCTATCGTTGGCGGCATTAACCGCCGCCTCTGGCCGTCCCTTCCGGCCGGGTCGATGTTTATGGCCGGCTCTGAGGTCATTCTCCCCGTGCTTGCATACCTGACTGTATCCGGCCCAGCGCTGCGAGAGCCTTTGGGACAGCTTGGTTTACCCGGTTGATCGCCTGTATGGCTTGCGGCAGCGTCTTTGCCGCCCATTGCATGTCGAGCGCGACTCTTTCGACGGTCTGCACTGCGCTGGGCAGCGCTTGAGCAGCCAGTTGCAGTTCCTGGATAGCTACCAGAATCTCTTCTCCCCAGTCGATACCGGCCAGACCGACAGCCACAAACACGCCGGCGACCGGCGAGGTCAACACATCGGAAACAACGTCCACGACGGGCGAGGTACCCGGGTCGGTCCCGGGCTCGGCTACCGTCGTAGCGACTGTTCCAGCGCCTGTCACGGCGCCTGTCACGGCGCCTGTCGCGGCGTCTGTCCCTGCCGTAACGAAAATTTCCGGAATCTCGGGAATCTCGGGAATCTCCGGAGTTTCTGGCGTTTCCGGCGTTTCCGGCGTTTCGGGCGTCTCGGGTGTTTCCGGTGTTTCGGGCGTTTCCGGAGTCTCGGGCGTTTCCGGTGTTTCGGGTGTCTCCGGGCTCTCCTCGAATCCCGGCCTGATTATAAACCCAGGGCGGGTCCTCTCGATTCTGGTGCCGGCGCTGACGCCCGCGACAGGTCTGACAGGCTTGCCCATGGCTACCATCCGTAGGATATCGCTCAACGGCATATTCTCTACTGCGCGCACGCTCTCCGCCGGGAGAGTGACGCCGATGGAAGCAAGTGCCTGTATAGGACGCTCTGTAAAACGCCTGCGAAACGCAGCGTCCCGAAGAACTCGTTCTCGTATGGTCTTCAGGGTGGCTGCGGAAATGGCCGGTTGCTTGCCGGCGCTGCTGGTCTTTTCCATTGCATGCTCCTTGGCTGATTCTGCCGTCTATGAAACCAAAATGTCACGGGGCCCGGACGAACTTGTCGCAGTCTCGGATTTGTGTGCCGCTGGACGGGAGGAATGCGCCACTTCCCGCAGGCTTTCCAGCCCCACAGCGTACCCATTCTGCGTCAGGATGCTGCGCGGATAATATTTGGCTAACAGAAGTGGAATGGTGCGTTGAATCATTTTCTTGCCGGGGTGGGCAAGATGGGACAACCACAAAAGTGCTTGCATCATGTCCTCGATGTCCCAGGCGTCGGCGGGTGATAGGCGCAGCGAGCTGTACCAGAAATGCAGGTTATGGAAGAAACCGTACTCGTCGTACATGGCCTCTGTGACAACCAGCTTGTCGCGCTCGTTTTGCCAAAGCCTGGATCCGGGGATCAGGCAATAGGACTGTAGCAGGATCTTTACACCGTATTCGCCATACAAACGACTGGCGAAATCGATCGTCCTCTCAATTTCCCGCTTGCCTTCCCAAGGCAGGCCGAGAATAAACGAAAAATTCCCTTTGTCGGCCGTGCCGCAATTGCGTAGGTTCTTTGCGGCCGCCTCCAGTTGAGCGCACGTCGTCTTCTTTCCGATTCTCGCCAGTCCCTCGTCGTATCCGCATTCGGCGCCCACCAGGAACTGATTGGTGTAGGGAGCTATGGTCGCCGTGAACTCCGGATTCAGCAGATCCCTTGCCCGGGCGTCGTAAACAAACTCCGTGCGTATGCCTCTTTTCGTGAGCAGCCGGACGATGTCAACCGCTCGCTTCGTGTCGATGGAAAACTCGTCGTCAACGATGTGTATCGTGCGGCTCACAGTCTTGGAAAGGTAAGGTAGTATTCGTTGCAGCCGGTCCACAAAAGCCTCCGCCGGCATGGGCCGCCACGATTGCCGGTACGACGTCGAACAGAACGAGCAATCAAAAGCGCAACCGCGCGAAGACTCGAGAGACAGGCTGGTGTAGATGCTCTGCGGAAGGAGGTCGAAAGCTGGCAGCGGGCACTTCGCCATATCCTCAGCGCTGAGCAGCGGGCCGACGGCGTTGCGAACGGCTTTGCCGTCCTTGTTCTTCCACGATAGGTTCGGAACTGCGCCTATGCCGTGTTTCTTTTCGATCGCTCTGCAAAGCGCCGGAAGCGCCACTTCCGCCTCGCCGCGTATGACGTACTGAATGGGATATCGCTCTAACAGGTAGATATCGAAAATCGTCGGGTGAACGCCTCCCAACACGATCGGGACACGTGTATTGACCTTCCGAATCTGGGCAATGACGTCTAATGCCGTGGGCCAGGATAGAGACGTCGCCGTAACTCCCACGAGATCCGCGTCTGCGAAGAGCGGCTGGAATGGAACAATGCTATTGCTCCCCGCCGCGATCAGGTCCACGATTGTAACATCGTGTTGATGCCGTCGTAACACGGACGCGAGCAAATACAGCCCGTAGGGGGGACAATTGCGGGTCGCGTCCTGGGCGATCGGACGTATCTGGCGTCCGACGTAATCCATGATTGGCGGTGCGACTAACAGAACTCGCATAGCACCCCTCTCCGAATCTCACGACGTTGCCTGGCAAGGCGTGCGTCAGCCGGGCCGGCCCAGCTCCTGCCCAACCATCTCCTCAACCGGAAGATATGATACCCGTCACCCGTTTTTGGACAAGGACAATTATACAATAATTTCGGATTTGTCCATCCCTTACTCCGACAGTAGCGTATGTAATTGTACAAAAGATTCAGATTTATGCACCCAGAATGAATAGCCGCTGGTGGATCGAATGACTTCCTGACCGCTGGTGCATCCCCGCAGCAAATCGGCGCATTCACTGGAATTTCCAGCGCCGGCGCGCAATAGCTCCCTCACCCCGCCCGGCTCGCCAGCAGCCACCGGTGACTCGCTAAGTATTCGACCGTCTTCACCACCGACTCGCGAATGCTGTAGCGCGGCGCCCATCCCAAGGCCCGCATTCTCGAGCAGTTCAGAAAGATAAACGGATTATCGCCCACCCAGCCGCGGTCGCCGCCCGTATACTCGATCCTCGGTCTCACGCCCAGATGGCTGCAAATCCAACCGATGGAATCGTTCACTTCGCAGTACTCGTCTGTGCCGAGATTCAGAATCGTGACCGGCTGCTCCACCGCTTCTACCGCCCGCAACATCGCATCCACGCAGTCCTGAACGTGTAAGTACGACTTGCGCGGGTGCCCGTCGCCCAGAACCCGCAAATAATCCGGGTGCTCCAGCAGTTGCTGGTAAAAGTCGAAGACATGCCCGTGGGAATAGCGCTCGCCCAGAATGGAGACAAAGCGGAAAATCGCCCCTTGCATGCCGAACCCCTCGCAATATGCCGCGATCAGGCCTTCGGCCGCGAGTTTCGACGCGCCGTAAAGCGAAGTCTGCACGGGGAAAGGACAGTCTTCCGGCGTGGGAATCACCGGCGCCTCCCCGTAAACCGACCCGGTGGAAGAAAACGCGATCCGCCGGATGCCGCCCAGCCGCATGGCCTCCAGCACGTTCCACGTGGCGATGGTGTTCTGCTCCAGGTCGCGCCGCGGGTGTTCCGTCCCGAACCGGACATCCGCGTTGGCCGCCAGGTGATAGACCAACTCGCAGTCGCGCATGGCCCCTGCCGTGTCATCCAACTGCAGCAGATCGCCGCGTACCAACTGGAAGGCCGGATGCCGCCGCGCCGATTCCAGAAACTGCTCCTGGCCCGTCGAGAAGTTATCGAACCCCACCACCGCGTGCCCCAGAGCCAGCAATCGGTCGACGAGGTTACTGCCAATGAATCCGGCCGCCCCGGTAACAAAGCACTTCGCTGGCCTCATACTCTATCAGAGTATCGAAACCATTGCACTTGCGGAGGGTGGTGGGGCGGACCCCCTGGTCCGCGGGCGACCCCTGGTCGCCCACTACTGGCCATCCACGTCCACGCCTATCGTAGCACTAGTTTCGTGCTACACTGCATTCGTGCCAAAGAACATCACCATCAAGATCTCTGAAGAGGGTGCTCTCTGGGCCCGCCGCAAAGCAGCGGAGGAGAACACCTCGGTCTCCCGCCTCGTCGGGCAGATGCTCGAGCGCGAAATGCGATTGAGCGATGAATACTGGCGGGCCTTTGAGCACTGGAAATCGATTCGCCCCAGGGCTCGGCAAGGCGCGGCGGCACGCATGAGCCGGGAAGAAACCCATGACCGTGGGTGAAAGCTTTTTCGTCGACTCGAATCTTCTCCTGTACTACGTGGATCCGCAAAATCTCCAGAAACAGGCCCGTGCCACGGAGTGGCTCGATAATCTGTGGATCGCCGGAGCGGGCCGTCTGAGCTGGCAAGTCCTTCATGAGTTTTATTGGAATGCGGTGAGAAAGATGCAAATGGAGCCGGCCGCCGCCCGTCAGGTCGTGGAGGACCTGGCGCACTGGAAACCCGTGGACACCTCCATCGGTCTGATCCAACAAGCTTGGCATTGGATGGATTCCGCCCAAATTCCCTATTGGGACGCCCTCATCGTCGCCGCCGCACAGCGCTCCGGTGCCCGCTATCTGCTCTCAGAGGATTTCCAACCCGGCCGCGAATACGAAGGCGTCCGCATCGTGGACCCGTTCACCCATTCTGCCTCCGATTTTATACCCGCCGGCTAGAGACGTAGCACAGGCATTCCTGCCTGTGTATGCAGTGGTGGGGCAGGCGGTTCCGCCTGCCAGGCACAGGCATTCTTGCCTGTGTCAGCGCCGAGCCTCCGCAAGCACCACCGCCGCCATCCGTTCCATCGTCGCAGCATCGTGTCTTTGGTCGCACGGCAACGTCAATATCTCCGCATTCAACTCGTGGCTCTCCGAGAACTCCGGCGGAACAATGTCGCGAATCGGCCAGTGAATCGGCGGGTAGATCTCATGTTCGAACAAATGTCGTCGCACCTCGTCCCGATTCGCCAGTCGCACGGGAAAGCCCAGTGGCACAGCCCCCGCCGGCCAATGAGGAAAGAGCGCAAACCGCTCCAGACGTTCCAGAAGGCAGCCGTAATTCGCCACCCGCCGCGCCGAGATCTGATCGTAATCGAAGCCGTACTGAAGCAGCTCCGCGGCCAGCCCGCTCATCGCGTAATATCCCACCGGGCACTCGTGCTCAATCTCTTGAGAGAGCGTAAACCACGGGCGCTCTCCTCCGTATAGATCGAACTCCCGCCTCAAGACGACAGCAGCCAGGGTCTTCATGCGCCAGCCCGGTGGCGCCGGGCTTAACCGGAATTCGCCGAGTATACCGGGCTTGCTGCTTACCAACACTCCTCCGTCCGGTACGCCGAGAAATTTCCTGGCGCTGAAGACCACAAAGTCGGCACATTCGCCTGCGCCCCGCGTAAGTAACGCCTGCGACGCGTCCTCCAGAACCCGGGCGCCGCGCGCGCTCGCTTCCTGCAGAAGCGCGCGGTCCGCGAGTGTCCCGAAATAGTCGATAAACACGGCGAGGTCATTACGGGACACCTCGCTCAGCCAGCCGCGCGACACTTCGAGGCGTCCATCGACCGCATAGAACCTCACCCGGCTCTTGTCCGTAATGCCCTGCAGCATCGTGCCGCAGAGATAGGAAGGCATCCACACCAGCCCGGGGCGCAGCCTGTCGTACGCAATCGCTATGCCTGACCGGGCGTTCGCCAGTAGCAACTCATGACCATTCAGGCACCACAGTGCGGAAGAGTGCGCTTTCAGCTCGCTGGCCAGGCCGAACATTCCTCCCACGATCGATGCCTTATCCATCCTGCCAGTCCCTCAAATCTTAGACCGAAACTCCCGCCATTCTGGCGATAGCCAGGGCATTGGTCTCCCTGGTGATTCCGGGCTTGAGCCGGTAATCGAAGTTCATTGGGTCGCTTCCATCCCGGGCCCCCATGTGCACGTTTGCTCCGCAAAGTCCTGCCGAGTCCGCAATTTCAGTAAGTGACATGTCGTGTGTAGAGATGGCCCCGACAGCCCCGGTACTGACCAGTGTTCGAACCACAGCTTCGGCGGCCACCCGGCGGTCGCGGGAGTTCGTCCCGCCGAAGATTTCATCGATGAGAAAGAGCACTGGGTTCTGATTCGCAGCCGACCGGATAGTTTGGCGTAGCCGCTCCACCTCTGCGAGAAATTTCGATTTGCCGTTCAGCACAGAATCAACCACCGATAGCGAAGCGCAAACCGCCATTTGCGAGAGCCGAAGAGTTTGAGCTCTGACCGGCGCACCGGCGAAGGCCAGAACTGCATTCAATCCGATCGCTCGCAGAAGTGTGCTCTTCCCGGACATATTCGACCCGCTGATGATGTAAAAGCGGGTAGCCTGGTTCAACGTCACGTCATTCCGAACGCAAGTATCGTTGGGTAATAGCGGGTGCCCGATGGCGACTGCCTCGAGTCGTGCCGTTCCATCTGAAAACTCGGGGAAACGTGCGTCACGGTTTTCCCGGGCGTAGTTCGCCAGCGCGTTTAACGCCTCAAACGCTCCCCAGGCATCCAGCCAGTCCCGAAGCGCGGCGCCGTGCTGGATCCGCCAATGCTCGATCGCCATCGACAACTGTGTTTTGCCCAGGAGCAGGGCGAAGGCGAAATTGAACCAGTCCTTGTCCCGTTGATCCAGGAGTTCAAATAGCCGTTCCAGCTTGCGAACCGGCTTCGAACTGTTGTGGACGCGCTCTGCAATCTGGCGCAACTTCGCCGACTGAAATCGTTGGCCTTCCAGCAATGCCAGCCCTTCACGAAGCACTCGCGTCTCGACAGATACCGAACCGGCGGAACTGATGGTTCCAAGAACCCGGCCCCTCCAGATCAGCCCCACCACTGCATGAAACAGGACCAGGGGCGAGATCCAGATCACAACCCTCATCCAGGGAAGCACCCCTGTCAATCCGGCCAGCACGATACCCGCCACCACCGTCGAAGTGATAGCGGCCACCACCCGGACGGATCTGGGAAACGGCGCCGGCGGCGAATTCAGCCACTCGTCGAACGTCTCCCACTTCGATTCTGAAAACTCGAACTGGCCGAGCAACTGGACGTCTTCGCGAATGTCCGTCCGCTCCTCCAGTTCCCGAACAGCTTCTTGCCGGGCGAGAATCTCGTCAACGGCAGGAGCGCTGAGCAAACACTTCGCGAGGCTTCGCCGCCCGATAGCGGTCCGCGCAACACACAGGAGCTCAAAAAGTGAGCCTTCGCCGAAGATGCCCAGATCCCTGGAATACAGGTGATCGGGATCGTCAAACTCGGCGCCTGTGTAGCCCTGCCCCGGCCACATCCCTTTGACGCGTTGGATAGCCCGGCCGTAGAAACGCATCAATCGCCAGGTGCGTGATCGGGAAACTCGATAGCGTCTGTAACGTCGCGCCGAGGCGGCCGCGATTGGCAGCGGCAGCGAGGGCCACCAAAGAGGGATGCGCTGTCGTACTGCTCCAAAACCGAGCGTCAACAACAGCGCGATAGCAATTAGCAGCACCGTCGCGGCCGCTGTGTGCTGCAGCCGGACCTGCGCCCAACTCGCCTGCAATTCCTGGAGTCTTGCTTCGTATTCCATCAGTACGGGCTCGATGTTCATTTGGAATTTCGTCCCGCCAAAAATCACGGTAACACCCATTGCTGGAATATTTGCGCCTTGTTTTCAATCACTTCATTCACTGAGTCGCCGGTTGTCGCAAAGCCTCCTGCTAGATTGAAATCAGGAAGGAGCATTTGTCGCGTCTTATGGAGAACAGGGTTGCCGGCAACGCCGCAGCGGTCATCCAGCGGACACCACAAATGCACCTGTCGTCCCCCACCCATAAGTCACTGACTGCTCTACGCCGCCGCTCCCAAAACGACAAGCGTACTTGTCAATTGGGTTCGTTCCGTCAAAACGGCTTGCCGCAACCCAAAGCGGCAACCACAAATGCGTCTGTCGTCCACCGCTATCGCCGGCCGCTCGAAAACGGCAAGCACCCCTGTCAATTGGTTTCGTTCCGCCAAACCGCCCTGCCCAGTCGCCCCGAACGACAAGTACACTTGTCGTCCCCCACCCATAAGTCCCTGAATTCTCTAGCCAGCCGCTCCCAAAAGGACAAGCGTACTTGTCAATTGGGTTCGTTCCGTCAAATCAAACCGCCTCGCCCCGACGCCTTCCGGAGATCGTCCGCGCCCGCGGCCAACCGCTCGAAAACGGCAAATACGCTCGTCAATTGGGTTCGTTCTGTCAAAATGGGGATGCGTCCGAACCGGGCGCATAACCTCACATGATGCGGTACCTTTACCCCGGTGCCCCGATGCCTGCTATCGGCTTGGGCACTTTCGGATCCGATTCGGTTTCCGCTGATGCAATCGCCGGAGCGGTCAAAGGTGCGGCCGAGGTCGGCTACCGTCATTTCGATTGCGCCTCGGTCTACGGCAACGAAGATCGTATCGGAGCCGCGCTCCGCCAGATCATGGACGGCGGAGTGCCTCGCGAGGAACTGTGGATCGCTTCCAAGCTGTGGAACGACAAGCACGCCGAAGACGACGTGATCCCGTCCTGCCGCAAGTCGCTGGCCGATCTGCAACTGGATTACCTGGACGTGTACTTCGTCCACTGGCCGTTCCCCAATTTCCACCCGCCCGGCTGCGACGTGGAATCGCGCAGCCCTGGTGCCCAGCCTTACATCCACGAAAACTTCATGCGCACCTGGCGCAAGATGGAAGAGTTGGTGGACCTGGGTCTCGCCCGCCACATCGGCGCCTCCAACATGACCATCCCCAAGCTCGAGCTGCTGCTGCGCGATGCGCGCATCAAACCGGCGGTCAATGAGATGGAATTGCACCCGCACTTCCAGCAGCCGGAGCTGTTCGCCTGGGTGCGCGCCCACGGCATCCAACCGGTCGGATACTGTCCCCTGGGATCGCCCAACCGCCCCGCCCGCGACCGCACGCCGCAGGATACCGTGGATATCGAGGATCCTGTAATCGTGGAAATCGCCGGCCGGCTGGGCGTCCATCCCGCGGTAGTCTGCATCAAGTGGGCCGTCCAGCGCGGGCAAACCCCCATTCCGCTTTCTACCAAGCGCGCTCACTACCAGGCGAATTTCGAAGGCCTGCAGAGCGATCCGCTGACCGATGAAGACATGCGCCGGATCGCCGCCATCGACCGCAATTGCCGCCTCATCAAGGGGCAGGTGTTCCTGTGGAAAAAGGACCAGACCTGGGAAGACTTGTGGGACCCCGACGGAGTGATCAAATCATGACTGGCGCGTTTTTGCCCGGCAACAGCACCGTGGAACTGAGAGACGTACCCGTTCCGGTTCCCGGCCACGGAGAGGTGCTCCTCCGCATGAAGGCCTCCACCATCTGCGGTTCCGACATCCGCTGCATCTACCATGAGCACCTGGGCAAGGGGCCGGAGGGCTACCAGGGAGTGGTCGCCGGCCACGAGCCCTGCGGCCAGATCGTCAAGGTCGGTCCCGGTTGCCGCCGCTTCGCCGAAGGCGGCCGCGTGATCGTCTACCATATCTCGGGTTGCGGCCTCTGCAACGATTGCCGCCGCGGTTACATGATCTCCTGCACCAGCCAGCGCTACCGCCGCGCTTACGGATGGCAGCGCGATGGCGGCATGGCTGATTACCTGCTTGCCGAAGAGAAGGATCTCATCCAGCTTCCGGACGAACTGACCTACGCCGATGGCGCGCAGGTGGCCTGCGGCTTCGGCACCGTCTACGAAGGTCTGCAAAAAATCGGCATCGGCGGCGACCATGCGGTGCTCGTTACCGGCCTCGGTCCGGTCGGCTTGGCCACCGCGGCATTGTGCCGCAAAATGGGAGCGGTGCACATCATCGGCATCGACGTGATCGAGGAGCGCATGCGGTTGGCTCGCGACCTCGGCCTGTGCGATGAAGTGCTGCCCAGCGGCCCCGACAATGTCGCCGAAGTCCGGCGTCTGACCGGCGGACAAGGCGTCGAGCGCGCCGTCGATTGCTCGGCCAACGACGCCGCTCGTGCCACCGCCATCCGCGCCACTCGCAAATGGGGGCGCATCGTCTTTCTCGGCGAAGGCGGCCGCGTGGAGTTCAACCCGTCTCCCGACATCATTCACGACCAGAAAACCGTCTTCGGTTCCTGGGTCACTTCCACCTGGCTCATGGAAGAATTGGTGGAGCGTCTCGTCCGCTGGAACCTCCATCCGGCCGGCCTGGTCACCCACCGCTTCCCCCTCGACAAGGTCGCAGAAGCCTACGCCCTCATGGCCTCCGGCAAATGCGGAAAGGTATCGGTCTGCTTCGATGAAGAACTTGCTTAAATGGGCGCGCGCCAGCGCGCCACACAGCCCCAACCCCCAATCCCCAACCCCCAACCCCCTTTTTGTGATCATCGCCGCTGCCGCGTGCTGTTTGGCCGCCCCACCGCCCTCCACCATCGCCGACCTCAAACAGTCCTTCGCCCACCCGCCCGCCGACGCCCGCATCATGGTGCGCTGGTGGTGGTTCGGCCCCGCCGTCACCAAGCCCGAACTCGAGCGCGAAATGCGCTCCATGAAGGACGGCGGCATCGGCGGCTTCGAAGTCCAGACCACCTACCCCCTCGCGGTCGATGGCAACTTTCGTTTCCTGTCCGACGAGTTCCTGGACGACCTGCGCTTCACCGGCGAGAAGGCTCGCGAGTTGGGTCTGCGCATGGATCTCACGCTATGCAGCGGATGGCCCTACGGCGGCCCGCACATCCCCATCGGCCAGGCCTCCGCACGCCTCCGCGTCGTGCGGGCCGCGGACGCGCCGAAGTTGGAGGAAGGCGAAAAGCTGATCGCCCAATTCCCCCGCGGCGCTACCACCCTGTTCTTCATCTCCAGCCACACGCGCCAGACGGTGAAGCGGCCGGCCGTGGGCGCCGAAGGCTGGGTGCTCGATCACTATTCGCTCTCCGCCATCCAGAATCACATCCAGTCCGTGGGCGAGCCGATGCTGCGGGCACTCGCCAAAACGCCGCCCTATGCCATCTTCAGCGACAGCCTCGAAGTGTATAGCGCCGACTGGACCCCCAACTTCCTCGATGAGTTCCGCAAGCGCCGCGGGTACGACCTGACGCCCTATCTTCCCGCGCTCGCGGGAGACATGCCTGACAAGGCCGAAGCCGTCCGCCACGATTGGGGCCTCACCCTCACCGAGTTGGCCAACGAAAACTACCTCACCCCCCTGCGCCAGTGGGCCCAGAATCACGGCACCCGCTTCCGCTCGCAATCCTACGGCATTCCGCCAGTCACGCTCTCCAGCAACTCGCTGGTGGACCTGCCCGAGGGCGAAGGCTCTCAATGGCGCCAGTTCACGCCCACCCGCTGGGCCGCTTCTGCCAGCCATCTCTACGGCCGCCCGGTCACCTCCTCCGAGACCTGGACGTGGCTGCATTCGCCGGTTTTCCGCGCCACGCCCCTCGACATGAAAGCCGAAGCCGACCTGCACTTCTTGCAAGGCATCAACCAGTTGATCGGCCACGGCTTCCCCTATTCCCCTCCCGCAGCCGGCGAGCCCGGCTGGCGTTTCTATGCCGCCGCCGTCTTCAACGATCACAACCCCTGGTGGATCGTCATGCCGGATGTCACGGCTTATTTGCAGCGCATGAGCTTCCTGCTGCGCCAGGGAAAGCCGGCTAACGACGTGGCTCTCTACCTCCCGACCGACGACGCCTACGCCGGCTTCCAACTGGGACGCGATTCCGTCAACCAGGCCATGGATGGGCTGATCGGTCCGGCCGTGATTCCGCAGATCCTCGACGCGGGCTACAACTTCGATTTCATCGACGATGCCGCCATCGCCCACGCAGGCGTGCCCTACAAGATCCTGGTCCTGCCTGGCGTGAAGCGCATACCGCTGGCCAGCCTGGAAAAAATCGTGGCCTACGCGCGCTCGGGCGGGACGGTGATCGCGCCACGCCACACCCCCTCGCTCGCACCGGGTCTGCAAGAAGCCGAAACCGACACGCCGAAAATTCTCGCGTTGGCTAAGTCCCTGCAGCTTCTGGCCGACGAGACCAAGCTGGGCGCCGAGCTCCACAAAGTGCTGCCTCCCGATGTCGCCACCGCGCCCGAGATCGGCTTCGTGCATCGCCAACTGGATTTAGCCGACGTGTATTTCCTGGCCAACACCAGCAACCATCCGGTCTCCACCGATGCGGCCTTCCGCATCGCCGGTCTGGGCGCCGCCTGGTGGAATCCCATGAACGGAGACGTTGCCGCTGCCGCCGGCAACCACCTCCATCTCGACCTGGCCCCCTACGAGTCCCGCGTGCTGGTGTTCTCCAAGGACCGCGTGGCCGCGCGCCCCGTCCCTCAAGCCACACCGCCGCCGCCCGTCGATCTCTCGGCCGGCTGGCAGGTGACCTTCGACGAATCGCCGCCGCCCCTGTCGATGAACATCTTACACTCGTGGGCCGACGACGATGCCCGCAAATATTTCTCCGGCCGCGCCACCTATCAAAAGACGGTGACGCTTCCGGACTGGAAAGGCCGGCCGGCCTACTTGAATTTCGGTGAAGGCACGCCCGTCACTACTTCGGAGCGCCGCTCCGGCAACGGAATGCGGGCCATGCTCGAAGGCCCGGTGCGCGAAGCCGCCGTGGTTTACGTCAACGGCAAACCCGCCGGCTCCGTCTGGTGCGCGCCCTACGAAGTGGATGTCACCGGCCTGCTGCATGCGGGTCCGAACACGCTGCGCATCGTGGTGGCCAATACCGCCATCAACCTGCTGGCCAAAGGCCCGCTGCCCGATTACAAGGCGCTCAATGCCAAGTACGGCGAGCGCTTCCAGGCCCAGGACGTGAACAATCTCCAGCCGCTCCCTTCGGGCCTTTTGGGCCCGGTCCGCCTGATCGCTCGCTGAAGTGCTATCTTTGATGAAATCCGGGTGATACCACATCAAGGAGAAAGCTTATGCGATCGATATTGACGATAGCTGCTCTATCGGGGGTTGTTCTTTCGGGGATCAACCTGCCCGTCTATGCACAGCAAACCGGTCCGGCTCCGGTAATCAACATTATCCGGGAGTCGATCAAGGAAGGAAGAACCACGGCCCACGAAAGGGTCGAAGCCGATTTCGCCGCCACGTTCCGCAAGGGCAACCACCCGGCGCACTACGTGGCACTGGAGGCTATGTCAGGGTTGAACGAGGCGTGGTTCATCGAGCCCATGGCCAGTTTCGCCGCCAATGAAGAGTATGAGAAGGCCTCGGAAAAGGAGCCGCTGAAGAGTGCGCTGGCCATGATGGACTCGCGCGACGGAGAACTGCGGTCCTCCTCGCGCACCATTTGGGCGGTCTACCGTCCGGATATCAGCTACCACCCGGAAAAGTTCGACCCCGTAAAGATGCGCTTCGTCATGGTCGGCGCCTTCCGGGCGAAACTTGGCCGCGAAGCCGATTTCACGGCCGGGGCCAAAATGTATTTCAACGCATTTGAAAAGGCCAACATCGACGAGTGCAACCTGGCGTACCAGGTAGTGGCGGGCGCGCCCGCCGGAACCTATCTGTTCTTCACCCCCATGCTTTCCATGAAGGAGTTGGATGAAATGCCGGCGCGCATGCAGGCCATACAACAAGCCATGGGAGCGGAGAATTTCGGCCAGTTCATGAAGAGCTCCGGGGACGTGATTGCCTCCGTCGAAGATACCCTGCTTGAGGTGAAGCCGGGCATGAGTTACGCTCCTCAACGGTACATCGACGCCGACCCCGCTTTCTGGAAGCCCAAGCCCGCCGCCCGGCCCGCCAGCGCCGCGGCGCCGGAAACCAAACCGCCGGAGAAGAAACCATAGGCCCAGTCACCCGAACTCGGCCCCAGGCGTGGTCGCTCCTGCTTGCGGCCGCGCTCGCGGCCGTTTTGCTGTACCTTGCCGTCCGTGGCGTGGAGTGGTCCCGCGTTTGGCGAACCATCGCCTCGGCTCGCCCGCCCTACCTCGCGGCGGCGGTTGGGTTCACCGTGTTTTCGTTCGTCCTGCGTGCGCTGCGGTGGCGCATCCTGCTGAATGCCGAGGCGCACTTCAGCGTGGGCACGGTCTTCTGGGCCAATTCCGCCGGTTACCTCGGCAACAGCTTTCTTCCGGCGCGCGCCGGCGAGGTCATCCGCAGCCTCCTCATCAGCAGCCGTTCCACCCTGAGCAAGACTTACGTGCTCACCACGGCCCTCGGGGAGCGCCTGATGGATGCCATCGCCCTCGTGCTCTGGAGTTCCATGGCCCTGATGGGAGTGACCCCCAAGCCGCAATGGATGGCCGGCGTCTCCGGAACTATGGCCGCCATTGCGGGCGCTGGCGCGGTCGCCATCATGGTGTTGCCGCACACCGGTGGTCTGCTCGAAACGGTGCTCCGCCGCCTTCCTCTTCCGGTGCGCCTGCGAAGTATCCTGCTGCATCTGGCGGGGCAGATCCTCGAAGGCCTCCGCGCCTTCCACTCCTGGCGGCGCTTTGCCGGCTTCGTGGGTCTGACCGTAATCATCTGGATGTCCGACAGCCTGTGCGCCATCACCGCCGCCCGCGCCCTCGGCATCACCCTCTCGTTTCGCGTGGCGGTGTTGCTCCTGGCCGCCCTCGGGTTGAGCAGCGCGCTGCCGTCCACCCCCGGCTATGTGGGCATCTACCAGTTCGTTGCCGAAAGCGTTCTGACGCCCTTCGGCATCAGCCGCGACGCCGCCCTGGCCTATATCCTGGTGCTGCAGGCGCTGGGTTACGCCGTGGTGCTCGTCTTCGGCCTGACGGCCCTATACAAGCTGCAGCGACCGAAGTAGTTCCGCGATCTCCTCAACCTCGCCGTCCGTCATCTCCGGGAAACAGGGCAGCGTCAGCACCTCGTCCGCGCACGCCTCCGTCACCGGCAACGCCGTCTGGCGAAACGCCACCCCGCGCATGGACTCCTGCCGATGGTCGGGCACCGGATAGTGCACGTCCGTTCCGATTCCCGCCGTGCGAAGCGCCCTGCGAATGCAGTCCCGATTCTTCGCCCGGATCACGTAAAGGTGGGCCACGTAATCGGGCAGCGTATCTTCCGAGC
>Ga0209517_10002687_pt1 | contig 24752 bp, 25 predicted proteins | sample PeaSoiMetSII2010_FD_187695 | JGI IMG/M metagenome (GOLD analysis project Ga0209517, IMG submission 187695) | Peat soil microbial communities from Weissenstadt, Germany - SII-2010 (SPAdes) (version 2) | ecosystem: Environmental > Terrestrial > Soil > Wetlands > Peat | place: Germany... | reverse complement strand
CTTCACTTCTCCCGAGCAACGAAGCTTTGCTCCGGAAGCCGCCTCGCTGGCTTGCACCGCATAGCCATCGCGCGTGGAGCGGTCAAACGGTGGATATTCGCGATCGCTCCGAATCTCTTCCGCCAATACGTAGCCCAGTGCCTCGCTCACGCCCAATTCGACCATGGCGTTCGGACGCGGCCGCCTGCCCGCCTCTGCAATCACCATTTGCCGCGCTTCGTCGTACCGCAGCATGAGGAGTCCTCTCCGCATTCAGACTATCCAATTGTATTTCGAAATAGATTTATAGCCAGCGGGCCAGCAGCGTGCCGGGCTGGATAATCGTGGCATCGCGTTCCGGCCCCGTGGAAATCATGCCAATTTCCACTTGCAGGAAATCGGAAACAAAGCGCAGGTAATCCAAGGCGGCCTTCGGAAGCTTCGCCGCGTCCTTTACACCATAGGTCGTCTCGTTCCACCCAGGCAATGTCCTGTACACCGGCGTCACGTGTTCGTACTCTTCCGCCGACGCAGGCATCTCCTTCAACTCCGCGCCCTTGTAGGTGTACCCCACCCCTACCTTGATTTCGCGCTGCGTATCGAACACGTCCAGCTTCGTAATCACCAGCGTATCAATGCCATTAATCATCTTCGCGTAGCGCAATTCCGCCAGGTCCAGCCAGCCGCACCGCCGCGGGCGTCCCGTCACCGCGCCAAACTCCTTGCCGCGCTCGCGCACTTCCTTGGCTTCCAGATCGGGCATCTCCGTGGGAAACGGCCCGCCGCCCACTCGCGTCGTGTACGCCTTGGAAACGCCCAAAACATTGCGGATCTTCGTGGGAGGCACGCCCATCCCCGTGGTCGCCCCGCCGGAGGTCGCACTAGATGACGTAACAAACGGATAGGTGCCGTGATCAATGTCCAGCATAGTGCCTTGCGCGCCTTCAAAGAGCACCGACTTGCCCTCATCCAGCACGCGATTCGTCAATTCCGCCGTGTCGCAGATGTAGCCCTTGATCTTTTCGCCCAGCTCAAGCGTCGCTTCTACCTCACCCGAGAAATCGATGTTTGCGCCGTAAGCCCCTCGCGCGAGCCTGTCCTTCTCTTCAATCACACGCGCCGCTTTCTCCCGAAACAGTTCCGGCGTCAGCAGATCCACCATGCGCAGTCCGCGCCGCGCCATCTTGTCTTCATACGCCGGTCCGATGCCCCGCGACGTCGTGCCAATCTTGTTGGCGCCCCGTGCGGATTCAGCGGCTTTATCCAGTTCGCGGTGATACGGAAAGATCAGGTGCGCGCGATTGCTGATGTGCAGCCGACCCGCCACGCTGATCCCACCTTTGGCCAGCATTTCGATTTCGGCCACAAGCGCCGACGGATCAATCACCACGCCCGGACCGATAATGGCGTGCTGCTTCGGACGCAGGATCCCGCAGGGAATCAACTGCAGCACGTGGCGTTCTTTGCCGATAATGACGGTATGTCCCGCGTTGTGACCACCGGCCACCCGTGCGATGTAATCGAACGAGGCCGCCAGATAATCGACCACCTTCCCTTTGCCTTCATCGCCCCACTGCGCTCCAACCACCACGACCGATTTCATTCAGACCTTCTCTCGACCGAACACCCTGTCGCGACACACCCTACGCAAACCCGCCGCAAGACAGTGGTCAATGTTACAAATTACACGTGAAGTACCAACTCAAAATCGTACGATGCCCACTCGCCGAACGCAAGCAACTCCGGTTCGCAGCAGCGCTCCGGTTTCAATCACAGCGTTAGCACGCACTGGTCAGACCGTTGGACGGAATTGCACTCTTGTAACTGTACGGCCGTGAATGCATAAGTAATTTGGTTAAATGAACTGAATGGCATACGCTGGTTTTCGTGAGTAAGAGTCCCTGCAAGACCCAAACGAGCCTCCGAATGATTCGCGTCATTCTCTGGCTTCTCATTTCGGCAGCTACAGGTTGCAATTCGAAGGTAACACCCCCGCCTAAGCCTTCGTTGGTGCCTGCCAACGCCGTCTGGGCAGGTGGTCCTGACGGGGGCAGCTTCATTGAGTGCGACGTGGATGCGGAGCACAATGTCAACCGCTGTCTCGCCTACAATGAGTTCACTGGCAACGTTACGGGGGGAGGCTTTTTCGAACTGTCGGAGTCCGCTCGTGCTGCCCGTTTGGACGAATTGCGTTTCGATGCGTTCGACGGTGACAGGATCTATCTGGAAAAAGGCATGCTCATCCCAACTCAGCCCATCCGTCCGGTTACGATTCCCAAAAATTCAGTCTTTACTAGTGGCCTGTTTATCTCCTGCCGTGATGCAGGATCACCTAAAACTGATTGCTCCATTTACCGGCCTGATGGTGGCATGTATTTCAATGGTGAATTTGTCTTCACGGGCGAGCACAAGACGGCAGTAAAGGACGAATTCAGCTTCAAATATTTTGCCCTCAGCGACCGGACCATTTACCTCGAGGGTGGCGGCACATACGTCGCAAAGTAAGCTCAGCATATTTCCTGAGACGCGTATCCGGTGATAGACGCCCCTTAATGGGATGGACTCTTGTCGTGTAGAATAACTTATGGAGAGCCTTGACCATGGACGAAGCGAGCGCGAAACGAGCTGCGCAGGAATATCTGGCCGCAAGACTCTCGGAAGAAGCTCAGCAGCACGAAGACCATCTCAATCTGGAAGCTGCCATTGCCCTTGGTCCAAAAGTCTGGAAGGAGCTCGTGGACTCCTTCATCACGCAGTGTCGCGAATGGAATAGCGTAACCAATGAGCAGACATTGACGTGCAAGGAAACGGCGCTCGGCGATCTCCGTGTATGGTGCAGTGGCAAATCTCACCAGATCATCGTGCATTACGATTCCGCGAAGCGCTCGGTAACTATTCAGAACGCGGCGCGCCCTGAAAACGAGCCCGATACGATCCTGCATATCGAAGGCTACGCCACAGACGGCGGACGCGACGCTCATCTGGTGCGGAACAATGAGCCGGTGAATCTAGATATGATGGTTCTGGGACACCTTCGCGTGTTGGCTGGGCTGAGTCGCCGCGCCGACGATTAGCCACGAATCGCGGCGCTTTGGGCGCCTGGCTATTCCCCATTTGCCGTGAACTGTAGGGTCCCTGCCTCGCAAACAGCCATTGGCGCTTTTGCAGCGTTTCCCTCCGCTTTCCTTGCATCCCGCCGCGTCCTCCGTTAGCGTCAGAATGATGGGGTGCCTCCCCACTCCACTACTTAAAAGGCGCCTTAATTCCTCCAGAGGGAGAGACTCTTGACGAATCCAATCATTACCCTGACCACCGACTACGGCATCAACGACCATCTCGTGGGCGTGCTCAAGGGCGTCATCCTGAAGATCAATCCAGAGGCACAAATTGTTGATATCACCCACCAGGTCGCCCCCTTTGACCTGCTCGATGGCGCCCTCTCCATCGCCGCCGCTTATTCCTATTTCCCCCCGCGCAGCATCCACGTGGTCATCATAGACCCCGGCGTGGGCACGGAACGCCGCCCTATCCTTGTCAGCGGGCAGAATCAGTATTTCATTGCTCCTGATAACGGCGTCCTGTCTGGCGTATACGAAAAAGAGCACCCTGTCATCGTTCGGCACATCACTTCCGAACACTATTTTCTGCAGCCAGTGAGCAAAACCTTCCATGGCCGCGACATTTTCGTTCCTGTTGCCGCGTGGCTCTCCAAGAACTGGCAACCCGCCAGCATGGGAGAGGAAATCACCGACTTCAAGAAGTTCGCCATGCCCAAGCCCAAGGAGGCGGATGGTCTGCTGAAGGGTGCCGTCCTCAAGGTGGATGCCTTCGGCAATCTGGTTACGAATTTTCGCGTGGAAGATTTGCCCCCCGGTACGATTGACAAAGGTGAAGTGCGGCTGCAAGTCGGCAGCCATCCCGTCACCAAGTTTGTGCCGACATTTGCCCACGGCCCAGCCGGTGAAGCGGTCGCCTACATCGGCTCCAGCGGATTCCTGGAAATTGGCGTAAACAAAGGCAGTGCCTCTCGCGCCCTTGGCCTCGGCCGCGGCACTCCCGTCCTGCTCACAAAAAGCTAGCCCGACCTGCTCGATTCCATCGCCGTCATCTGTGATCGTGTGCGCGGGTCCAGCCAATCCCGCCACGCATCGCCCAACAAATTGAACGCCAGCACAGCCAGCACCACCGCCAGCGCGGGGAAAACCACCATGTGCGGCGCATCGAATAGATGATTTCGCGCGTCATTTAGCATCGCGCCCCAACTTGGAATCGGCGCAAGCACGCCCAACCCCAGAAAACTCAGAGTCGCCTCTGCCAGGATCGCTCCGGCCATCCCGATAGTGGCTTGCACCAGCACGGGTTGAATGATGTTCGGCAAAAGATGCCGCACCATAATCCGTAACGGCGAAGCGCCCAGCGACCTCGCCGCCAGCACAAATTCCAGTTCCTTGGTCTTCAACACCTGCGCCCGCGCCAGCCTGGCGTAACCCGCCCAGCCCGTGATGATCAGCGCCAGAATCACTTTGCCGATGCCAGGACCAAAAAAGGCCGCGAACGCAATTGCCAACAGCACTCCGGGAAATGAAAGAAACGCGTTGATCAGCAGCAGGTTCACGATACGGTCGAAGACACCGCCGCTGTACCCGGCCAGCATTCCCAGCGTCAACCCAATGGAACCGCAACCCAGCACCACGCATACGGAAACGAACAACGACACTCGCGCCCCATACATGACGCGCGTAAGGATGTCGCGCCCCAACTCGTCCGTGCCCATCCAGTGGCTCAGCGACGGTCCTTGCAGCCGCACCGCCAGATTCTGCGCCGCCGGCCTCGCAGGCGAAATCCATGGCGCCAGCAGCGCCACAAGCACCAGCAGGCAAGCAATCGTGAATCCAACGCGCGCCAGCAAACTCTGCCGCAGAAAAACCTGCAATGGCTCGCCGAATTTCATGACAGCCGCACCCGCGGATCAATCAGGGAGTACAGAAAATCCGTCAACAAGTTGACCAGCACATAGGAAAGAGCGATCACCAGGATGCAACCCTGCAGCAGCGGATAATCGCGCGCGGAAATCGCCTGCACGGTCAACCGCCCGATACCCGGCCAGGAAAAAATGGTTTCCGTGACAATCGCTCCCGCCAGCAGTGTTCCGAACTGCAATCCAAGGATGGTGGCGATGGGAATCAGCGCGTTGCGCAGTGCGTGCCGCACAAGCACCGCAGAAGTCCGCAAGCCTTTCGCGCGCGCCGTCCGGACGTAATCGCTGGAAAGTTCCTCCAGCATCGCGCCGCGCACCATGCGTGTGAGTATCGCCGCCAGCGCCGCGCCCAGCGTCGCCGCAGGCAAAATGTAGTTCAGTGCCCCACCCCGGCCAGAAACCGGCAGCCATCCCAGTTCAATCGAAAACAGCGCGATGAGCAATGGCCCCAGCGCAATATTTGGCACCGCCAGCCCAAACAGAGTGAGCACGCCAACAGTTCGATCCGTCGTTGTCCCCCTAAGGTGTGCCGCCAGCACTCCCGCGGGAATCGCAATTGCCATGCACACCAGCAATGCCAGAAACGCCAATTGCAACGTGGCCGGATAACGCTCAAAAATGATGCGCCGCACAGGGGCCTGAAATTTGAACGATTGCCCGAAATCTCCCTGCGCCACATGCCACAAATACTTGCCGTACTGTACGATCAGCGGCCGGTCCAGCCCGAGTGTGTGGCGCAATTCCGCCGCTTGTCCCGGGGCCGCACTTTCTCCCAGCATCTGCTCAACTGGGTCTCCCGGAACGATATGGATCAGGAGGAACACCATCGTCAGCACCAGCCAGAGCGCCGGCAGTGTCAACAAGAAGCGGTGTAGGAAGTAGCGCGCCATCGGGCGGAAAACTCAGTGCTCCTTTTTTGCAGCTTTTGCTCTTGTAGCCTCAACTGTCCCGCCGGCGTCATTCGCTGGCACTGGCTCAGCCGGGCGCAACCGCTGGATTTTCACCCTCGCCACGCGTCGCCCATCCATCTCCATCACTGAGAAGCGGTAGCCACCAAATTCAAAACTTTCCCCGCCGCGCGGAATGAATCCAAGCTGGTCCATGACGAAACCGCCCACCGTTGCGTACGCGGGATCTTCCGGCAGCGTGATGTTGTATTGCGAATCGAGGTCACGCACATTCAACGCCGCGTCGAACACCACTGCGCCGTCGGCCAGCGTCAACGGCCGCTCCACCACGTCGAATTCATCGTGGATTTCGCCGACCAACTGCTCCAACAGGTCTTCCTTCGTCACCAATCCAAGGATGCTGCCAAACTCGTCCACCACCATCGCGATACCCACGTGCCGCGCGCGCAACTCCACCAGCAACTCGCTGACGGGCTTCGTTTCCGGCACAATCAGCACCTCCCGCAGCACTTGCCGTAAATCAAACGGCGGCGCCGGGGGCAAGTTCTCTTCCAAACGGCGTTCGCGGTCCAGCAGCACCCACATCATGTCCTTGATGTGCACAAAGCCAAGCACATGATCTTCCGTCCCACGATACACGGGAATCCGCGAGCGCTGCGTCGTCGCGAACACCCGCATCACCTCTTCCAGCGAAGCTTCCACCGGCAGCGTGTGCATGTCTGGCCGCGACACCATGATTTCCCGCACCTGCAGCTGGCTCAAATCAATCGCGCTCAAAATAAACTTCTCTTCCCCGGTCCCCAGCAGCCCCCGCTCGCGCGCTTGTTGAATCTGAATCTGCAATTCTTCTGTCGAATGCGCAACGCCGTGGCCCAGCGGTGCGGCCACGCCCAGCCCTTTCACGATTGCTCCGGAAATGCCATCCAGGAGATCAATGGCCCAACGAAATGTGTTAAGAAACCACTGGAAAGGGCGCGCCACCATCAATGCCACGCGACCGGCGCGCGCCAGGCTGATGCTCTTCGGCACCAGTTCGCCCAGCACCACATGGATGGCGCTCAGGAAGAGGAAGGCGATCGCCAGCGCCACCCCGTGCACTAATAGCAGCATGCGCATGCTGCCTTCCGCCGGCATCACCTGCTGCACCAGTTTTGCCAGGGTCATTTCGCCGAGCGCGCCAATCGCCAGGCTGGTGAGTGTAATCCCCACTTGCACGCCGGAAACCACCCGGTGTAAATCCTTCAACAGGTGCTCCACGATGCGCGCACGCGCGTCGCCCTTCGCTACCAGTTGCCGCACACGCGACATCCGTACCGTCACCAACGAGAATTCAACCGCGGCGAAAAATCCGTTCATCGCCACCAGCACGAACACACCAATCAGCCGCACCAGGAACATTCCTTACTTATTCCTCTCGACCCATTCTTTCAGACGGTCCTGCCTTACGCATACAGCCTCTTAGCAAGCGACCACGGAACGGCATCTCCAATGATGAAGTCATACGCTACTCTTAACTTTCGTCCAAATAAATGGGCATCTGCACCTCAATGTGACGTTCCTCTCCATCGATCTTGTCAAACTTGAACCTGGATTGGTTTACAGGAGGACTGGAGGTCTTGCGCCACTCCAGTCCGGTGTTTTTCAGAAGTTCGAAGTAATCTTGGCCTCGCGGTCCCGGCCCTTCCTCTAAGGCACGAAGGAATTCATCAGGAGGCTTGTAGTGATGAGCATGGACGTAGTGGTAGATTAGAGTTGGTGCTGCGTACTTCTCACCTTTCTTGGAAAACACTCGTATCTCCGAAGTCCCCAGAAGAAACCTCACTAGTTCTTTTCTCGAGGCATAAACTGTCTTCGGGGGAGCACATAAGTCACATTCATGTATCCCCCGAGTTTGGGCAACCGAGATTTTGCAGTGCTCCCAAAGTAGATCCAAAATCCCCTCATCCGGTGTCGCCTCTTCAAAGTCATGGCCCCGCTCCAACCATCCAATGTTCTTCATCCCAGCACAGCAAAACCCCGACCGAAAGTAAGAGTAGTCCGAGAGATCTTTGAAGTAGGCCATGATTCCCTGCCAGAATTGCGCAAGCAAACACCCTTGTTACAGAAGGCGTCGTTCAGAGCTGGCTCGTCGCTGAGAAAATCACCAATCCCGGTTGGCGTCTATTCGTCAAACACACCAATCAGCCGCACCAGGAACATTCTCTTGCGTGCTCCTTCAGCCGCATTGTAGCAGTACCTATCCTGCCCGGGGGGATGGCGTGACCTGGTGTTGCGAGGTCGAAGGTGTTACGCAGGCGCTGCCGCATCGAGCGCTTCGACCAGGTCCTCGTAGTCGAACGCTCCATCATGCCGTTGGCCATTGATGAAAAAGGTGGGCGTGCCGTTCACTCCGCTGCGCACACCTCCGGTAAAATCCGCTTTCACGCGCGGCAGGAACTCCCGCTTCTCCAACGAGGCACGCAGAGCAGCCGGCGCCACGCCAATCCTTTGCGCAAGTTCCAGGTACACCGGACCGCTCAGCCGCTCCTGGTTCTCGAAGATCAGGTCGTGCATCTCCCAGAACTTCCCCTGCGAACCGCAAAATTCAGCCGCTTCGGCCGCGCCCTCCGCGTGTGGGTGCATCTCGCTCAGCGGAAAATTGCGGAACACAAAGCGCAATCGCTTCCCAAAATGCTTCTGCACGCGCTTCACGATGGGATAAGCGCGCCCGCAATGCGGACACTCATAGTCCCCATATTCCACCAACGTAATTTCCGCGTTGGCCGGACCCTGCACGTGATCCGCATCCGACACCGCAACTTTCAGAGCAGCCATTTGCTCCCTCCTACTTCGGCAGATCTTCCAGAGCCTGCAGGATGCCGTCTGCTCCAGGGTTCACTGCGACCGGCGAGCAGTAGCTCCAGGTGATCTTTCCATTCTTGTCGATGACGAACAGCGCGCGTTCGCACACTCCCTCTTTTCCCCGGTAGGCCCCGTATTTTCGTGCCACCTCGCCCTTCGGCTCGAAATCGGCCAATAGCGGAAAGTGCAGCCGCCGGTCCTTGGCGAACGCTTCGTGGCACCACACCCCATCCACGGATATGCCCAGCAACTCCGCATTGAATTTCTGAAACTCGGACAGGATTTCGTTGTACAGCGCCATCTGGTCGCCGCAGACCGGGCTCCAATCCGCCGGATAAAATGCCAAGATCACGGGCCTTCCGCGCAGTTCGCTCAGGGAAAGTGTTTGATCGGCTGTGACGTTCAGCGTGAATTCAGGGGCAGCCGTTCCAAGTGGAAGAATTGCGGACATACCTCTCCTCAATCTGCCTGACCTGTAGGCTCAAAAGTAGTTTCGCAAGCTTCTCATAAGATGTGGCTGGAGAAAAGCATGGATAAAAAATCTGGCACGCCCTGCGAATGTCGAGTTTGTCCGGGTTGCGCGCCATTCCCGCCTCCACTAGACTTAATCACTCAGCTCTGAGGTGGAACTTCACTTGCGCACCTTCTTCCGTCTGTTCCTCTGGCTCTTCGCTGCGATTCTTATTGCCTTCGCCGCAGTCATCTGGTGGTTCGTCTATCGTCCACTTCCTCAATTGGAGGGCTCGGCCCCGCTTCCCGGCTTGCATGCAAATGTCTCCGTCGAGCGTGATAACTGGGGTGTCCCTCACATCCGCGCCTCGTCCGTCGAAGATCTTGCCGAAGCACAAGGTTACGTCATGGCCCAGGATCGCCTCTGGCAGATGGACGTGCTTCGCCGCGCCGCTCGTGGCCAACTTTCCGAGATTCTCGGCTCCATCACGCTCAAAACAGACAAGGACTTCCGCATCCTCAATTTCGGCCGGACCGCCCAGCGTGACCTCGATCTGATGGACCCCGATCACCGCCGCATCCTCGAAGCATACGCTCAAGGCGTCAACCGCTTCATCGAGCAGCATTCCAATAAGTTGCCCATGGAATTCACCCTGCTCAAATACAAGCCGCAGCCCTGGCAAGCCTCCGACTCCCTGGTCATTGGCGCCTACATGTATCGGACGCTTACCTACACCTGGCCGCGCAAGCTGGACCGCGCCAAAATCACCGAGAGAATCGGACCCGATTTGGCCCGGGATCTTTACCGTGATGATGCCGTCTTGGACCATTTCGTTGTGGGCGATCCGAACGCCAAGGAAAACGGCCGCGATGTCCCGCAGAGCGATGCCGACGACGATGATGATGACGATGAAATGGACAGCGACGATGTACTGAAAGCCGGCCGCGAATTCCATTGTTCTCCCGATCTCGCCGCCCAACCTGATCTCACCTCCGCGCTCGCCGCCAGTGTGCAGGATTGGCTTGACGAGTCACAGCGCGATATACGCCGCTCGCTCGGCAGCAACAATTGGGTGGTCAACGGGGCGCATACAGCTACCGGCAAACCGCTCCTGGCCAACGATATGCACCTGGAACTCACGCTGCCACCAATTTGGTATGAAGTGCACGACACCGCCCCCGGATGGAACGTCAAAGGCTTCGCCCTCCCCGGTTCCCCACTTGTCGTCGTGGGCCATAACGACCGCATCGCCTGGGGGTTCACCAACAATGGCGCCAGCGTTCAGGATCTCTATCTCGAGACCTTCAATCCCGCGAATCCCGACGAGTACCGCGTCAATGGCCAGTGGAAAAGGGCGGACATTTTTGACGAAGTCATTCATGTGAAGAGCGCTCCCGACGAACACCTGCGGCTGGTCGTCACGCGCCACGGTCCTGTGATTCACCAGGAAGATGGCAAGAGCTACGCCATCCGTTGGACGGTCTTGGAACCCGGCGCTTTAGCCAACACCTACCTATGGCTCGGCAAAGCACAAAACTGGCGCGAGTTTCTGGAGATCATGAAATCCGTGTGGGGCCCCGCTCAGAACGCCATTTATGCCGACGTGAACGGCAACATCGGCTACATCATGGCCGCTCGCGTTCCTATCCGCAAGAAGGGCCATGGCGAAGTGCCCGTGCCCGGCGATACCGACGATTACGAGTGGACCGGCTACATCCCGTTCGACCAATTGCCTCGCAGCTACAATCCGGAAAGCGGCCTGATCGTCACCGCTAATGCGCGTGTTGTTGGCCCCGCCTACAAACCGTATCTCACCGACGATTGGGAAGAGCCCTATCGCACCGCCCGCATCTACGACCTATTGCATGACAAGCACGACCTCCGCCCAGAGGACATGCTTAAGGTCCAGACCGATGCTTTCAGCTATCCGCACGCCTTTCTCGCGGAGCAGCTAGTTACCGCCGCACAAGTCGCCCCTCCAAAAGATTCCCGCGCAAAGAGGCTCATCGAACAAGCCAAAAACTGGAACGGCATCGCCGATCCCAACTCCGTCGTCGTGACTTTTCTCAACACCGCCCTTTACCAGGCTCTGGATCTGATCCTCGAACCGCATCTGGGCCAGGACACCGAGCTCTACCATTGGCGAAAAATCGCGTTTCTCCAGCGCGTCCTCACCGAACGGCCCGCGCGCTGGCTTCCTTCCCAGTTCAAGAACTATGACGAACTTCTAAGCGCCGCCGCCGATCGTGCCGTGGATCGTGTGGAAAAGCGCACCGGAAGTTCCAATCCCGAGGACTGGCAATGGAAACGTTTCAACTTTCTGGATATGCTTCATCCCCTCGGCCGCGAAGGTTTCCTGAAAAAAATGCTCAGTCTAGGCGATCGGCCGCAAGCCGGCACAATTTTCAGCCCCCGCGCCGCCAGCCGTAGCCATGGCCCATCGCAACGCTTTGTCGCCAATCTTGCCGACTGGGATCATTCCATCATCCTCATCCCCGCTGGGCAATCCGGCCAGCCCGGCAGCGAGCATTACACCGACCAGTTTCACTACTGGTTCGAAGGCAAACCGATTTACGGCCCGTTCAGCGACGCCGCCGAAGTCAAGACCAAGAAACACACGCTGACCCTGCGACCATGACATTTTGCGGTAAGTTGTCATCCCGAGCGGAGCGAGGGACCTGCTTTTCGCAAAAGACCACGCATGCCCGAACTTCCCGAAGTCGAAGCCATAACGCGCAGCCTGCGCCCGCTTGTTCGCGGACGCCGTATCCGTTGCGTTCACATCTTTCATCCCATCGCCACCAAACCGCAATCACCGGCGCAAATCGCACAATTCGCCCGCGGAAACCGCATCCTCGATGCCACGCGCCACGGCAAATACCTCCTGCTCCAGCTCGATCGAGGCTTGCTCGAACTGCACTTCCGCTTCGATGGCCAGCTCATCTGGTTTCGCAGCGCCAACGAACTTCTCCGCCGCGCTAATTATTTGCCGGATGGTGTCCATGTGGATGTGGCCCTGGAACTCGATAAAGGTGTGCTCGGCTTCGCCGATCAGCGCCACTTTGGACGTGTACACTACTGGCCATCGTTTTCCGCTTGCCCTTCCCTGCGTTCCCTCGGCCCCGACGCGCTCTCTCCTCAATTCACCCCTTCTTTTCTATATGAGCGCCTCTCCGCTTCCCGCCGCCCATTGAAAGAGTTCCTCCTGGATCAATCCCGGATTGCAGGCATCGGCAATATCTATTCCGCCGAAGCTCTCTGGCATGCCCGCCTCGATCCGCGTCGGCCCGCGAATTCTATCAGCCGCAAGGATTCCGCCAAACTCCATAAAGCGATTGTGTCCGTTCTCCGCCGTGCTTTAGAATGCTGTTTGCATCCTGCGCCCGATTTTCGCGACCCGCAGTGGTGGTTCCAGGGAATCGAAAAAATCCTTCGGGCCTACCAGCGCGAAGGATTGCCATGCCGCCGTTGCGGGAGGGCGATCGAACGCATCGAACAGGGTGGACGTTCCACGTATTGCTGTTTGCATTGCCAGAAGTAGAATCTCCCTGAGGAAACGCCGTGAATCAAACGATTCCCAAGAAACCCGAACCCGCCAAAAAGCCGGATTTTGAGCGTTCCCTGGCGCGCCTTGAAGAAGTCGTGCGCAAGCTCGAAAGCCCTCAGCTTTCTCTCGATGAAGCGATGAAGCTTTTCGAGGAAGGCGTTGGCCTTTCCCGTGAATGCCAGAAGCAATTGGAAGAAGCCGAGGGCCGCGTGGAAATCCTGCTGAAAAAAGCCGACGGCAAGCTTACAGCGGAACCTTTTGAGCCCGAAGGAGAAGGCAACGCGTAACGCTCCCGCAACTCCGAGGACAGGAAACTTTTCATCCCGATGAAACTTCCAGAGTTCTTTGAAGAAGACCGCATCGCCGTTGACGCGCATCTCGATCGCTTGATGCCCGCGGAGTCCGTCCAACCACATTCCATCCATCAGGCCATGCGCTATTCCGTCTTTGCCGGAGGCAAGCGCATCCGCCCCATCCTGTGCCTGGAGACGGCGCGCATCTTTGACACCGAAGTTTCTCCTGCCTTCTATCCCGGCTGTGCCATCGAGTTCATCCACACTTATTCCTTGATTCATGACGATCTGCCCGCACTGGATAACGACGATCTGCGCCGCGGCAAACCCACTTGCCACAAGAAGTTCGGCGAAGCCACCGCAATTCTCGCTGGCGACGCCCTGCTCACGCTGGCCTTTGAAACGGTAACTGCTTCCCCGGCCCCGCCGGGCCGCCGCGTCGCCATGATTACGGAAATTTCCACCGCTGCCGGCACGGTCAATGGCATGGTCGGAGGACAGGTCGCCGATCTCGAGGCGGAGGGCCAGCGTGTCGGTCCCGAAACCCTCGAATACATTCACCGCTCAAAAACTGCCGCGCTCATTCGCGCTTCCATCGCATCCGGCGCACTCTCCGCCGGTGCGCCTCCCGAAGACGTTGTGCGCCTGCGCCGGTTCGGTGAGACCATCGGCTGGGCCTTTCAAGTCACCGATGACATCCTTGACGTCGAAGAATCCTCCGCCGCTCTCGGCAAAACCGCGGGCAAGGATATTGCCCAGCAGAAAGCCACCTACCCTGCGGTGTATGGCCTTCCGCGCTCACATGAAATCGCCAATGAACTGGCCACCAGCGCCATCGCGGAATTGCAGCCTTACGGCGAACGCGCCGATCGCCTGCGAGCCATTGCCGAATTCCTGGTCCTCCGCCGCACCTGAGCTTTTGAATTCCTCAGCGGCGCCTTCACTCAAAAGAAACGAAATGCCAACTAAACCCCAACGCAAGCGCCTCGACCTTCTTCTCGTCGAGCGTGGCCTCGCCCAATCCCGCCAGAAAGCTCAAGCCATGATTCTCGCTGGCGAAGTCACGGTGGACGCAAAGCTTGCCGAAAAGGCCGGCCAACCCGTCGCAACAGACGCCCTCATCGAAGTTCACAGCCGCCTGCAAAAATATGCCAGCCGCGGCGGTTTCAAGCTCGAAGGCGCTTTGGAGGATTTCCGCGTCAGCCCGCGGGGGAAAACTTGTCTCGACGTGGGTTCATCCACCGGCGGCTTCACCGATTGCCTGCTTCAGCAGGGCGCCGCGCGCGTCTATGCCGTGGACGTCAACACCGATCAGCTCGCCTGGAAATTGCGTGAGGAGCCTCGCGTGTTCTTGATAAAGAAAAACGCTCGTGAACTTGCGCCCGGCGACGTTCCCGAACTTGTCGCCCTCGCCGTCGCCGATGTCTCTTTCATCTCTGTCACCAAAGTCCTTCCCGGCGCTGTTGCCTGCTGCAATCCCGGCGCTGATCTCCTCATCCTCATCAAACCGCAGTTCGAACTGGAGCGCGCCGACGTCGGCAAGGGTGGCATCGTGCGTGACACCAAGCTCCACGAAAAAGCTATCGCCAGCGTTCGCCGCAAGGCTGAATCTCTCGGCCTCACCTGCCTGCAGGTTTCTCCCAGCCACCTCCCCGGCACAGAGGGCAACCAGGAGTATTTCCTTCACGCGGTAAAATCGGCTACTGTAGAATTACCCTGATCCATGCAGCCAAACTCTCCGTTTAAGAAGATTGGCATCATCTCGCGGCCCCGGCGTTCCAACCTGGCCGAAGTGATTCCTGGACTTCTGCGCTGGCTCGCTGAACGCGGCGTGACCACGATTTACGATCCCGAAACCGCGAGTTCCCTCGCTGATGGCATGCTCGGAACTACGCGCCACCAAATCGCAGAAGAATCCGATCTCCTGCTCGTCCTTGGCGGTGATGGCACGCTGCTGGCCGCGGCACGCGAAGCCGCCGCGCGCGCTGTTCCCGTGCTCCCCATCAACATGGGCAGCCTGGGTTTTCTTACGAGCTTCACTGTGGATGAGTTGTACCCCGCTCTCGAAAATGTTCTGGCGGGTCACGCCACCATCAACGAACGCGTGCTGCTTCTGGTCGAACGCGTCAATTGCGGACAAGTCGTGACGCAACAGCGCGTGTTGAACGACGCCGTCGTTCACAAGGGCACTCTCGCGCGCATGATCGAGCTGGAACTTTACATCGACGACGGCTTCGTTTGTCGCTACCGCGCCGACGGCCTGATTGCCGCCACGCCGACTGGCTCCACGGCCTATTCGATGTCTGCCGGTGGACCCATCGTCCACCCCGCCGTCGAGTCCATTCTCATCACACCCATCTGCCCGCATACCCTCAGCGATCGCCCCGTTGTCGTGCGCGACACTTCTTTGATTGAGTTGCGTATTTCGGCCGGTTCGGACTCCGTCTTTCTCACTCTCGACGGACAGACCGGCGTTCCCATGCAGTCCGGCGATCGCGTGCGCATCACCCGCGCTCCAGAGCGCCTGAAACTTATTCAGCCGCCCAACAAAACGTACTTCGAGATTCTCCGCAGCAAACTGAAATGGGGCGAAGCCTGATCTGCAGTCTGTGGCACAATCACTCGTGACTGTGTCTTGGGTTTACTTGTAGCTAGCCGGTCCACACGCCCCGCAGTCGTTTCCTACCCTCAAAACCGCCCAAGTATTTCGCCCTAGGACAACGCGTCCGTCCGCAAAACATCGTCCTGTGTTTCCCGCCGCCGTATCAATCGCGCTCGCTTCCCGTCCACCAGCACTTCCGCGGGCCGCGCGCGCCCGTTGTAATTCGAGGCCTGCGCCATTCCGTACGCCCCCGCAGCCCATAGTGCCACAGCATCTCCCGGCTCGACCTTTCCCAGCGGCCACCCTTGCAAAAAGCAGTCGCCTGTCTCACACACCGGACCAACCACATCCACTCGTTCTTTGGCGCCGATCTGCGGTTTCTTCTCGCTCACTCGCGTCACCGGGTGTGGCGCATCATATAGCACCGGGCGGATCAAATCATTCATCGCCGCGTCCAGCACTACAAACGATTTGCCCGAACTTCTTTTTGTGTAGATCACGCGCGAAAGGAGCACTCCCGCCTGCGCAATAATCGCGCGTCCTGGCTCGAGCAACAGGCTTACTCCCAATCGCCGCACGACTTCCGCAATCATCAGCGCATAAGCTTTCCGCGATGCAGGCCGCTCCTGCGTGTATCGCACGCCGAGCCCGCCTCCAATATCCAGATATTTCAGCGCAATTCCCTGCTTCCGCAAATCCAACAGGTAGCCCGCGAGCCGTTCCAGCGCTTGCTGGAACGGCGCAAGCTCCACAATCTGTGATCCGATGTGCACGCTGATTCCCTGCCACCGGACGTACCTTGCGCTGCGATGCGCCAGGTACATCTCGCGCGCTTCGTGCCAGCTCACGCCAAACTTGTGTTCGTGAAGCCCTGTCGAAATGTGCGGGTGGCCCCCGGCCTTCACGTCGGGATTCACACGGATCGAAACACCGGGCACGGCGCGGAGTCGCGACGCTTCTTCAGCCAGCACTTCCAGCTCCGCCACGGACTCCACATTGAATTGCAGAATCCCCGCAGCGCTCGTCCGGCTGCTTTTGTATCGCAATCCCTCGCGAATCTCCTCCCGCGTTTTCCCCACTCCCGAAAACACGATGCGGTTGCCGCGCACTCCAATGCGTCCCAGATGCTCGAGTTCGCCGCCCGACACAATGTCAAATCCGCTGCCTCGTTGCGCCAGTAGCTTCAGAATCGTCAGATTCCCATTGGCCTTCACCGCGAAACACAACAGGTGCGGCACACGTCCCAGTCCGCTTTCCAACTCGTCGAACGCCTCTTCTACCGCTCGTCGGCTGTACACGTACGTCGGCGTGCCGAATCGTCCGGCAATCTCCTCCAGCTTCACACCCTCGCAATACACCTCTTTCGCGGCTCCACGCCCTTTCCACGTAAAGTGAGGGGTAAACCGCGCCGGGTCCACGTAGTCCAGATTTTTCCGTGCCTCTGTCGGAGTGCTCATTTCACCTTTGCAACAACCAGGGTGCGATCGTCGGAAAGCGGCGCGCTCTGTGTGAACAGGTCCACTTCCTGCAGGATCTGGTCGGCCATTTCTGCCGCAGTCATTTCATGATTCTTTTCAATGAAGCGCAGCAATCGTGTCGTGCCAAAAAATTGTCCTTCCTTGTTCGCTGTTTCCGCGATGCCGTCCGAGTGGAACACCAGAATGTCGCCGGGACTCAGCGTCACACCCCACTCGTCGTATTGCGTCTCCTCAAAAATGCCCAGCGGGAATCCCGTCAGCTCAATGCGCGCGCACCGCCCATCCTTATACAGAAGCGGCTGCGATTGCCCCGCATTCGCCACGCGCAGCTTCTGCCGGCCCTTCTGCCACGTCGCAAAGCAAGCGGTCATGAACCGCCCTTCAATCCGCCGCTCGCCGACCAGGTGATTCATCTGTCGCAGCATTTCCGCAGGCTGCAACTTCTGCGGCGCCAGGCTGCGCATGATGCCGATGGCTACCGCGCCGTACAATGCCGCCGCCGTGCCCTTGCCGCTGACGTCGCCCAGCGCAATGCCCAACTGCTGTGGCCCATAACGCAGGAACTCGTACAGGTCGCCGCAGACTTCCCGCGCGGAGAGGTACCGCGCCGCAACATCCAACCCGTAGTCATCGGTTGGCACCGGCCGCAGCAGTGCACCTTGAATCCTCTTTGCTGCTTGCAAGTCTCGGTCGAGCCGCGCTTCGTCTTTCGCCACCTGCTCGTACAACCGCGCGTTTTCCAGAGAAACCGCCAGGTTGGACGCCAGGATTGAAAGTGTCTGCACATGGTCGGCGTTGAAATAGTTCAATTGCGGGCTTTCCAGATCGAGCACGCCTATCACTTTACCCTTGTGCATCATCGGGATCGCCAGTTCCGACCGCGTCTCCGGATTCACCATCACGTAGCGATCGTCCTTCGTTACATCCGGTACCAGCACCGGTTCCCGCAACGTCGCTGCCGCGCCTACAATTCCTTCGCTCGCCGCTACGCTCAGCTTGCCCTGGGTTCTCTGCCCGTGCTTCACATCCACGCGGTGCCGGAACACGTGTTGCTCCTCGTCGTACAGCATGATGCTCAAGATCTGGTAATCGATCACACGCTTCACCAGTTCCGCCGCGTGCCGCAATAACTCCTGGACATCCAGAATCGAGCTGATCTCCCGGCTTACTTCATTCAGCACAAGCAGTGTTTCCGCCTGCGCGCGCACTTCCTGGAACAACCGCGCATTTTCGACCGCAACCGAAAGCCGGCTCGCCAGCAACGACAGGATGCGCTGCTGATCCTTCGTGAAGTAGTCCAGATGCCGGCTCTGAATATCCAGCACGCCCACGCATTTCCCGCGGAACATCAGTGGCACCGCAAGTTCGGAGCGCACGCTATCAATTGCGTTGATATAGCGGGGGTCCTGCGAAACGTCGCTCACGCGTACAGGATGACCGGTCGCCGCCGCTGTTCCGGTAATTCCCTGCCCGATCGGCACACGCAAGTTTTCCGCCAGCCCCGGCGGGTAGCCGACCGCGAATCGGTGTTTCAGATAGGTGCCTTCTTCATCGGCCATCAGCACCCCGAAAAGTTCATAGTCAATGTGCCGCTTTATCAGCGCGGCCGTATGCGCCAACACCTCGTCCAGGTCCAGCGACGCGTTCACCTCTTCTCCGATTTCCGCGAACGTCGCCAGCACTTCGGCGGAGGTCTCCGGGACTTCCGTTGTTGCAGCAGCTTGTTGTTTGGGATCCGTGGCTTCCATGTATGTATCAATTATAGCAGGCGTTTCTTGGGCCTACCGGGGACGGGTCTTCGCACTGTGCAAATTGCTTGTACCGCTGAGTCTCGGCCAGTGCGTAAAGGTTGGGGCTGCTGGTTCTAGGTTTTCCCGCGCGACCCCAGATGCAGCACACACACGTCGGGCAAATTCCGGTAGCGCTCGTCATAATCCAGTCCGTAGCCCACCACAAATTCGTTTGGGATCGTGAACCCGGAGTAGTCCGCCTTCACATCCGCGATGCGGCGCTCCACCTTGTCCAGCAGCACCGCTACGCGCAGGTGCTTCGGCTTGCGCTCCTCGAATGATTTCAACAGATACTTCAGCGTCAGACCCGTGTCCAGGATATCCTCCACCACCAGCACGCTCAGCCCTTCGATGCTGAGGTCCAGGTCCTTCGTCAGCTTCACTTCGCCCGTTGAATCCGTACCCTTGCCGTAACTTGACACCCCCAGAAAATCAAATGACACCTCACCACCCAACTCCCGCGCCAAATCCGCCAGAAAAAAGATCGACCCTTTCAAGACCCCGATCAGATGAAGCGAGTCCTTTGGAAAATCGCGCCGGATGTCCTGCGCCATCTCCGCCACCCTTTTGCGTATGCGTGCATGCGATATCATCACGTGCAACGCTTCGCCCGGGCGGCATCCTTCCTTCTCTTTTGTTCTCTTCTTCGCACCTGGTTTTGTCACAGCCGGTTGCTCCTTGAACTTTTTGCTACTCCACCCAGTCCGCCAGGAACACGTTGGTCTCATGCGGCACTTTGCCCTTGCGGTTGGAAGCCCACACTAGCCGCTTCCCGTCCGAGGTGAACATCGGGAAGCCATCAAAATCCGGATGATACGTTATGCGTTCCTGCCCCGTGCCGTCCTCGTTGATCACATACAGATCGAAATCGCGACCATTTTTCGGGTCGGCCTGATTCGATGCAAAAACAATCCGCTGGCCATCCGGCAGCCAGTATGGCGCAAAATTTGCCGCTCCATTGCTGGTCACCTGGCGCTTGTTCGACCCGTCCGCGTTCATCACCCAAAGCTCCAGGTTTCCGGGGCGGATCAGTCCCTGCGCGAACAACTCCTTGTAATCCTTTATCTCTTCCGGCGTCTTGGGGTGTTCCGCGCGATACACAATTTTCGTTCCGTCGTACGACCAGAACGGCCCGCCATCGTAGCCCAACTCGTTCGTCAGTTGCTTCACGTTGTTGCCATCCGCGTCCATGGTGTAAATGTCCAGGTCGCCATTACGCGTGGACGTAAACACAATGTGCTTTCCGTCGCGCGTGATGGTGGCCTCCGCGTTGTACCCCGGCGCATCCGTCAGAAGCCTCAACTCCGACCCGTCTGGCTTTGCCGTGTAAATCTTATATGTACTGTAAATGGGCCACACATAGCCGCGGGAGTAGTCCGGTTTCGGCGGACAATCCCCGCTCGCTGCGTGCGTCGAGGAAAACAGGATTCTATCTCCCACCGGAAAGAAGTAGCTGCACGTCGTGCGGCCCTTTCCAGTGCTGACGAGTTTCGGTGTCGCGGGCTTCCCATCGGGCGTGTCCACAGGCATCGTGTAAATCTGATCGCACGGCACGCCTTCGCCCTGGTGCTGAAAAATAAGTTGTTTGTCGTCCGCCGAAAAATACGCTTCGGCGTTTTGTCCGCCGAACGTCAGTTGCCGTATATTTCTCAAGTGCTTTTTCTCTTCCGGCAGCAAAAGTCCCGCATCTCCCTTCTGTTGCGCCTTTACCAGGATCCAACCGGGTCCATACAGGCACGCCATCGCAAGCACTCCGCAAACCGCCCATCCTGCAAGTTTTGACGTTTGCACCGCTCGCCCCCATTTTCCCCGTGAATTCTTCTATCCCGTTATTTTCTCTGCTCCAGCTTCACGTCCACCGTCAATTCCTTCCCATCCCTCAGCACCGTCACCCGCACTACATCGCCAATCTTGCTGCGCCTCAGCGCGTCCGTGAAGTCATATAGATTCTTGATGGGCTTGTCGCCGAATTGAATCAGCACGTCGCCGCCCTTCAATCCCGCCTTTGCCGCTGGCGACCCTGGCTTCACATCGGAAAACTTCACCCCATTTTCCGTTCGCCCAAAATCCGGGATGGATCCAAAGTACGGGCCGTACCCGCCTCCTCCGCCAGTCACTCCACTATGCGGGTTGCTTTCCACCACGGTCACGAACTGCGGCCGTTCCGGAGCGTCTGCCAGTTCGACGGTCACCTTCGCCACAACATCCAGCAACTGTGCCGCCGCATCGCCGTTGATCTTTTCCCAGGTATCCGAAGGCTTGTGATAATCCGAATGCAACCCCGAAAAGAAAAATAGCACCGGAATTTTCTTCGTTACGAACGAGGTATGGTCGCTGGAGGCGTACCCGCCCTGTGAAAGTTCAAACTTAAGTGGTGAATCGCCGTGTGCTTGGTCCAGCACTTTCTGGAATGTTGATCCGGTTCCCACCCCACCGATGTACACCCTGCTGTCTTTGATTCGCCCGATCATATCCATGTTCAGCATGGCCACAGCCTTATCCAGCGGCTTCGTCGGTTCCTTTACCCATGCCGCGGACCCCAGCAAACCCAGTTCCTCACCGGCAAACGACGCAAATAAAATCCCGCGCTGCAATTGACCCTTCAGTGGCGCCAGCAACCGCGCTAGTTCCAGTAATCCTGCCGTACCCGAAGCATTGTCATCCGCGCCTGGATGGATCTGCCCGATTTGAGAAGGCGCCAGGGAATCGAAATTGCCGCGCCCCAGATGGTCGTAGTGCGCGCCCAGAATCACATACTCATCCGTCTTCCCCGGTAGATACGCCAGCACATTGTTCACCGTCGCGCGCGTATTCTCGATCCCGACCGCCAGGCTCGCGTGCAATGTCTCCGGGAACGCAAACGACGTCGGCTTCGTTCCGGTATTGATCAGTTCCTGCACGCCCTTCAGTGATTTCCCCGCTGCTCGGAACCATTCCTCCGCCACCGTGTTTTTCACCTGCGCAAACAGAATCCCCACGTTTTCCGGTCCGTTCACGCTCCCAAACCGCGTCAGCAAATCCTCTTCGCCGTCGCCCAGTTTCCCATTTACAAGGATCAGCCCTTTCGCCCCGTGATTCCTCGCGTTGATTGCTTTGGTGATGAATTGTGCGTGCGTGGTCAGCCCTTGATTTCCGCTCTTGACTGCGAATCCGTTCGGCTCAAAACGCAGTACCACCGCAATCTTGTCTTTCACGTCGATTCCGGCGTAGTCGTCGTAACCGAACTCCTCCGCCGTCGCCCCATATCCTGCAAAAACCATCGGACCGCTGTCCGCGCCCGAAGACGAAAAACTGAATGGCACGTAATCCTGATTCAGCTTCACGTCCGTTCTTGCTTCGCCGCTCTGCACCACCAGGTGGTTCTTCCCCTTAAGCTTCGCGCCGGTCGTTACCGTGAACGCTTCCAGGAATCCCTTTTGTCCCCCCGGTTCCAGCCCCACGCTCTTGTAGCGATCGGCAATCACGTGCTCCGCTCGTACCAATCCTTTCGTGCCCTCTCCGCGTCCTTCCATTTTCGGCTGCGTCAGCGTCTTGATGTCGTTCACATAACGCTGCGCATCCGCGGGCCCCACCCCTGTTGGGACCGGCGTCGCAGTCGCCAGGCAAACCGCCAGCAACAACACGCCCAGCGCGCGCCACATTGCAAATCGTTCTTTCATGAAACGTGAATTCCCTTCTCTTGCTGTCATTTTCGGTTGCAAATTTCCATCAATCGTATGTTTTGCTTTCGATGCTGTCAATTCAGCCCTCTCCTTACCCACGGCATGCTTGCGCATTTTCACTCTTCGTCGGCTATACTGCTTCTCGGCCAATTCATGCTTCCCTTAGTCAAATCCAGCATCCTGGTAGTCTCTGCTCTGTTCCCCATCGTTAATCCGCTCGGGGGCGCCCCAATTTTTCTTTCGCTCACCCATTATTACTCCACCATTCAGCGCAAAATTCTCTCACGCAATATCGCCTTGAACAGTTTCCTTCTGCTTATGGGTTCGTATTTTATCGGCACGCACATTCTTGCGTTCTTCGGAATTTCGCTGCCGGTGGTTCAGGTGGGCGGCGGACTCATGGTCATTGCCGCGGGTTGGAATATGCTCCGGCAGAAAGAAGGAGACGAAACTCGCGGTAATGTCCAGCAGTCCGTGGATCCCCGCGATCTCAGCAGTCGCGCTTTTTATCCCTTAACGCTTCCTTTAACGGTCGGCCCGGGCTCCATCTCCGTCGCCATCACCCTTGGAGCCAACGAACCCCACCACGGCACAAGTTTCCTATTCCCAATCATCGGTGCGGTAATCGGCTCGCTGCTCATCGCTGTCAGCGTCTATTTCTGCTATGCCTTCGCGGACCGCCTCGCGGATATTCTTGGCCCCACCGCCATGACGGTGATCATGCGGCTCACCTCTTTCCTGCTGGTCTGCATTGGCGTGCAGATTCTCTGGAATGGCCTTTCCGCGCTTCTGATTTCTTTGCCCGCGATGGCCCGCTGATTCCAGCGTTTCAAACTCACCTCAACTCCACTTCGGCAGATCTCTTCTCCCCAACAGTGCTTCCGCCGCCCAGCATCCCAAATACACCGATTGCGCCACACCGTGGCCGGAGTAAGCTCCCAGCACAATCGCATTTTCGCTCTCCGGATGGCGCTCAAACACCGGCTTCCATTCCCACGTCATGCAGATCGGTCCACCCCAGCGGTGCGTGATTTCCACCTCTTTCAGCGCTGGATGCAGCCCGTGCACCCGCTTCTCAAGTTGCTCGAACAATCCCGCGGCCTCGCCCTGCCCGATATCCAGCGTCCTAAGTTCGCGCCAATCCTGCAGGAATACCAACCCACACCCGAAGATCACCTGATTCCCCGCCAGCAGCCGTCCCCAAAGATACGGCAGGTCCACGGTATTAAACGGTTTTCGCTCCGCCAGTCCAATCTCCCGCAGTTGCTTATCCGTCAGAGCTTGTGTCGCAACCGCAAGCGTGAACGCCGCTCCCGCTCTCCCTTGCAATCCCGTCATCTCCAGCGCAAACGCATTCGTCGCGAACAACACTTTTCCTGCTCGCACAACGCACCTTTTCGTTTGCAGTTCCACTTGTCCGGAGAACTTCGCTCCCTCCACGCCGCATTCCTCGAACAGCATCGCGCCTGCTCGCTCCGCCGCCCTCGCCAATCCGCTCACCATCTTCCCCGGATTGATTGTGCCGCCCGGCACCTCTTTCACCGCGCAAAGATCTCCCGAATCCCGCCAGCGAATCGGCGAATCCTCCAAGGGCTCAGCCCTTCCCAACTCATATGCGCCAGGTAACGACACTTCGCCATCTACCTCCAACTCTTTTAAAATTTCCTGGTATCCCCCAAGGACATCGCCCAGCCCCGGCAAATCTCCCGCTGCGCTTTCCGCAAGCGCCGCTCCCCCGGTGTGTCCGCTCGCCCCCGCGCCAAATTGCTCCGCTTCAAACAGCGCCACACTCTTCTCCGGTGCCAATTTCTTCAACCACGCCGCTGCCGTCAAACCCGTGAACCCGCCACCCACAACCGCAAAATCCACTTCCGCCGGCATCGCGCGCGGCGTTGCGCGGAATTCCACTGTCCACGGCCGATTTCCCCAATTTTTCGTTTCCCCCATGCTGTCCTCTCGCTCTCCTCTACTCTATACCCGCTTCCTGAAGTGCAATTCGTTTCTTGCTTCATTTGAGTTATGCTACCTCTCACTGCAATAGAAATCCTATGACACAAGCCAAATCCAGCTCCCCACACGAACCCTGGCTGCGCGGTACCCGCAGCGATGTCCCCGCCATTCCTCGAGCGGTTCTCCACGCGCTCGATCTGGCACACGAGGACCTTGCTCGTTGGATCGACCCTCTCACGGACGTGCAACTCAACGCTCGCCCCTCTGGCGTCG
>Ga0209517_10002686_pt1 | contig 24755 bp, 16 predicted proteins | sample PeaSoiMetSII2010_FD_187695 | JGI IMG/M metagenome (GOLD analysis project Ga0209517, IMG submission 187695) | Peat soil microbial communities from Weissenstadt, Germany - SII-2010 (SPAdes) (version 2) | ecosystem: Environmental > Terrestrial > Soil > Wetlands > Peat | place: Germany... | reverse complement strand
CTCGGCTTGCTCTTCCAGAAACGAGCCGGTCCCCGCGGCGCAAGCTTCATTCATGGTGAAGTCGACCACAACGCCGTCGCGGATGCGAATGAATTTCGAATCCTGCCCGCCAATCTCGAAGATCGTGTCCACCAGCGGCATCCCCAGTTGGTGGCAGACATGCATCGCGCCGGTTTTGTGTGCGGTGATCTCGTCATTTACGGTGTCGGCTCCGGTGAGTTCGCCAATCAGTTCCCTCCCGGACCCCGTCGTGCCTACGCCGCGAATGTTGACTCGCGCACCCAGTTCCTCCTTGATCTCGCGCAGTCCCGCAGAGACTACTTCGATTGGACGGCCCGCGGTGGGAACGTAAATCTCCTTCAGCAAATTGCCCCTCGAGTCAATCACTACTAGGTTTGTGCTTACCGACCCCACGTCAATACCAAGGTAGGCATCCACACGGCTGCCTGCCTCCGGCAGTTGGAGCGGCGGCACTCTATCCCGCAGCAACGTCACGTGGTCAAGCGAGAGTGCTTCGGTGGTGGGGAACTTTTCCGCGCCTGCGCTGTCCCCGGGCAGCTGGCGGAATGTGCCCGTGGTGCCATGGCCTTTCCCTTCAGCCGCGAGCATGCTCGCGCCCAGCGCCGTCATCCAGCAGTGCAGTTCCGGAACTAGAAAATCTGATTCCTGCAGCCTGAAGGCCTCCCGGACCGCATCGCGCACTCCAGCATTCAGCGCCACTCCACCAACAAATGCCACGGGTGAAACCACCTGCCTGCCCTTTACAATGCTGGACTTGAAGTTTCTCGCCACCGCCTCGCACAGCCCGCGCAGGATCTGGTCCGCGGTGTATCCCTTCTGCTGGGCGTGGATCATGTCCGTCTTGGCAAACACCGAGCAGCGGCCCGCAACCCGGGCGGCGCAACTGGCACCGCAGGCGGCCGCGCCCACATCCTCTACCTCATAGAGCAGCCGCGAAGCCTGCTGATCAATAAACGACCCCGTCCCGGCAGCGCACTCAGTGCTGGATTGGTAGTCCAGAATTCTGAGATGGTCGGAGCCGTCAGTTGCGCCCAGGCGGATGTATTTCGAAGTCTCCCCGCCCATCTCAAACACGGTGCGCACCTGCGGATACAGCGCAAGCATGCTCCGAGCCACCGCGCGAAACTCGTTTTCAAACCCGACGTCGAAGGCGCGGGCCACCGCTCGTCCACCCGACCCGGTGACCCGAATACCCACGAGCGCCCCTTCCGGCACAACTTCGCAGAATTCCCTCAGTAGGTCCGAGGCAGCTTGCAGCGGATTGCCCTGGAATGGCCGGTAAGTGGAAAGCACAACGGAACGCTCAGCCAACCCGTTGCTTTTGGGCAGTTTCGGAAGAAAGAATAACGAGGAAGCCTCGGCCAAGCGGGCGAGCAAGGGATGGTCTTCGGGCTGACCCCAAGCCGCCAGCTTCACGCTGACTGCGCCTACATCCAAACCGAGGCTGATACTCATGCGAGCGCCTCCTTGGACTGGGAACCGAGTGCGCACGCGCGAGGCTGGGCGCGTAAGAGGGACCCTATCGTACGCACTAACTATAGGAAATGGGGCCTCGCCCGGCAGTGACGGGAATCACCAATCGCTGAGGTGGAAGATGACTCGTCGCCCGTCCAATGTGAACTATCACCAAACTGTGAAAGATCGCCCCACAGGAGGGCGCTTCGGGGCTACAAATGAGTGCCATCGCAAGTGCCCGACGATTCTGGGTGGATTGTCGGCCAACCGGAAACTGGACCTGGCCGATTACTTCACATCACGGCGCTAGCGATTTATCCATCACTATCGGGCCCCGTGCTCAGCGATCGACCCAAAAGTTTTCTAATTTACACGAATGAGCGCCCCATGTCAGTGAAATGAGTCACATACTGATGTGCGGTGATCGCCAATTTGAAATATCGCCTCTCTAACAATGTCGGCGGTGTCAAGCACTTTTGGGGCGCGCTAGCCCGTGCACTCCGAAGAGCGCGCCATTTCGCTCTCGTTGAAGGTTTTGCCATACTAACCAAGGCTCGCTCGTAATCGGTTTCAGGTCAGAAACTCAGTCCGACCCATGCATCTCTTCGGTCACAACCTCGATCATGATTACTACTTCGAACTCCCCCACGAAGGGAGCGGGATACCCAATCAATTGCTCGGTGTTCTACTGCACACCATGGCGATTTGCTATTGCCGGTTTTGAGGCGATCACGGAGGTGCGAAATCGAGTTCCGAAGTGCATGCCGATTGCGGACGCTATTCTTTAGCTGCACGGCAGTTTCACTCGTACCTGACAGCCTCTCTTTCCGTTCAGATTGGACAGTTCAATCGAGCCTCCATGCGCTTCGACGATCTGTCGCGAGAGGGCCAACCCTATGCCACTTCCCGCGGGCTTGGTCGTATAGAACGGTACAAATGCGTTGCTCGGATTCAGGAGTCCCAGTCCCTTATCGTCGATCGTTAAGACAACGCTCTGATCTTCGACCACCCAATTCAACGTTACCTGCGGCCTCCGAACCTCCACACCCTTCGTGGAGTTGCTGAAACGGTCATCACCCAGGCTCGGCTCAAGCGCTGCTTCGACCGCATTGCGCACGAGATTAATCAGCATCTGCTCGATCTGGTCGGCATCCACCATCAGCATCATGTCCGGGCCCCGACAAATCGCTACCGCCAATCGGGTCTCGAGAAAAGCAACTCGTTCTACGATCGGGAGCAGCGCGACTTTCTTGATGGCTGGAGGGGGCATCTGCGCCAATTGTCGATAAGCTTGGAGAAACCGGTTGAGCGATGCGGTTCGAGCTTCGATGATGGCCAGACCCCGTTCAAAGTCTCGACGGTGTTCGGGGTTGAGTTGGGTCTCCGCGAGGAGAGTGCTCAAGCTGCCCGCGATCGATTTGATCGGAGCCAGCGAGTTGTTGAGTTCGTGCCCAAGGACTCGGATCAACCGTTGCCATGCGCTGCGCTCCTCTTCCCGAAGTGCTCGGCTGACGTCTGACAGCACAACCAGAGTGTGCGGCACACCCTTTTCCCGGAACTTGCTTTGCCGTACCAACCAGCGGGCGCTGGAACTGTTGGCCGGCAAAGCAGTGCCTCACTCGCCGCGCGGAGGCAATCGGCCAGCCCGATTTCGTCGGCAGTGCGTCCCAGAAGGCGAACCGCAGCTTGTTGAAGAAGTTTCTCGCCTGCGGGATTCACCACTCGCAGCACACGGTCCGGGTCAAATGCGAATAATGGAGCATCGATTTCTTCCACGACCCGCCGCAGCAGCGCAGTCGCTTCGATGGCTCGGATTCGCTGATCCGCGAGCAGGTCCGCCAAAGCATTGACTTCAAGCGAAAGCTCCCCCAACGCGTCGTCCGCAATGGCTCCGCGCGCGCGAAAGGAATAGTCCTCTTCGCGAAGCGCCGCCACCACGTTGGCCAGGGTCTGCAACGGTCGAACCGTTTGCGAGTGTAACGCCAGGGCCAGCACCCACCAGCCAAATAGCTCTACAAACGAGAGTGCCAGCTTCGATGCGGTGGACCAGGGCTGCAACCAAACAAGAATGCCGCTGACTGCAATTCCGGGTAAGGCGACGAGTAGCGAGTAGAGGCTGATGCGATGCTCGTAGCGGAGGCGAACCCGCTTGCGAGGAACCTTCCGCGTTTCTGTTTTGTCGCTGGCCTGCGGACTAGAGGCCATACTTCTCCATGCGTCGATAGAGCGCACCACGGCTTAGCCCCAAGGCATCGGCGGCCTGGCTTATGTTGCCCTGAAAACGTTGCAGCGCCTTTCGGATCAGGAGCGCCTCCACCGCCTCCAGGCTAAGTTCTTCGAGATTCTGGGTTGTGGCCGCTGCAGATGCAGTCCGAGATCCGCCGGCTGAATCTCCCGTCCGCGGCACATCAGGACGCCACGCTCCAACGTGTGTTCGAGTTCGCGAACGTTGCCAGGCCAGGAGTATTGCGCCATCACTTGCAGTGCAGAGCTGTCGAATCCATCGACTTCGCGGCGATAGCGAGATGCATAGCGCCGGAGAAAATGGACTGCGAGCGTCGGAATATCCTCGCGGCGTTCCCGGAGTGGCGGCACATGGATTTCGACGGTGTTGAGCCGGAACAGGAGATCCTCCCGAAACTGGCCGGAGGAGCACGCAGCTTGAAGGTCGGTATTCGTGGCCGAGATCAGGCGCACGTCGACCTTCCGCGAACGCGAGGATCCCAGTCGCTCGATCTCGCCTGATTCGAGCACACGCAGTAGTTTTGCCTGTTGCCGGATGGGCACATTTCCGATTTCATCCAGAAAAATTGTGCCTCCATCGGCTAGTTCGAAGCGCCCGATGCGATCGGTCCGCGCGCCCGTGAAAGCACCCTTCACGTGACCGAAAAGTTCGCTTTCAAATAGCCCCTCCGCCAACGCGCCCGTATTCACCGCAACCAGCGGGCGTGAGGCGCGTGAGGAAAGAGCGTGCAGCGTTTGCGCAACCACTTCTTTGCCACTGCCGTGTTCGCCGGTAATAAGGACATTCGCGTCGGAAGAACCGACCCGCGCGATGACCGCCAGGACAGGCTGCATGGAAACCGCCGCGGCGATGAACTCCGGACGACCCTGAGCCTGGAGAAGCCGGTTCTCCGCGGCTAATCGCTCGGCGCGTTGCAGAGCACGATGTAATTCGACTTGTGTCCGCAGAATGGCCAGCAGGCGTTCGTTCTCCCACGGCTTTTGGACAAAGTCTCGCGCCCCTCGCCGCATCGCTTCCACCGCCAGTTCGACATTGCCCCATGCGGTCATGACGATGACCGGCAGATTGCTATCGAGAGCTACGATTTCCGAAAGAAGGTCCAAGCCTTCCTGACCAGAAGTGGTGTCGCGGCTATAGTTGAGATCGATCAGCAGCGCATCATAAGAATCCGCCGCCAATGCCTCCTTGACCTCGGCGGGAGATTTGGCGCTCTCCACCCGATAGCCCTGGGGGATGAAGCAGCAGGTGGAGAGCTTCGAGGATGTGCGGTTGGTCGTCAGCCGCTAGAATGCGGGGCGCGCGGTTCTGGTGTAGATGGGAAGACTCGAGCGAGCGAGTAACCGTCCCGGTGACCGCATCCTGAATCAGCACTCCATTATGTTCCAAAGTTGCGCCCGTCGCGCGATCAAGTTCTACTCTTTCCTTCCGGTACGTCGTCATGGCTGTAACCAAGTCCAGCTCGGCCACCGAAAGATCGCGCTGCGCCGTCATGGTCTGGTAGCTAGAGCCCGCTCCCAGTTCTTGCTCCTTCTTTGTGATCTCGAAGGTACGCTCTGCTAAATCCCTGGCCTTGCGGGCTGATTCAACCCTGGCACGCGATTGTTCCAGCGCATACTGTGCGTTCCGCACCTCGATTCGAATCTGCTTTCGCAATTGCTCCTTGCGTAAGCTAGCTTGCCGGTACTCTAACTCGGAACGATACTGGTCGGCCTTGGCGACGCGGTTGCGAAATGGGATGTTCAGGTTCAGTCCCACAAAATAGTCTGGCGATGAATTGTTGAAAGCATTTTGCCAGCTGCCTGCCAGGTCGGTCGGGACGCTGGAGGTGTTTCCGGGGGTCACCAATCCCGCGAGGCCGCTCCCACCGTAGAAACCTACCAAGGAGAGCGTCGGCAGGAGTGCATTCCGCGCGGCTTGACGACTGATTTGCCGGTTCGCCAAGTTGAACTCAAAAGAGAGCGAAGTGCCGGTGGAAAAAGCCTGGGTGTAACTGGCGTTCACCTGGGTCGTATTCAGTTGCAAGGACGGGACGCCGTAGACTTGCGTACTCGACAGCGGCAACGCCAAGTGCTCGATCCCTGCGCTCACATTGAGCGCTGGATCATATGATGCCACGGGGGTTCCAACGCCCAAGGTCGATTGCACCAATCCAGAGGCGCCCGCGCCGCCCGCGCCGCCCGTCGTGCCCCCTGCGCCCGCTCCTGGCGCTCCCGCCCCATAGCCCCCGATTCCTCCCCCGGGAGTTCCTTGCACCACGCCGGTGTTAACACCACGAAAACTTCCGCCAGCCTTGGTGCGGAGTAGGTCCGTATCGGCAATCGGCAAGTTGTAGCGGGCGATCGCCAAATCCAGATTGTTTTCCAGCGCGAGGTCAATCGCATCTTTCAGCGATAAGTGAAGTTTGCCATCCCGAACCAGGCGATCGAGACGCGGCGAATTTGTAAGTACTGGCTCCGCCACATTCTCACCCATGTACGGGCTGAGCGGATTGTGCGATTGGGGCATTTCCAACGTAGCCGGTGTGCCCACCTGGGCTTGCTCCATGGTCGCTGTGACCACTAGCAACGCTGCCATTAGCGCAACGTCAAAACACCGTTCACGAAAACAGACCTTCATCGATTCACCGCCGCATCGCTGGGCTCCATCGTCGGATTCGCGGTATCGCCCACCGGCCAAACGTCGCGCAACTGGATGGTGCGAGTGCCATAGGCAGCGTTCGTTTCGGAGTGAGTGACCTGCACGATCGTTGTTCCCTGTTGATTCAAGTCCCGGAAGAGCTCCATGATCTCCCTGGCTTGGCTGGAATGCAGATTGCCTGTCGGCTCATCGGCGAGCAGCAATGCCGGCTTATGGATGACCGCTCGTGCGATCCCGACCAACTGCTGTTGTCCGCCAGAAAGCTGGTTTGGATAGAGATCCTTCTTGGCGACAATCTGAAAACGATCGAGCGCATCAGCCACAAGGCTCTGCCGGTGGCTGCGCGGAATGTCTTTGTAAGAGAGCGGCAGATCGATGTTCTCCAGCACGGTGAGATCGTCGAGCAGGTGATAACTCTGAAAAACCATGCCGATATTCTTCTTCGCCAACTCTGCGCGTTCCTTCCTCTTCTTCGTGTGCGCAGCCTGCCCGCGAAACCAGTACTCGCCTTGCCACTGGTCGTCCAGGAAGGCGAAGACATTCAGCAGCGAAGATTTTCCCGCGCCCGAAGGCCCCATCACCGTGATGAACTCGCCTTGCTGAATTTCCAGGTTGACGCGCCGCAGAACCCATGTCTGCCCCGCCCCGGTCTTGTAACTTCGCTCGATGTTTTTCAGTTGGATCATGTCGTCCTCTTGAAACCGGTGGAGGACGGAAGTGCAAGATTGAAGGTCAACAGACGATCCGGATCGAAGCCGGGATTAACATCCATGAGTCGTGCGAAACTCTTGACCAGTAGCCCGGCCCCAACCAGCAGAACTAACGAGAGTCCGACTTCGGCGATCACCAGGGCGGAACGGATCCGCCCCCGGTTCGCTGTGCTTCCGCGCTCCCCTTCCTTCAGGAATTCGTTGTGGTTTGATCGCGACGCTTGCAGCGCCGGAATCCGGCCAAAAGCAACTCCGCAAACAACTGAAGCCAGGAAACTGAAGGCCAACACTCCTCGGTTGATTCCAATCTGCTTGAACTGACGAATATCCGGTGGACTCAATGCCAGCAACGACGGAACGGCTACGACCGCCAGCAGAAGCCCGAGGACTCCTCCCAATAACGCGAGCAGAACACTTTCGGTAAGCAACTGGCGCAGCAAACGCTGACGGCTCGCTCCCAGAGTCGTTCGTATCGAGACTTCCCTGGCGCGCGCTGTGGCTCGTGCAAGAAGAAGGTTGGCAACGTTCGCGCGACCGATCAGAAGCACGACGACAACCGCCGCTAGCAGGACCAGGAGAACCGGACGGATGTCACCGACCACATATTCATGCAAGGGAAGAAAGCTGACACCGACCTTGTCGTTCGAATCCGGATATTGCCGCTCGAGGCGTCGGCCGATGGTATCAACCTCTGCGCGCGCCCGCTGCGACGTCACTCCTGGCTTCAAACGCGCCCAGACGTCGAGATAATTTCTGTCCCAATTGGCGTGGATCTTTGTCAGGTACCAGAGGATGGGTCGGCACGCCCCAAGCAGAGGGCAGCCATAGCTCGCCGTACTCGTCCGGAGAAAAGTTCGGCGGCATCACGCCGACAACGGTGTAGTGCTCGCCATTGAGCCGGATGTTACGGCCCACAATCGCGCGATCTGTAGCAAAGTAGCGCTGCCACAAGCCGTAGCCGAGCACCACAACATGATCGTTACCGGGCTGCGCGTCGCTCGACTGCAAGCTCCGACCGAGGATCGGACTTACTCCGAACAGAGGAAAAAAGCTTGGCGTGGTCATCGTGCCTTTGACCCGCTCCGGACGATCTCCCGCCGATAGGCTTCCTTGCCATCCGCGAGACGCTGCCATCTGGGCGAAGACCTCGTTTTCTGAAACCCAATCCACATAGTTGGCGGGAGAGGCGTCGTCGGCCGGTAGACCCTCGAACGTCTGTGAGACCCCTACAATGCGATCCGAATCTGGATAGGGAAGCGGATGCAACAACACTTGATCGACCACACTGAACACCGCGGTGTTCGCCCCGATCCCCAGCGCCAGCGTGAGCACGGCGACTGACGTAAATCCCGGCGCCTGGCGCAGCTGGCGTAACGCATAGCGAACATGTTGGAGCAGTCCGGTCATCATTCATCCTCACTCATAGCGCGGTGCCACCATGGGATCGACTTTGGCCGTCGCGCGGGATTTGCCGCTTCGCACAGCGTGATGAAAATGGTGAAAACAGCAGCGGCAAGGCCAGGATTCTTGCGCGATTGCCGGAGGGGCATAGCGAAGGTCTTGCACAAGGTCATTCATGCCTGCACTTCCGCCATCAGTTTCTTCAGCTCTTCCTCGGCGACCACCTTGCCGTCGAACAAGTGCACCTCTCGCTGCGCGTGCTTGGCGAAACGCGGATCGTGCGTCACCATACAGATCGTTGCTCCTTCGCGATGCAAGTTCTGCAAGAGCTCCATCACCGCCTCGCCGTTGCGCGAATCGAGATTTCCGGTGGGCTCGTCGGCGAGCAGGATAGACGGCTTCCAGCCCAGCGCTCTCGCCACTGCGACGCGTTGCTGCTGACCGCCCGACAGTTGCGACGGATAATGCCGGACGCGATGCGCCATGCCGACCCGCTCCAGAGCTTCCATCACCCGCGACTTGCGATCCGCCGCTGGCATCTTTTGCCGATACGTCAGCGGCAGTTCAACGTTTTCGTAGACCGTCAAGTCGCCGATCAGGTTGAAACTTTGAAAAATGAAACCAATTTCCTGGTTGCGGATGCGCGACCGCTCCGCGAAATCGAGGTTCTCGGCCGTCTTCCCATTCAGTGAGTAGCGTCCGGCGGTCGGTGTATCCAGCAGTCCGATGATCGACAGCAGTGTTGATTTACCGCACCCCGACGGGCCCGACATGGCAACGTACTCTCCTTTATTCACCGACAGGTGGATGCCGGAGAGAGCATGCGTTTCGATCTCATCGGTATAGAAGATTCTGGTGAGGTCCTGAATCTGGATGAGCGGCATTCCTGCATCGGTCATTGCTGACTCCCTCGCTTTTTGAGTTCGTTAGTTTGCCCAATTCGGCTACTCAAGCCGGAGGCGATCGGTGTTATCCCAACGCGACATGTCGGACAAGATAACAGTGTCTCCCTCGTGCAGCCCTTCAATCACCTGGATCGAATTCACCGAGGCTCGTCCAACCTTCACAGGCACACGCAAGGCCCCCCGCGCGTCCGGGCCCAGTTTGAACAAACTGATGGTGCTGTTCTCTTGACCGAATGCGGGACGGCCGACATAGAGCACGTTGTCCAACCGCTCCAGGTCGATGGTTCCGTCCACACTCAAGTCAGGCCGCGCGCCCTTGGGCAGTTCCCCGGTTAGTTTGACGTCGACCGTCACGGTTCCATTTTGCACCGCCGGATCAACTCGCATCACCGTGCCCGTGATCACCCCGTTGTGAGTGTCGACCGAAGCGGGTTCTACAATCTGCACGTCTCGCGCCTGCGTCTCGGCGACCTTCAGCGTTGCCATCAGGTGATCGGGTTCCACTACTTTTGCGAGCATGGTTCCGGGGAGGACGTGCTGGCCGACTTGCAGCGGGAGATCCACCAGCACCCCATCGATCCCAGCTCGAACTTTCAACGTGTCCAGCTGTTTTTGTTTGAGCTGCGCCAGGGTGCGCATCTGATCGACTTTGGCTTGCTGCACTGCCATCTGGGACGCAATCGCTCGCTGATTAGCGGTGAGCCGCTGCGTTTCAAGGTCATTTCTAGTGGCCTGTCGCTGTGAGTTCGTTACTGCGGACGCAGCAGGGCGATGCGGTTGATGCCGAATACAGGTATTGAGTGAGCAAGGGTTCGCTTTCAGCGACCGTCACAGCGGATGCGGCGTCTGGTAATGCTTGCTCCGCGACAGGCCACTAGTAGCAAGTTCGTCCGCCTTGTCCTTCGAAGCCTTGTAGGCCAAACCAGAGATGACTCCGAGATCGTACAGCGCCTTGTCGGTGTCGGCCTGCCGTTGTGCCTGTGCGCCGTCCGCATGCACGGTAGCGGCACCGGCTTTCTGGTTCATCAGGTCGCTTTCCAGTTTCACGCGAAGACTCTGGTACTCAGCTTCGGCGGCTTTCAATTGAAGCTGCGCGTCGACTGCGGCTTGCTCCGTCTGCGGATTGCTCATCTCCAGCAGGATCGTGCTGGCCGTCACCTGGGAACCGGGCAGCATATGAATGCGAACGACAGTGGCTTCGGTCTCCGCCGGAATCTGACGCACCGATTCCTGGCTGGGCACCAGCGACCCCAGCCCGCGCACCTGGCGCAGCATCGGACCGCGCTTGACCGTGTCAGTCCACACGGTTCCCCGCTCAACCGTCGGTGCCGCAGGTTTCAGCCGCGAAACTCCCACCGAGACTGCGGCCACACCTAGAACTACCGCTGTCACGATGATCGTCTGGCGACGCCGTTTCTGAGTCTTGAACTCGGGTCGAGCGATGTCCATTCGGTTGCAGAGGGGCAACTGAGATGCCATCTTCCGCCGAACGGTAAGTACTTAGAAACATGGTGGATAGTGCTGATGTGGAGAATTGGAAGAAACGTCTCGTTATCCTGAACTGGACGGTGGTGTCCGCGAAAGGACAGCGTCCGCCACTCCAAGCGGACGTGCTACGCCACCAGTCATCACCCTTTCGCCATTCCACCGCGCAATGGATACCCGGTTGCACAGGCAGCCTCCAGCAAGAACCTCTTGGGACAAATTGTGACAAGAGGACAAGACTCAGAGCGACGTAAGCACAGAGTACACGTAAGCACAGAGTACAAGTGATTGTCGCGACACTTCTCCGCGAACAGCGCGATGCCCTGATCGCAGCATCAGTGGCCAGTTATCTTGAGAGTACGGCCGATCCCTGCGTCGACGCGACCGCCGCAATCCGGATTGTAACCTTGCCATCTGGGCCCTAGTCTACAGTTCTACCGCGCGTGGCGGTTTTGGTGAACACAGGCTTCTTCACTTCCGTGCTCGCGAAACACTCAAAGTCGTTCTCGCCATGTATCCGGAAACCAAGAGAGTATCGCTCGAGGAGATGCAGAAAGAGCTAACGGCGGCGTGACACCTCGCCGCGCAGACTGTTGCGAGGGTGCCTCGCCCTCCGGCCACAGTCGAAGGAAAGGCGCTGCTGGTTGGCAGCGGGGCCCGACAGTCCTGCCTACTTCGCGACTTCTGCGATGACCAATCCGTAGGGCTCGAGTGTCACTTCGCGGCCCTTCGCGCTCGACTGAGGCGTTGCTACCAGGGTTTCCAGACTCGCTGACGCAAACCCTTTGTCGGCGAGGTTAAAAGTCGCCTTCTGGGGCCATGCTGACATGTTCAGCGCCACCAATACGGCCTTCCCCTTGTAGCTGCGGAGATACGACATCACGTTGGCGTCATCTTCGTTCAACGCGGTGTAGCTGCCCTCCAGCAGTGCCTCGTTCGTGTGCCGCAGGGCCAGAACTTTTTTATACATACCCAGAACCGAGTTCGGATCTTTCGATTCGGTCGCAGCATTGTGAGTCTTGTAACTCGGCGGCACGGGGAGCCAGGGATTTTTCTTGCTGAATCCTGCGTTCGCCTCGGTATTCCACTGCATCGGAGTGCGTTCGCCGTCACGTCCGATTTCCTGCGGCCACCCGGTGCGGCCAATTGGATCCTTCACGTCCTCTTTGCGCTTGGGATCGTTATTCTCCATACCAAGTTCTTCGCCGTAATACATGATCGGCGTACCTCGCAACGTCAGGTAAAAAGCGCCCATCAGCTTCGCGATGGCGTCGTTGTTCTTCCCATCGCCGTAGCGGTTATAGGAACGGACGATATCGTGATTGCTGATGACGTAGACGGGCCATCCTCCAGAACCGTCGACCGCTGCGATCTGCCGGCGGAACTCGGGCGGCGAAAGTTTGTTGACCGTCGTGAACATAAAATCCATGGGCATCTGCAATTCGGCACTATGCCCGCCGTAGTACTGCTTCAATTCGTCGATGTCTTTGGTCCACGTTTCTCCGATCAAGACGGCGTTCGACTCGTCGGCCACTTTCCTCAGCTTCTGCAATTCGTCGTGCACTTCGGGAAACTTGTCGTTGTATTTTGGGTCGGTATTCGGATCGCCCTGCTTATTGGTGCCCTCCAATACCGGATTGTCGTGCAGGGCAGGATCTTCAAACAGCGTGTCGACTGCATCCAGCCGGAAACCGGCAACCCCACGTTTGTACCACCAGCGCGTTGTATCCAGCATGGCCTTCTCCACAGCGGGATTGCGCCAGTTCAAGTCCGGCTGAGCGGCATAGAAGTAGTGGTAATAGTACTGCTTGGTCGTCGGATCATACTTCCAGGCTGATCCACCGAAGGTCGATATCCAATTATTCGGGGGCTGGCCCGGTCCCTTGCCATCGCGCCAGATATACCAGTCGCGATGCGGCGCGGTGCGCGAAGACTTCGAATCCAGAAACCAGGGATGCTGGTCGGAAGTGTGGTTCACGACGAAATCAAGAATGATGCTGACGTGATGCTTCTTTCCTTCGGCAACCATATCGTCGAAGTCTGCCAGCGTTCCATAAATCGGGTCGATGTTTTCGTAATCGGAAACATCGTAGCCGAAGTCCACCTGCGGCGACGGAAAGCAAGGGCTGATCCAGATAGCATCGACGCCCAGGTCGTGCAAGTAGCTCATCTTCGAAGTGATACCCCTTAAATCTCCGACGCCGTCGTTGTTACTGTCCGCAAAGCTGCGGGGATAGATTTCATAGAACACGGCGTGCTGCCACCACTGATGGCCTTCCGCATCAACAGATTTCGTTTGAGCTAAGGAGGCGTTGCAACAGCCAAGTGCGAGAAGCAGCGAAAAAATCGGTAAGAACCGTTTTGACATAACATTTCTCTCCATAAAAACAAAGCTTGATGGGTTGCCCTGCGCGCAACGAAACCAATCGAATCCTATTCACAGCTTAGTCTGCCATCAGAGCATTCATGCTACCTCGCGTTCGCAAAACTGATAACAAGATCCTGCCGGACATACGACCCGGCATTCGCGGAGGGGAATTCGACCGTCAAATCCCCCTGATCCTGAGTCCCGTTTTTGAGTTTGCCTCCGCGCACGGAAGCGATCTGCGACGGATTCCAGACCGACAAATCGTAACGCTTCCCAGCCAAACCCGAAAGTGCGAGCGACAACTGCGTGTGCGTCGGATTCCACGACTCCGAAATTATACGCATGCCCTGGCTGGAACTCCCCAGTGGTGGGAGTACGTTTGAAAATCCGAGGCCAAAATCATTTCTCAAGTGAATGCGGATTGTGCTTGTTCCCTTGGCCACCGGGAAGCGCACGGTCACATGTTGATCGCTGGCTCTCTGGCTCACATGGAATGGCAGAGTGTGGCCGTTTAGATCGACCGAGGTTACAGTGCTGCGGAGGCTCAGCGCAGGCGATAACTCCAGCGCGCAGTCTCCAGGGCCAGTACGCTTGACTTCAAGGGTAACCGTACCCGGCGTCTTCTGATAGCTCACGGAAACAACTGCAGCGCCCACGCGCAAGTCCTCCACCGAAAACGATCTCCACTCCGCCGGAACATGCGGAGCAAACGTGAGTGTGTGGCTCTGCGCGTCGGTTTCAATCCCGAGCATGCCACGAAGGATAGGACTGATCACCATCGCTGCCGACCAGATCTGATGCGGTGAATTGGTCGAGAGCGGCTGGTAGTAGTCTCCCGAAAGAACTTCGGCGACGTGGCCAAGCGATCCGTCGAGCGCCATCAATGCATTGGCGCGCAGATTCGCATACGCGGGAAACGCCTGATGGTAACGGTATTCCCCGACCGACGCCCATCCTGTGAAGAGCGGCCACACGGAGCCAAAGTGATATCCGCTGCCGTCATAAAGCGGAGACTGGTTGGAAATGATGCGCATGCCCCAATCGGTTTGATGGTCGGCCTCCGCGAGTTGCCGAATGGTGGCTTCGGTTTTGTCCTGATCTGTTAGGCCAAACCACATCGGCACCGTGCTGAGCACCGAAAGTTCATCAACGCGGCGATTCTGTTGGTTCAGCGCGAAACCGAAGGCTCTCTTTTCGGCGGACCAGAAAGTTTGATTGAACGCCGGTTTCTGCCGATCGAACGCGAACTGCAGTTCCCGGCTGACGTCTGCCTTCCCAGTGAGGGCTGCAAGATTGGCGAGTGAGCGCAGAGCTTCGAGGCCCAGCCCGCTTTGGTAAAACTCGGTTTTCACTGGGAGAAGCGGTCCGCCTTCCACCCACCCGTGCCCAAATCCAAAATTCTGAGGAAAATTCTGCGCGTCGTATGTGGACCGCAAGAATTCGTAAGCCTTCCAGAGACTGTCCCATTTTTGCCGCGCAAACTCGAGGTCCCCGCTGCGCACAACGTAATCATTCGCCGCAATGATGTAGAGCGGCGTGGCGTCGGCGGAAGCGTAGCCGTAGGGAAAATCCTTGAACCACGGGACAAAGCTTGCACCCTGGGAAATTTCGTGGGGCATCTTGCCATCTTCCCGCTGAAACTTGCTGACAAACTCAAGCGCCGTGCGCGTGGTTGCGAAATCGCCGGCCGAATTCAGCGCAAAAGAAGTCCAGAACGAATCCCGCCCAAAGAACCACGCAAAGCCCGGACGTTGGCTCGTGCCTGAAGTTCGATAACCCGCGACGAGTCCTGTGCCCAAAAAAGGATTGGTGGCAAGGCCCTGAATCACGCTAATCCGGGACCAGTCATATGCCTGTTGCAGTCGCGCATCCGGCAGCGTCAGATTGACCGTGCGGTCCAGATAATCCGAATAGTACTGCGCGGATTCGCGGAGCAGATCGCGATAAGATGCGGCAATGTGCTGATAGTTGGAATGCGCATCCTTGCGGCCCTGCATTGAGGCAGCAATCACGACGACCTTGCTATCTCTACCCTTGGCGGTCACACCGAGGCGCAGCGAATTCCGTTCGGAAGCGGAAAAATTCGTCTGGTAAGCAAGACCATGGCCTGACGCCGACGGCGAACCGACCAGCGCGAAAAACTTCTTCTGCTCTTCACCGAAAACAAAGGCGTGTTGTGAATCGTCCCAGTCAAGGAAGGTTCCGCCCATGCCCGCCGGCCATTCCAACTGGAAGTCGCCCACAAAACCTGCCTCGATCTCCAGTGGCTGCTCGGTTTCGACATCGAACAAAATGACTGCGCCCGGCTCGCGAACCGGGACGAAGAACGTCTCGCGCACCGAAAAATCGTCGCCCGCGTACACCAGAGTCGCAGATTCAGGATGGACGACGAGCGTGCGCACCAGGCTTTCCGCGGGCAGCGCGCGGCCGTCCACATGGAACATCAAACGAAAATCGCGAAAAATCTTGAGCGGATAAACCCACGCTTCCATCTCCCCGCTCTCATTGCCGAACAGGCCGGCACGCGTACCGACAATCGGCAGGAATTCCCACGAGCGCACCGGCCGCGAGAGCTCCAACGGCGTACGAGCAGGCTGTTCCGCCGCCGCCAGTGCCGCTAGAAGCAGAAAACACACCACCGGCGCCTGACGTCCGGCGAGCCTGGGCAAAATGCCAAGAGTCTTCATGTTGGACATTGACCCGCGCGCCCTTGATTGTTCTCGCTGAGATTTGTTCGTGACGTTGGCTTGCAAAGTCTTCACGCACCGAATATAAGGATTCAGGGGCGAATTCTAGCACGGGCTGTATGGTCAGGTAACACTTCTTGTCTTGTTCACGCCGCGAAGTCCTGAAGTCGCTCAGCCGATCGGCTGCGATTTTCTCGCTCGAAAGCGTTCTGGGGCTGGCGCGGCCGCTGTGGTCGCAATCCGCACCGCCAGCGGCGCCCCTGGTCGAACCGCTGAAACCGGGCACGCCTCTCGGAGTGAGTTTCCTCAACGTCGGGCGCGAATCTGGCCTCAACTTCAAGACCATCTTCGGCGGCGAACACAAGAACAAATACCTGCTCGAAACCACCGGCTGCGGTGTCGCGTTCTACGACTACGACAATGACGGCTGGCTCGACATTTTTCTGGTCAATGGCACGCGCCTCGAAGGATTTCCCGCCGGACAAGAGCCCATCTCCCGCCTGTTCAAGAATAATCGCGACGGCACGTTCACCGACGTGACACTCAAAGCCGGCGTCGCGCACTCCGGTTGGGGACAGGCCGTCTGCGTCGGCGATTACGACAACGACGGCTACGACGATCTGTTCGTGACCTACTTCGGCAAGAACGTGCTCTATCACAACAACAGCGACGGCACCTTCACTGACGTCAGCGCCAAGGCCGGAGTCGCGGGCAGCGAAAAGCGCTGGAACACGGGATGTGCATTTGTGGACTATGACCGCGACGGGCGGCTCGATCTGTTCGTTGCAAACTACATCGAGATGGACTTGGCGACCGCGCCCGTGCCGGAGTCGGGTCCATGTCTCTACAAAGGCGTGATGGTGGCGTGCGGCCCGCCGGGATTGAATGGCGGCAAAAACCTGCTCTATCACAACAACGGCGACGGAACCTTCTCCGACGTTTCTGAGAGCTCTGGTATTCTCAGCGCCAATGGCACCTATGGTCTCGGCGTGCTCACCGCCGATCTCGACAACGATGGCTGGCCCGACATCTATGTCGCCAACGACTCCACCGCCAGCGCGCTTTACCAGAACAAGAGAAATGGCAAGTTCGTCGACATTGCGCTCGAATCCGGCTGCGCCCTGAGCCCGGACGGCAAGCCGCAGGCCGGCATGGGAATCTCCGCCGGTGACTACGATCTCGACGGCAACCTCGATCTCGTGAAGACAAACTTCGCGGGCGACACGCCTTCGCTCTATCACAATCTCGGTGGCGCCAGTTTCGAGGACGCCACCTTCACCGCCGGACTCGGCCTCTACACCAAATATCTCGGCTGGGGCTGCGGCTTTTTCGATTTCGACAACGACGGCTGGCCCGACATCCTGATCTGCAACGGCCATGTCTATCCCGAGGTCGAACAGTTGAAAACCGAGGCCGGATACGCCCAGCGCAAACTTCTCTATCGCAACCTGCGCAACGGGCGGTTCGAAGATGTATCGATGCAAGCCGGACCGGGCATCTCATATCCCATTGCCGCGCGCGGCTGCGCCTTCGGCGATTTCGACAACGATGGCGATCTCGATATGGTCGTCAATCCCGTCAATGACTATCCCCAGCTTTTGCGCTGCGATTCACAGACAGGCAACAACTGGATCAAGGTGCGCACCATCGGCAAAAAATCAAATCGCAGCGGCATCGGCGCTCGCTTGAAGTGCGTAACACGCGTCCCCGGCGAGGCAAAACCTCATCAGCAGATCGACGAAGTTCGCAGCGGCGGCGGATACTTTTCACAAAGCGACCTGCGCGTTCACTTCGGCCTCGGGAAAGCCGAGAAAGTTGAAGTTCTCGAAGTCCGTTGGCCCAGTGGGCAAGTGGATACACTCAAGGACGTCAAGCCAAACCAGGTTGTCTACGTAAAAGAAGGAGAAGGGATCGTTCGCACGATGCAGTTTCCGCCGGCAAAATAGCCCACAACGTAACGTCCGCCCCCCCGAGTCGCCAGCCTGTGACTCCTCAGACTAACTGCGCACAACCCTATGGGGCCTTCTTCGCCTCCGCCGCTATCGCCACCCCCGATCCTTCCTTCAGCGTCTGGGTCGAATCCGCCGGCAACTTTTCAAAGCGCTCTACCAATCCACTCGGCCAGCGAATTTGAACGAGATCCACTTTCGTCGCCGAGCCCAGTCCGAAGTGAACTCGCATGTCGCTGCTTGAGTTGTAGCTCGATCCGCTGCGCACTTCATCCACTAGCGTTCGTGCACCAATTTTCACCGAAATCCGCGCTCCAATGCCGTCGCGATTTGATTTTGTTCCGACCGTACGAACTGAAATCCAGTGGTTGGGCGAGCGAACCTGGTTCACCAGCAGACTGAGCGGCGCGTTCATGTTGCTGATCACCGCCGACATCTTGCCATCGTTCCAGAGATCCCCCACAGCCAGCCCGCGCGAAGAAGCGTGCGCGGTGATCCCGGGGCCCGCATCCGCGGAGATGTCTGCAAACGTACCGTTGCCAAGATTGTGGTACAGGATGCGCGGTTCTTCGTAGTCGCTGCCCAGATGCTGCTTATCAACTTCGGGATAGACGTGCCCATTCACCAGCAGCAAGTCCGGCCACCCATCGTTGTCGAAGTCGAAAAACATCGTTCCCCATCCCAAGTATTTCGTGTAGAGGCCCAGGCCAGCCGCGGTAGTCACGTCGTCAAATGTTCCATCGCCATTGTTGCGATAGAGGGTCGAAGTGTCGTCGGAAAAGTTCGTCTTGAAAATGTCGAGGCGACCGTCGCCGTTGTAGTCGCCGATCGTAGATCCCATGCCCGCCTGCTCGCGCCCGTCTTCATTGAACGCCGCGCCCGCAGTTACACCGATGTCAGTGAAAGTGCCGTCACGATTGTTGCGATAGAGAATGCTTGGAGTGCTGTCACAAGCGACATAAATGTCGGGCCAGCCATCGTCGTTGAAGTCGAAAGTCGAAACGCTGAACGCGTAGTGGCCGTCGGTCTGGTCGATTTGCGCTTTCTTGGTAACGTCCTCGAAAGTGCCGTCACCGCGGTTGCGGTACAGAATGTTCTTCGCCCCCGCGAGTCCGCGCGGCCCGCACATCACCGGCACACCCTTCCACAGGCACGATGGCCTATCTCCGGGAGCCGGCGCCGTGGAAAGATCAAAGTCGACATAGTTCGCGATCATCAGGTCGAGATGGCCATCGCGGTCGTAATCGACCCACGCGCATCCCGTGCCCCACGCCTTTCCCGTGCCCGCCACGCCCGCTTTTTCCGCGACCTCGGTGAACACGCCATTCTGGTTGTGATACAGGCGGTTCTTCCCGTAGTAAGTAACGTATAGATCTTCCCACCCGTCGTTGTCGTAATCGCCGACGCAAACCCCTTGCCCCCAGCCCGTCGCGCTCAGACCTGCCTTGACCGTGACATCGGTAAACGTCCCGTCATGGTTGTTGCGATAGAGATGGTTGGTCGGAGCTTTCCCCTCGGGAAAACCTTCGAGAGTCGTGCCGTTGATGATGAAAATGTCGGGCCAGCCATCGTTGTCGTAATCGAAGATAGCGATCCCGGTGCCCGTCGTTTCAATGATGTACTTCTTCGTGTCCACGCCGCCAAACACGTTCATCATCGTCAGCCCCGCTTTTTGGGCGACGTCCGTAAAATATGCGACGGAGTTCTTGGGGGCAGAGGGCTCGTTTTGAGCGGAGATGTATCCGCACAACGAGATCAGGACCGGCAAAACTGCCCACGGAAACCAGTTTGAATGGAAACGAAAATACCGCGCCACACGTGTAACCCCAAATGCATGGTATGGCCCACGACGCGAAGGGGTCAAGACAGCGAGCCCCCGCCTTTCCCGTGCAAAGAAGCCGTGCAAAGAAGCCGCCGCCGCCGCGGACATAGTAAGATTTGTGAAAGCAGTCTCTGATTTCTGACTTTACGGGCACTTCGTTGATTTCTCTGACTTCCACAAAAATGCGAGTTTTGGAGGCGTTGCTCTTCCTCGTGACGCTCGCTCGGCCCGCCGTGGCGCAGAAAGCCCCAGACAGGCCGGCAATCGACAACCTCTATAAGCAAGGAATCCGGTCTCTGCAACAGGGCGACTTGGATGCGGCTCGCGCGGACTTCGAAAAGGTCGTACGGCTCGCGCCGAACGCTCCGGAAGGACACAACTCTCTGGGCTGGGTGCTGATGTCTACCGGAAAGATCGATGACGCGATCCCGCAGTTCCGGACCGCACTCAGGCTGAATGCAAACTTCCTGCAGGCGCACATCAATCTTGCCAACGCGCTGGCGGCTAAGGGAGACAAGGACGCCGCGGTCAAAGAAGCGCGCATCGCCGTCAAGCTCGCGCCCGACGAAGCCGAGGCCCACCGCACCCTCGGTCGCGCCTTGAGCTTCCAGCAGGAGCTGGATGCCGCTGTTGCCGAATTGCGCAAAGCCTGTCAGCTCGATTCTCAACGCCCCGATCTGCACGATGAACTCGGCGCCCTGCTGGTCCAGAATTCGCAACTCGAAGAAGCGGGCACTGAATTTGCCGAAGCGCTCCGGCTCCAGCCCCGATTGGCGGCCGCGAAGTTTCATCTCGGAGTGTTGCGCTGGAAGCAGCGATCTCTCGATGAAGCCGCGCAATTGCTGCAGAGCGCCGTAGAACTCGCTCCGGACAATGCCCAGGCGCATTTCTATCTCGCCAGCGTTCGCGCTGATAAGCGCGACTCCGAAGGCGCTATTCAGGAATGGATGGCTGCGGTCAGAATTCACCCCGACTTCCCCGAAGCCCAAACCAAACTCGGTCTCGCACTGCAGAGGAAAGGAGATGCAGTCGGCGCCGTTTCTGCGTTTCGCCAAGTCACGAGAACTCAGCCTGACAATGCCGATGCGCACAACAATCTCGGCCTGGCTTTGATTCAGTCCGGAGACGCTCCCGGCGCAGTGCCCGAATTCGAAGCAGCCTTGCGCCTCAAACCCGAAGATAGCGATTATCGCGGCAATCTCGGCATCGCATATCTGCAGCGTGCCGACTTCGAAGCTGCCATCCGCGAGTTGAGAGCCGCACTTCATGGTGCACCCGATGATGCGACCCTGCACTACAACTTAGGACTGGCGTTAAAACTCGAGGATCAACTGTCCGCGGCCATCGTCGAGTTACAAAGGGCGGCCCAGCTTGATCCTGAGCAGGCTGACGTGCACTACACGCTCGGCGTCATTTTTTGGCAGCAAGGAGAGTTTGCGCGCGCTGCCGACGAACTGAGGGCTGCCATCAAGGCTCGACCCGACTATGCCGAAGCTCACTACACGCTGGGCACCGTTCTGAAACAACAAGGGAAAGCACAAGAAGCTGCCGACGCTCTTCGCGAGGCCATCCGCCTTCAGCCCGATTTTGCCGGCGCGCACACTACACTGGCTGCCGTGCTGCGCCAACTCGGCGACGCGGAAGGCGCCGCAAGAGAAAGCAAGTCCGGCGTTGAGATCGCAAAAACGGCGAATGCTCTTCAAGCGGCAACCTTCTCAGCCAATTCCGGACGCCGGCTGCTGAATGCCGGGGACCTGGACGGAGCGATTTCCCAATTCCGATCCGCCGTCCAACAGGTTCCCACCTACGCACCGGCTCACTTCTATCTTGGGCAAGCTTTGCAAAGAAAAGGTCTCACCGCTGAGGCGAACCGCGAGTTTCAACGGGCCTCAGAGTTAGATTCTAGCTTTAAGAGTGCTCCAAACTAAGAAAACAACTATGAAGAATTGTATTTAGCGTACGAATTCTCATATTCCTGACGACACCACACTAATCTCTTGACAGGACAGCTTTTCGCGAGTAATCCTTTTCCACTATCACAAAGGTGTGTGACTATCGTCACATTATGCAGTGAGGCGAGACACAGACGCCATTTGCCCACTTTAGTTCAAAGACGGAGAGTCCCCTTGACCACACGTTCAAGAAAAGACCAGTGCTGTTCGGTACGGAGAGGTATCTCATGTGCCCTTTCCAGCTTTATGGGAACCAAAGCGCAATTCCGGAGAAACGATCTGTCCCAAACAAACGAGACACGCGTAAGCGAGAAGAAAATGACGAAGCAAATTACAACCGCCGTCGTAGTGAGCCTATTTATCTGTCTGGCGACTTTCACCCCACCAGCCGCGCAAGCACAGGCGGTTTACGGCAGCATCCTGGGCACAGTCACTGATCCGCAAGGAGCGGCCGTCGCCAATGCCAAGGTAACGGTCATCGACCAGCGCAAAGGTACTTCCGACAGCACGACCACCAACGACAGCGGGAATTATTCCGTCACTCACCTGATTCCAGACTTGTACACGGTTCGCGCCGAATCGCAGGGCTTTAAGACTAGCGAGCAGAAGGACGTCATAGTCGAAGCCGATGCGGTTGCGAACGTACCCCTACAGTTCCAGGTGGGAGGTACCAGCGAGACCGTCGAAGTCACCGGCGAGGCTGACGAACTGAAGACTGATCGCGCCGATGTTGCGACCTCGTTCAGCGAGAAGTACGTCGAAGACATGCCGATCCTCAACCGCAACTTTACGACCCTGCAGTTGATGGCTCCGGGTTCGCAGAAGATGGTGGGATGGAACCACGCCGCCACCGAGAATCCGCAGGGCAGCCAGCAGATCTTCACTCAAGGACAGCACTTCAGCGGCACCGCGTTCGAACTCGACGGAACCGATAACCAGGATCCCATCCTTGGGATTATCGTAGTCAATCCCAACCTGGACGGAGTCACAGAAGCGAAAGTCTCCTTGCAAAACTATGACGCGGAATTCGGCAAGGCCGTATCCAGTGTAGTCACCGCGCAAACTAAGTCGGGCAGCAATGAAATTCACGGCAGCGGTTTCTATTTTCGCCGTTCCGACGCACAATATGCGCGCGATCCTTTCGCGCAGGGCCCTAATCAGGAAGACCCGGTCACCCATCGTCTGATTCCAAGATCCCGCTGGCAGCAGTTTGGCGGCACTGTCGGTGGCGCGATTATCAAGAACAGATTGTTCTACTTCGGCGACTACCAGGGCACACGACAGACCCAGGGCGTCAGCGGCGTGTTCACCATGCCTACGGACACAGTTCGGTCGACGTGCAACCCTGCCACGAACACAACTGGGTATTGCGATCTGAGCCAGTACCTTTCGGCCGGCATCACTGGTGGTGGGCAGATCTACGATCCAACCAGCGGCCTTCCCAACGGAAGCGGTCGAAAGGCGTTTGGACCCCAGCCCGGTTGTACTGGCAACTGCATTCCGATCGGCATGATTTCGCCCGCGGCGGCGAAAATTCTTCAAGCGCTTCCGGCTCCCTCCAGTAGCACCGTTCTTAACAATTACACTGCTTCCGGTTCAGGTCCGTTCACTCAGAACAGCTTCGACACTCGCATCGACTACACGGCCAGCCAAACTGTGAATGTCTTCGGACGGTTTAGCCTCGATTACTTCAAGCTTTCGGGTACGGGTTTGCTGGGAGCGTTGGGTGGCCCCGGGGATGGCTTGGGGCCGGGGTTGGCTGGCAGTTCGATCACGCATAACTATAGCCTCTCAACCGGCGTGACCAAGACGTTCAGCCCTACGTTGCTGATGGATTTCCGCTTCGGCTACTTCAAGTACAATCCGCAGACTCAAAAACCCGACGGCGGCGCTCCCATGACAGCGTTCGGGATCCCCGGCGCGAATACCAGCGACCCGAAGACGGCCGGTCTGGGCTTCTTCTCTCTGGGTGCGGATCCCATCAGCGGGGAAGGCGGCGCTCCGAACAACGGCAGTCAGGGGTTAGTGATTTCCAGCTTCGGCGATGGTTTGGGCGTCGGTCGCTGCAATTGCCCGCTGACGGAAAGCGAACAGCAGTTTCAATTTGTTAACAACTGGACCAAGACAAAAGGCAACCATATCTTTAAATTTGGCGCCGACATTCGGTATGCCATGAACTTACGAATCCCGAGCGACAACAACCGCACCGGAGAATTCAACTTCAGCCCTGAGGGAACGTCGAATGGTGGCACGGGCGGCTTGGACTTGGCCACTTTCCTGCTGGGTGATGTTACGTCGTTTGCCCGTTACGTCAATAACCCAGCCGTCGCCCCCCCCGCAGAGCGGCAAAAGCGCTGGTTCTTCTACGGTCAGGACACTTATCGTTTCTCGTCCAAGCTGACCATTAACTATGGACTGCGCTGGGAGATCTATTTCCCCGAAACAGTCAATGCGAAAGGCGGCGGCGGATTCGCCAACATTGTGGATCTGAATGGAGCGGGCGCCATCCGCGTTGCAGGCTATGGAGGGATCGGCTCCAACGGCAATATCGATAATGACTTTAAGGCCTTCGCCCCGCGCCTCGGCATCGCCTATCAGGTCACGCCGAAGACTGTAGTCCGCGCGGGCTATGGCCGGAGCTATGACATCGGTGTGTTCGGTTCCAATTTCGGACACACGGTCACGCAAAACCTGCCCGTATTGCTGAAGCAGAACTACGATGCCACTAACTTCATCACCGGCGCGTCCTCCAATATAACCCCGCTCTTCAGTCTGGACGCCGGGCCGAACTCGGTTGCTGGTATTAATCCAGCAAACGCTTTCCCCGCAATTCCCTCCAATGGAGTAATACCGTTCAGTTCTCTGGGCGGTGCAATCTCCGGCGTGCACATTCGCCCCATCCGGCAGACCTTGCCGGCGGTGGACGCATGGAACTTTACCGTCCAACGCCAACTCACCAACACCATGGCTCTCGAAGTCGCCTATGTGGGCAGCAAGGGCACCCACGGTTTCGCTGGCGATGGGCCAAACTACGATATCAATCCCGCCGCAGTAGGACAGGGAGCCGACATTACCAAGGCTACCGATACGGTCTCGGGACTACCGTGTCTAGATCGGA
>Ga0209517_10002682_pt1 | contig 24772 bp, 23 predicted proteins | sample PeaSoiMetSII2010_FD_187695 | JGI IMG/M metagenome (GOLD analysis project Ga0209517, IMG submission 187695) | Peat soil microbial communities from Weissenstadt, Germany - SII-2010 (SPAdes) (version 2) | ecosystem: Environmental > Terrestrial > Soil > Wetlands > Peat | place: Germany... | reverse complement strand
GTCATGCGATGCGCGCGAGAGGAACCGTGAATATGGAAATTACACGTTTGTAAACGGGACGATCACATTCAGCCTCGGAGAAAGCGATTATTCTGGAGTGTTTGACAAAGACAGGCTGATCTTGAGCACCGTCTATCGGCCCACTCAGAAGACGAGCACAGATGAATACCGTCACCATGACGTCGGCTACGATAATCAGGAACAGCAAAGTGTTCCGTCGGGACCAAAGTAATCCTTTACCGGTCGTTAACCGGTACTGGAGCAAGAAGCAAATCACTCATACGTTCGTCATTGCACTTTCTGCATAGCGAATGTGCGCGACCTGGCTGAGCAAAGAGATTCGCTCCGGTAGGGATCCTTCGACTTCGCCGGGGCACTCGCTTCGCGAGTGCCTCGGCTCCGCTCAGGATGACAAGTCGAAAGAGCGACTACTTCTATCCCAGCTTCTCGAAGAAGCGGCAGATGGTTTCGATCCCGCGGTAGAAGTTAGGGATATGGAACTTCTCGTTGGGCGCGTGCAGGTTGTCGTCGGGTAGACCGAAGCCCATCATCACGCTGGGAATCTTCAGCACATCCTGGAAGCCGGTGACGATGGGGATGGAGCCGCCGCTGCGGATGAAGACTGTTTCCTTCTGGAAAGTGTCGTGCAAGGCTTCGGTCGCGGCTTTGATGTAGCGGTTGTCGGTGCCGACGACGGCGGCCGGGCCCTTGCTGTGGACTTTGATTTTCGTTTCGATGCCTTTGGGTGTGAGCTTCTTCACGTAGGCGGTGTATTTCTTGAGGATGTCGTCGGCGTCCTGGTTGGGAACCAGGCGCATGGAAACCTTGGCTTGCGCTTTCGCCGGGATGACGGTCTTGGCGCCGGCGGCGATGAAGCCTCCGGGCATGCCGTGGACTTCGAGCGTGGGCCGCGCCCAGGTGCGGTAGAGAACTGAGTAGCCGGGTTCGCCGGTGAGGACTTTGGATCCGACTTCAGTTTTGCGATAGTGCTCTTCGTTGAAGGGCAGGCGCTTCCAGGCTTTCAGTTCGTCCTTGGTTGGGGCCTTGACTCCTTTGTAGAAGCCAGGGATCAGGATTTTGCCCTTGGAGTCTTTCAGCCGGCTGATGATTTCGATCAGGGCGAAGAAAGGATTAGGCGCAGCGCCTCCGTACACACCGGAGTGGAGATCGGTCCTAGCGCCCTTGGCTTCGATTTCGGTGTAGACCAGGCCGCGCAGGCCGACACAGAGCGTCGGGAGATCGGGCGCAAAAAGTTCGGTGTCGCAGACCAGCGCGAAGTCAGACTTCAGCTTAGCTTTCTGCTTGACGATATATTCGTCGATGGATTCGCCACCGACTTCTTCTTCGCCTTCGAAAATGATTTTCACGTTGATGGGAAGCTTACCGCCGCCGGTCTGAAGCAGAGACTCGAGGGCCTTGACTTCCATCCAGAGCTGGCCTTTGTCGTCGACGGCGCCGCGGGCGTAGATATTGTTATTGCGTTCGGTGGGCTCAAACGGCGGCGTGTGCCACTCGTCGAGCGGCTCAGCGGGCTGGACATCGTAGTGGGCGTAGCACAATACGGTGGGCTTTCCGGCGGCGTGCAGCCAGTCGGCATAGATGAGCGGGTGTCCCTTGGTGGGGATGACCTCGACATTTTCCATGCCGATGCGGCGCAGTTCGTTGGCCACGTAGTCGGCGGCCTTTTGAATGTCGGGCTTGTGCTCGTCGAGGGTGCTGACGCTGGGAATGCGGAGAAGATCTTTAAGTTCGTTCAGGAAGCGCTGCTGATTACTACGGGCGAAGTCGATTGCGGGAGAGGCCATGGTGAGTCCTTTCTGTGATCTCGGCAGACAATCTCGGCAGACAATCTCCACAGACAATCTCGGCAGAGGATGTCGGCAGACAATGCAAGATAGCGGATCGAGAGTCCGAGGAAACGAATCAGTATAGCGCGAAGGCAGGGGGCGTGCTTCGGCGGTCCAGCCCCTTAACCACAAAGGACACGAAGGCACACAAAGGAGAACCTCAGGCGTAGCCAAGGCTCTGACGACGACAGTGGGCGGCCGCCAGCAATGCCGTTGCAGCCAGCGCATAGACCGCAGGCGAACTCGAGGCCGGAGTTGTACCCATGAAGTCGAGCCAGGGGATCTGGTGTGCGGGGCCGATATACCGGGGAGAACGCGCGAGAAAAACGGGGCACCCGTATCTCAGCCAAACCTTGCTGGGGAAAATGGCGTGAGGTCGTGTTCCGGAGTGCGGCCTTCGATCACTGCGGTGAGGACTTCGGCGGTGATGGGAGCCAGAAGGATGCCGTCGCGGAAGTGGCCGGTGGCGACGTAGTAGCCGGGAGTCGAGGTCTCGCCGAGGATGGGGAGCGCGTCGGGAGTTCCGGGGCGCAGGCCGGCCCAGTCTTCCAGGATTCTGGCGTCGGCGAGTTTCGGCACCAGGGCGATGGCGGACTTATGCAGGCGCTGAATCGTAGCGAGGTCGGTGTGCTTGTCGAAGCCGGCTTCTTCGACGGTGGCGCCGACCAGGAGGCGTCCGTCGCTGCGCGGGATGAGGTAGGCCTCGGGGGAGCGGATGACGTGCTTAAGCAGCGTGCGCGAGGGCATGACCAGGCACAGCATCTGGCCCTTCACGGGACGGGTAGGGAAGGCGTGGGGCGCGATTTGGCCGGACTTTATCTGTCCAGACCAAGCTCCGGCGCAGTTCACAACCTTGGCGGCTTGGAATGCTGTCTTCGTGGTTTTGACGCCGGTGGCGTGGCTTTCGTTTACGTTCACGGCGGTAACTTCGTCGCCGGAGGAGAAGTCAACGCCGCGGTTCTTTGCCGTCTTCCACGCAGCAGAGGTGAGCGCTCGGGGATCGACACTGCGTTCCTTGAGCAGGAAAGCCGGGCAGTCCGTGGCCACGAGTCCAGGCTCCAATTGCGCCAGAGCCGCAGCCGGCAACGGAGCAATCTCAAGCGCGTGAAGATGTTCAGCGGTTGGGAGCAGAATGGTGCCCTGGTCGCGCAGATCGACCTTCATACCTGACTCCACTTCCAACTCATGAGCGAATTCCGGATACATTCTTGCGCTCGCGGTGGCCAGGGGCTGAAGAGCGGCGGGAGTTTCGAGGAGGCAGTCGACCAGCATGCCGCCGGCGGCGTGGGAGGCCTCGCGGCCCGGCTCGCCGCGCTCGACGACTAATACGCTAGCCCCGCGTTTGCGCAGCGCGATCGCCAGGGAGAGGCCGATGATGCCTCCGCCGATTATGATGACGTCCCAGGTCTTCACCCCGGCATTGTAAAAGAGCCGTGGAGCGAACGTCTCCGCAGCGGAAACGAGGTGAGGCTTCGCGCGAGATCCCTCGTCCGGCTGAAGAACGCCGGCCTTCGGGATGACGCCTCAGGAAAGAATGAAATTCAATGTGAGACGCTCCCAAAGGACGATGACAAACGAAGATGACAGGGAGCGCGCGACTGCTTAAAATGGCTCCCATGAAAAAGATATTCGTAACCGGGGTAGTGCTGGCGACCCTCGCGCTGGCGGGTGCGGCGGTCGGGCAAAGAGATAAGGACGCTGAACCGACATCATGGATGTACTTCCTGGTCGTTAAGGATGACAACGGGAAGCCGGTACGCAATGCGGCGGTCATCATGCATGAAGTGAATCCAAAGGGCAAACAGGGCCGTGGCGGCATGGAGTTAAAGACCGACGCGGAGGGGAAGGCCAATTTTGATGGCATCCCGTACGGCAAGCTGCGCGTGCAGGTGCTGGCTGTGGGATTTCAGACGTTCGGGGAAGACTACGATGTTACCAAGGCAAAGACGGACATCACGATCAAGCTGAAACGGCCGCAAGGTCAATACTCGGTGTATGACGATCACCCGAAGGACCCGAACGCGCCGCCGAAGCAAGACTCACCCCCGGATCAAAACCAGAAGCCGAACTAGAACCGGCGCGTCCTCGAACCGCCGATGATAGGAGATGGGATGGATTACTTGTTGAAAACGGAGCCGTCCACATATTCGTTTGCGGATTTGCAGCGGGAGAAGACCACCACGTGGGACGGCGTGTCGAATCCGGTGGCGTTGAAGAATCTGCGGGGCATGAAGCCTGGCGAACGGCTGGTCATTTACCACACTGGAGATGAGAAAAGCGCGGTGGGGACGGCGACGGTCGTGTCGGTGGATCTGTCGGACGCCAAGAACCCGCAGGTAAAGATCAAAGTCGGTAAGGCCAATGCGAAACCGGTGACGCTGGCGGAGGCGAAGGCGAGCCCACTGTTTGCAGAATCTCCACTGGCGCGGCAGGGAAGACTAAGCGTAGTGCCGTTGAACGAGGCGCAGTACAAGTTCCTGACCGGGGAGTGAAAGTCAAAAATCCCCACTTTCTCGCAAAGTGCGCGAGAAATGGGGCACCCACCTCAGTTCACTTCCGGCCTGCAACACGCTTACGAGGCGCGGGCTTCGCGGCGGATCAGGGTGGAGTCCAGCAGGTATCCCAGACCCAGCGTGAAGGGGATCGCGCCGAAGGCGGTGGCGATCAGGGCATCAGGTTCGACTCTTGCGATGATAGTGAAGGTCAGCATGTAGCCGACCGCGCCAGCGATGAGCAAAATTCCGGCGCGGCGGGAATGGGCCGCTTCGGTAAGATCGGGCTCCATGGGGACGCTCACGCCCCGCTGCATGGCGGCCAGTCGCTCTTCCGTGCGAAGTTTGCGCACGCGATAAAAGGTGTACATCCCGATCAGGGCCGTGGGCATTCCGAAAATCATGATTACTGCTGCCAGACCGGTGAGTCCGTCCATGGTAGTTCTCCTTCCTGCTTGCGCCGGGCGCGCGTGCCGGAGCTGAAATCGCTTACACAGAAAGGTACGCAGGACTCGATCCGAAAGTTCCGCTCGCGAGCCAACTCCGGCGGTCGCGGACGCTTCCAATCATGGGAGTTAGCTGCTTGGCATTCTTCCGAGTCGCTCTTCTGGAGACAAGATGAAATGTGGAAACTGGTACAGGATGCTTTGGGTGGCGGCTGCTGGCTGCCTTGCTCCGCTATTTATCGCTCAGGCGCTCTCAGCGCAGGAAACGAAGGAAAAGGTCACCGTTGACGATGTGGACCGCACCTTTATGGTCCGGCTACCGAAAGGCTACGATGCGCAACAGCACTATCCGGTCGTAATCCTGTTGCATGGCATGAATCAGGACGCGGAAGACATGGAGCGTCTGACGCGCTTCGATGAATTGGCGGACAAGGACGGGATTATCGCGGTTTATCCGATCGCGTTGCACGGGCGTTGGAACGTGGGCGTTCACCCGCAAGAGCGACGACCGATGACGATGGGACACGGAGGACATGGGCACCACGGCGGCGGCGGTTACCCCGGTGGAGGAGGTGGAGGAGGTTATCCCGGAGGGGGCGGTGGAGGGTATCCGGGTGGCGGAGGACAGCAGCCGCAAAGCCGGGAGCCCAGCGAGGACCGAAGGCCGGCACCCGCGGACGACATTGCTTTCTTTAACCAGATGCTCGACCAGCTCGGGACCAAGTTTTCGGTGGACGCTTTGCGCATCTATGCGGTGGGCCTGTCGGAAGGCGGTTTTATGAGCCTGCGGATGGGGTGCGCTATGAGCGACCGGATAGCGGCGATCGCCGAGGTGGGTGCGGCGATGCCGAAGACGATGATTTGTCTGCCCACGCGTCCGGTGCCGGAGGTAATGATCAGCGGCACTTCTGATCCGGTGGTTCCGTATGGCGGCGGCACCGAGCACAATCTGAGTCTGGCGACAATTTCCGCAGAAGACAGTGCCAAGGCGTGGGCGAAGATTGATCGCTGTGCGGAAAAGCCGGAGAAGAGAAAGCTGCCGCCGAGCGCGAAAGGTGGCATGGAAACTAAAGTCGACACCTACAACGGATGTCAACAGAACTCGCAGGTGGTTCTCTACAGCGTGAAGGGTGCGGGGAATACGTGGCCTGGTGGAGAGCAGTACGAAGCCGAGAATGCGATTGGCAAGACGAGCTCGGATCCGAATGCCAACGAGGTGATTTGGAACTTCCTGGTGACGCGGAAGCTGCCGCGGCAGGCTTCGGAACAGAAACAGTGAGAATTTAGGTGATATCAAATCAAAATCCCCACCCTCTCGCCAAGAACGCGAGAAGGGTGGGGCACCCTGCTGATCGATTCTTGCCCCGCGTTTCTTAACGATGATCGTTGTCATCATCGCCAAACGGCGGTGTCAGGCCGGTGTAGTCGCCGATTCGTTTGGCATCGTAGGGCGAGTTGAGTCCCCCGTCGGCGACGCTCGAGGGGTCGTAGCCGATGGCACCCAGTTTGCCGAAGGTGCGCACGATGTGCTTGGCGCGGTTCACCTCGATGACGCGGTGGTTGTATTGATCGCTGATCAGAGTGTGACCGTTCCGTAGACGGACGGCGCGCGTGGGCAGCGGGCCGGTGCCTCTCGGCAGGTTGCAGTCTGCGCCGCTGCAGGTGAAATACTGCCACGCCACGTGCTTGTCGCGGTCAATCTCGACGATACGGGAGTGATTGGAATCGGTGATGAGCGTGTGGCCGTTCTTCAGGCGGCTGGCGAAGGCAACGCCGCTGACCGGGTCGTTGATAGTCGGGTCACCGCTGCCGTATTGCCACACAATCTTGCCGGCACGCGTGACCTCGAGGGCGCGGTTATTGTTTTCGTCGCAGATAAGAATGTGACCGTTCTCCAGGAGCTCCGCGCAGTTCGGATTGTTGAGCTGGTTGGGGCCGTTGCCGGAGACGCCGGTCGTGCCATATTGCCAGACGATGTTCTTGTCCAGATCGACCTCGATGATGCGCTCGTTCGCCTGATCGGTGATGAGAACGTGGAAGTTGGGAAGCCAGGTGTTTTGTACTGGAACGTTGAGCTCATCGGGACCACCGCCCGTGACGCCGAACTGCCCATATTGCCAAACGATGTTTCCATCGCGGTCGACCAAAAGCACGCGGTTGTCGGCGCAACCGGCGGCATTGGCGCAGTTGGGAGCCTCGGGTTGACCGCCCGGAGTTCCGGTACCAGCCATCAGCGTCAGTTCGCCGACGCGCTGCGCGTCATTGGTGCCGACGATGGACGCTGGGGAGAAATCGGCGGGACCCAGGCCAAACTGCCAGACAATGTCTCCGTGGCGGTTGACTTCAATCACACGATTGTTGAACTGGTCGGCAATCAAAAAGTTGCCGGGCTCATTGAACTCGCTTTCCTGGGCGTGGGCCGGAAGCGCAATTGCGGCGACGAGCAAGGCGGCGCAAGCCCAGATTTTCAGTTGAGACGAAGTCATGACAATCCTCCTGTGGCGATGTCAAACGAAGTTGGACGTGATGCTTCCGCGCCGCCATCCCGCGAAACGAGGCGCAGGGCTGGGCATTTGCGGGGTACCCGCGATCGATGAACACGATCGGTGAACAACGGGTCGTGGGCGTGCGGAGACCAGTGTGTGGGCGAGGCGCGAGGGAATTGTCAGCCGACTGTCAAAAGCGTGTCACTTCTTCGTGATGGTCTTGTCTGCGTCCCGCGGAAGAGACCGGTGCGAGGCCGGTCAGCGGATAGACTTTCTCAACTCGCGCCGCAGAATTTTCCCCGACGCGGTCTTGGGAACGGAGTCGACAAACTGAACCTGGCGCGGTTGTTTGTAGTGGGTCAGGCGGTCGGCGACGAAGCCGCAGAGCTCTTCTTCGAGTTTGTGATTCTCGACAAAACCGTCGCGCAGGGCCACGAAGGCAACGGGAATCTCTCCGGCGTCTTTGTCGGGACGGCCGACCACGCCGCATTCCTTGACTGCGGGGTGTTCCAGCAGGACCGCTTCCACCTCGGCGGGAGCGACAGGGAAGCCCTTGTACTTGATCATTTCCTTGCGCCGGTCAACGACGCGGTAGAAGCCTTCGCGGTCGCGGGTGACGATATCGCCTGACCAAAACCAGCCGTCGCGCAGCACAGCGGCGGTGGCTTGCGGTTCCCTCCAGTAGCCGAGCATGAATTGCGGACCGCGCATGACAAGTTCTCCGGGCTGTCCGGAGGGCGCTTCTGTGATGTCGTCGGGTTTGTCGGCGGGATCTATGTCGGACTGCGACAGCACGCGGCAGTCGGTGGCGGCCAGGGGATGGCCGATGGAGTCTGGGCGATAGAGCGCAGGCTCGAGGAATCCGACGTGGGTGACGGGCGAGGCCTCGGTCATGCCATATCCCTGACACACCGGAATGTTGGTGAGCGCGGTGAAGCGGCGCGGCAGATCTGGAGCCAGCGGCGCGGCTCCGGACTTCACCCACTGCACTTTATGGTCACGAGGAAACTGTCCGGCCTCTGCGGCCTGGCAGAGCGCGTTCATGGCGGGCGGGACGAGAGGCATAGTCGTCACCGCTTCGTCCATGAGGAGCTTGGTCACCATCGGCACGTTGAAGCGCGGTACCAGGACGATCTTCGCACCCAGAATCAACAACGGATTCAGAACCACGTTCAGGCCGTAAATGTGGTAAAGCGGAAGACAGCATAGAACCGTGTCAGCGGAGTTGAGGGCCGACCCATTTGGACCAAGCAGCTGATACACGTTGGCGATGAGATTGTAATGCGACAGCATCACTCCCTTGGGCAGGCCCGTTGTGCCGCTGGAGTAGGGAAGCGCTGCCAGAGCCTGTTCGGAAGACTGATCTGGTTTGGGATAAGCCGCCGTGACTGGGTCCAGCAGATTGGCGAAAGGCTCGGTGCCGGGCGCGTGCTGGCGCGTGGTATAAACGCGGCGGAGGTTGGGCAGTCCTCCAAGGTTGATGCCTTCGATGTTTCCGGCGTCGGTGATCAGCAGGACGGCGCCAGAGTTTTCCAGCTGATAGCGGACTTCGCGCTCGCGGTAGGTTGGGTTGAGGAGCGTGGGAATGGCTCCGGCAAGTTGGATGGCATGAAATGCGGTACAGAACTCCCACGAGTTCGCCATGAAGATGGCGACCACATCGCCAGGCTTGATGCTGTTGGCGATCAGGCCACGCGCCAGGGCCTCGACTGTCTCTCCATATTCAGCGTAGGTGAGGCGGCGGCCGCAGGATGCGTCCACCAGAGCGGTCTTGGGCGCATTGCGGCGGCAGGAATCAAGCACTACATCGTGCAGAAACAGATTGTGAGGGTCAGCGTAGAGTTGGGTGCGGAGTTGGGTGCGCAACATGCCGGGAGAGATTGTAATGGAAAACGACAGATTGGAACGAAGCGTGTTGGAAGAGGCGCGTTGGAATGTAGCGCGTTGGAACGTAGACGCCTTAGCTAGCCAGCTTGCGCAGGAACTCGCGCTCGTCCATGTGGTACTTGAAGGCTTTGCGGCCATCGATGAACACGACGGGAACTTCGTCATTGAACTGGCGGCGGAGTTCGGTGTCGGCGTCAACGTCGACCTCGTGCCAGGTGAAGCCGCCGCGGCGCGAAAGTTTCGACAGGCTTTCCTTCACCACCTCGCACAGGTGGCATCCCTTGCGGGAATAAACGACAACGCTGCGGGACTCTGGCATGCGGAGAGATTCTAGCGCGGGAAAATGGAGTTTTGCAGCAACAAAATGTGGCAGGAAGCCCACGAATGGGCCGTTTCTAGGGGGTCTGGTGGCTGGACCATTGGCACGCACATTCTCCGTAGCCTTGAGCCAGCCGCAGAATGAATCCCATTCGCAACTTGCCGGGTGCTCGCGGGTTCCGCTAGTTTGGAAGGAGCCGTTATGAAGAAGCTTGATCTCACGCTCTCTTGTATGGGCTTAGCGCTGGCCGCAGCCATTGTCCTATCCTGCGGCTCAGGCACGAGTTCAACCCGTCAGCTCCAGTCGGTCACTCTGAATCCTGCGATCGCTGATGCCCAGGACTACGCCCAGGGTCAGGTGCAGTTCATCGCCACGGGCTACTACAACACCTCGCCCCTTGCCGTCACTCCACTGTCGGCCAGTTGGGGGACGTGCTCCCAGGGCGCGTCCACCAGCGCGATCACCGTCACCAGCGGCGGCCTCGCCCAGTGTGCGACGGGCGCGGTTGGCACCTACACGGTTTGGGCGGAGGATTTCCCCTTCTCTGGCGGAGGCTGTGGCGCAACCACGCCTTGCGGAGGAGGATGCTTTGTGGTCGGCAGCGCGCAACTCACTTGCCCCTAAAAAGCCAAGCTTGGAGCCGAACGCGCACACCCTGGCGCCAGCCAAACGCGCGAGGCGGTAGAATCCCTGCATGCCAGACGATAAGAAAGACCATCAGGCGAAACCTCTTCGTGGGAAGACGGCGTTGATTACCGGGGCGGCCCGGCGGCTGGGACGCGCGTCGGCACTGGCCCTGGCACAGGCGGGCGCAGACGTGGCCATTACCTTTCGGGAATCGGCGCGCGAGGCGCAGGAGACCGTTATTGATCTGATGGGCCTCGGGGTGCGGGCGTTCGCGCTGCGCTGTGACGTGACCGATGAAGCCAGCGTTCGCGCCATGATGAAGGAGGCTGGACGAGAGTTGGGCCGCATCGACATTCTGGTCAACAACGCGGCGAACTACGAGACTGCGGAGTTCGAGAAGCTGACGGTGCGGCAATGGGATGCGATTTTTGCCTCCAACACGCGCGGGCCGTTCCTGGTGTCGCGCGAGGCCCTGAAGTGGATGCGACGCAAGCGCGGCAAGAATGCGGGCAGGATTGAGGCGAAGATCATCAACATGGGATCGCTGGGCGGGCTGAGGCCATGGGCGACGCACGCGCACTATTGCTCGTCGAAGGCGGCGCTACACATGCTGACGAAGGTCATGGCAAAAGCGCTGGCGCCGGAGATCGCCGTGAATGCTGTGGCTCCGGGGATGATCGATCTGGGAGAGAAGTCCGCGGCGGCATTCATGCGGCGCATGGCCAAGCAGACGCCCATGCTGAGAAACGGACGCGGCGACGAGATCGCCGAGGCGGTATTGTTCTTCGCGACTGCTCCGCAGTTTATTACCGGGCAGATTCTCGCCGTGGACGGAGGGCTCGGGCTGTAGCGCCACCGCTAGGCCTCGGCTGAAGTCGGGTCGATGACCAGCTTGACCTCGGAAACGCGGTTGGCGGGGAATCCGCCTTGCCGGGCATGCTCCCGCACCATCTCCTCGTTGGGTGCGATGTAGACGCAGTAAATCTTGTCTTGCGTGACGTAGCTGTGCAGCCACTGAATCTTGGGGCCAAGGTTGTTCAGCACGCTGCAGGATTTCTGCGAGATGGCGATGACCTGGTCTGGGGTCACACTGCCGACGTTGGGGATATCGCGCTCGATGACGTATTTGGGCATTTTGTTCTCTCCGTAAACTAGCTCTACCGGAATCGCAGGCGTGCATTTTCGCCTGGCCGCTGTCTGCCGGGGCAGAATTCTAGGCTATGACGGCGGAAATAGCCATGGCTTCGCAGGCGCGGTATATTGAGGCAAATGAAGAAATCGAAAGGCAGTTCTTCTTTTCCGGCAGGGTCCTCCCTAAAGTCTTCTCCTACGGTGTCTGTTTCGTCGGCGACTGCAAGTCCGCGGGTTGCCGTGGCCATTATGGCCGCAGGCAAGGGCACCAGGCTGAAATCGCAACTTCCTAAAGTATTACATGAAGTCGGCGGCAAGCCGCTGCTGGAGCATGTGATCCGAGCGGCGGTGCGGATTGTCCCCGCCCAGGATGTGTACGCCATCATCGGTCACGAGGCCGACCGGGTGCGGGCCGCGATGGCGCATACGGGCGTCAACTTTGTGCTGCAGGCGGAGCAGCGGGGAACCGGCCACGCGCTCATGGTGGCCGGCGAGGCGCTGGCCGGGTACGACCACGTCATTGTGCTTTCTGGGGATGCTCCGCTGATTACGCCGGAGACGATCGGCCGCTTGCGCAATTTTCATCTGGAAGAGCAGGCCGCCATGACGCTGCTGAGCGCGGACCTGGAGAATCCGACGGGGTATGGGCGGGTGCTGCGGAAAAGTCCGCGCAGCGCCGAAGTGCTGGCGATTGTCGAAGAGAAGGCGGCGAGCGCGGCGCAGAAAAAGATCCGCGAGATTAATTCCGGCTTTTATGTTTTTGATGTGAAGGAGCTCTACGCGAACATTGGGAAACTTTCGACTGCCAACGCCCACCACGAGTATTACCTGACGGACATGGCCGGGGTGCTACGAAAAGCACTGCGCAAGGCACGGCGGCCCGTGGTTGCCTGGAAGACGGCGAATGCCAGAGAAGTGCTGGGCGGAAATACCCGGGCGGAGTTGGCTGAGATTGACGAGCAGATGCGGCTGGCCAAGTGCCGTCAACTGATGGCGGATGGCGTGACTGTGTTTTATCCCGCAACGTGCGTGATCGACGCCGACGTGGAGATCGCGCCGGACACGGTGATTGAGCCCTACGTTCAGCTGCTGGGGAAGACGCGAATTGGCACGGCCAGCCGCGTGCGGTCGTACTGCGTGATTAGGGATTCGGAGATTGGGGATGGAGTGATCGTGCGTCCGGGATGCGTGATGGAAGAGGCGCGCATCGCAACGGGAGCCGTGATTGGTCCGTTCTCGCATCTGCGTCCGGGCAGCGAGATCGGCGAAGGCGCGCATGTGGGGAACTTCGTCGAAACCAAGAAGATCAAGCTGGGCAAGGGCTCGAAGGCAAATCACCTGACCTATCTGGGCGATGCGGAGATCGGCGCGGGCGTAAACATCGGCGCCGGGACGATTACCTGCAACTACGACGGAGTGAACAAGCACAAGACCGTGATCGAGGATGGAGTGTTTATCGGCAGTGACAGCACGCTGGTGGCGCCGGTGCGCGTAGGCAAGGGTGCGTATGTGGGCGCGGCATCGTGTATTACCGACGACGTCCCAGAAGACGCGCTGGCAGTCGGGCGGGCGAGGCAAATCGTGAAGGAAGGTTGGGCGCGGGAGAAACGGGCGAAGAAGAAGTAGCGGGTAGGGATGCCCTCGGCTTCGCTCGGGGCAGGCTCTTCGACTGCGCGGGTGCTTCGCCTTCGCGAAGCACCTACTACGCTCAGGATGACAGGACTTTAAATGTACGCACCTAGTGCGTGACGGCCGCGAACAGCTCCGAGTGCATCAGCGACTGGAACTGCTGGTCGTTGGCTTTGAAGTGGACTCCTACGTTCGAGCCGTCGGAGTCGACGGTCGTGTTCTCAACCGCGATCTTCTCCGCGGGCGTGGCGCTCATTTTCTTGAAAAGGATGCCGGCCTTCACCACTGACGACAACGTGCCCGCGGTCATGGTGTCGGAAGTAACCACGGTGAGATCGAAGTTCACGCCGCTGTTGAAATTCATGGTGTAGCGCGAGCCCAGCAGGCGTTTCTTCAGGGTCTCGTAGTCGGCGATCTTGGAAGCGTCTCCCATGGCGGAGCGCATGGCGTTCTGCGTGCCCACTTGGTCGAGAATGCTCCAAACCGGGGCGGAGTCGACGCTCGACATCATGTCGGCCATGTTGCCGTTGGTGTCCAGGCTCAGCACCTGGCCGTCGCGGGTATCGAGCGCTACGCGGATCGAAGTCGCGTCGCCGAACAGCAGCGTGCTGTCATCGAGGAAGCTCATGACGAAGCCGCCGTCCATGGGATAAATCAACGAGTTGTTGTACTTCTTGGGCACGAACTTCTGCAGCTTCATCTTCTTAAGCACGGTCTTCATGTTGAAGGGGCCGGCGGCCACGCCGATGGTCTTAACGCCTTGCTTGCCGGCGTGGAAGGAGGCGAAGTTGAGTGTGTCGATATCTTTGTCAGGATCGAGACCGATAGCCTTGAGGGCAGCCTCAAACTGCTTGATGTTGTCAGGCATCAACTGGTTCTTGAGGGCCATCGCGGTAGGCGAGTCTTTGAGGGCGCGATAGTCGACCGAGATCAGTTGCAGCAGATCGCCGGGAACGCACGAGCGGGCCGACGAGTTCAGCGGCATGGCGTACGCCATGCTCACCAGGAGGAGAGAAGCCAGGCTAATCTTGAACAGTTTCATAATGCCTCGAATCCGAAAACGGTTAGGGTGGCGTGCACCTTTTCCTTAGATGCACGATCCGCCTTTGTAGTGAATAGATCGCTTTATTCTATTTTACTTGCATTCTTTGCGAACGGAACAAAAGTACATGACCATTGACCGGGTGGAGTCCGGGGGGCGATTTGGGTGAATGAGTGCTATGGGGATGTTACGCCAGTTGACTCTGAGCCTTCAGGATGCGATCCGTATCACTTGACATTGCCCGATTGTAGGCAGAGAGTTTCAAGCGACTCTACAGCGATCCTATGATCGGCCAGACCGTTTCGCACTACCGCATCGTCGGGAAGCTCGGCGGCGGGGGAATGGGCGTGGTCTACGAGGCGGAAGATCTGAAGCTTGGTCGTCACGTCGCCCTGAAGTTCCTTCCCGACGAACTTGCCCACGACGCACAAGCCCTCAGTCGCTTTCAGCGGGAAGCCAAGGCTGCATCCTCTTTGAACCACCCGAACATCTGCACCATCTACGAAATTGACGAGGCCGATGGGCGGAGCTTCATCGCCATGGAACTGCTGGAGGGGCAGACGCTCCGGCGCCGGATCGCTGGCAAGCCGCTGGAGATCGAGACGGTGCTCGATTTGGGCATCGAGATTGCGAATGCGTTGGACGCTGCGCACGCTAAAGGCATAGTCCACCGCGACATTAAGCCTGCCAACATCTTCGTCACGAATGGAGGTCAAGCGAAGGTTCTCGATTTTGGGCTGGCGAAGGTCGCTCTCAAGCCGGAGAGCTTTGCCATGAGTGCCCCGACCGTCGAGTCCGAGGAACATCTCACGAGTCCCGGCAGTGCGCTGGGCACCGTGGCTTATATGTCCCCGGAGCAGGTTCGAGGGAAGGAACTTGATGCCCGCACTGACCTGTTTTCGTTCGGTGCTGTGCTGTACGAGATGTGTACGGGCACCTTGCCATTCCGAGGAGACACTTCGGGCGCAATGTTTGATTCGATCTTGAATCGAGCGCCTGTTCCTCCAGTTCGGCTGAATCCCGACGTGCCGCCCAAGCTGGAAGAGATCATCAACAAGGTGCTGGAGAAAGACCGCAATCTGCGATACCAGCATGCGGCCGATATGCGAACAGACCTGCAACGGCTGAAGCGGGATACTACCTCCATCAAGGTCGAGGCGGTGGCCGGACCGGCACGAACTCGCAAGTTCGGTTGGCAGTGGGCGGTCGCTATCTTGCTGGTGATCCTGATAGGAGCCGCGACGTTCGCCTGGCTCAATTCCACGCCGCCTCCGCCCAGAGTGTTGGCCACAACGCAGCTCACTCGCGACGGCATAACCAAATCAGTCGCGGCGACCGATGGGTCCCGGCTATATATCACTGAGCTAGGAGATGCGTACCGGATCGTGCAGGTTTCCATCACTGGAGGCGAAACCTCGCCGATTCCAACTCCATTTGTCAATGCGTTCGCTTATGGCATATCACCCGATCGTACGCAGCTCTTGACGGCAAGCTTTGTGGGAAGCGAGGCCGAAAACCTGCTTTGGAGTCTGCCCCTGCCCTCTGGAGCCCCTCGCCGTCTCGGCGATATTGTCAGCCATAGTGCCGCATGGTCACCCGACGGTCGCCATCTCGTATTTTGCAAGGCCAACGAAATATACCAGGCGAACGCCGATGGAACCGATCCTCATAAGCTGATCTCCGTTTCGGGCACGCCTTATTCGCTCCGCTTCTCTCCGGATGGAACCCGTATTCGCTTCACGATTCAACGGACCGAGAACAACTCTTCTGCGCTATGGGAAATTCGAGTGGACGGCAGCGACCTTCATCCCGTACTGCCGGGATGGCATAACCCGCCCAGCGAATGCTGTGGTGCATGGACGCCGGACGGCCGCTACTATTTTTTCCCGAGCTCGACCGTTTTCCTGAGCTCGAGCGCTTTCCAGAGCTCGACTGCTCCCGGAGGCGACGTCTGGATAATGCGCGAATCCTCGGGACGGTTTCACCGGCATTCTTCCGAACCCTACCAACTGACCGCCGGTCCGCTGTCGTTCGAGAGCGTGGTGCCTGGCATCGATGGCAAGAAACTGTTTGTAAGTGCAAGGCAGGGCCGCGGAGAACTCGTCCGCTACGACCCCAAATCCAAGCAATTCGTGCCCTTTCTTGCCGGGATTTCGGCGGGCGAACTGGACTTCTCGCGGGACGGCAAGTGGGTCACCTATGTTACCTATCCCGAGCAAGCACTATGGCGCAGCCGCGTGGACGGCAGCGATCGCTTGCAGCTCACCTATCCGCCGGTTTTAGCCGGCCTGCCCCAATGGTCTCCTGACGCTACCCAGATCGCCTATGTAGATGTCCAGCCCGGCCGTCCGTGGAAGACGTTTCTGATCTCTGCCCACGGTGGTGCGCCCCAGGAGATGCTCGCAGAAAGTCACTCCCACGTGGACTCGACCTGGTCCCCCGACGGCAAGAAGATCGCCTTCGGTCGACACGGGGTGGCGAGTAACGAGGTACCGACCATCTCTATCATCGATCTCGTCACGCATCAGGTCTCTACTGTCCCGGGTTCGGAGAATCTTTTCGGCCCGCGCTGGTCACCTGATGGTCGCTATCTGGCGGCGCTCAGCCTGGATTCTACAAAGCTGCTGCTCTTCGACTTCGGGAGCCAAAAATGGTCCGATTGGATCGCCGAGCCGGGCTTGGTGGGCTATCTCACCTGGTCGCAAGATGGAAGTTACGTCTACTACGACAACAGCTGGACTGACCATCCGACGTTTCGCAGGGTTAAGGTGGGCCAGACCCACTCGGAACTTCTGTTCGATTTAAAGGGGCTACCCAGGTACTCGGCCCCGCCTGCCTATGGATGGAGCGGCATTGCTCCCGACGGCTCGGCACTCTTCACCCGCGATTTGAGTACTGATGAAATCTACGCTCTCGACCTGGACCTGCCGTAGCTCGCGATTAACCGGCAAACCGGTAATGACCCCACCGGAAAAGCCAGGCTGGGCGAGGAGTCTGGATCGTTTATGTAACCAGGCCAGCTCGCTGAAAATCGGGATTCTCAAACCAGGTCCTAGTCGTCATCGGGATCGGTTTTCGGGCTCTTGTCGTTGAGAAAGTGTTCCGCATTCAGGGGCGCGTTGATGGTCTTGAACTTGATCGGTGTCTGGTTAAAGTCGAAACAGTCCGAGAGGTCGTCGGCGCGCGCGTCAGCGTAGCCGAGCGAGGGCAGGCTGAAGGTCTTCTCCACCAGGTTCAGGATGCTTCCGAAATCGTGGTTGACGTGAGAGATATACCCGGCCTTGGCGTAGGGTGAGACCACGATCAGCGGCACGCGGAAGCCGTAGATATATCCAGATCCCCAGCTGGTTCCGTCATTGACGATCGGCGGTGGAACGTGGTCGTACCAACCTCCCCAATCGTCCCAGGTAATGATGATGGCGGTGTTGGACCAGTAGGAACTGGCGCCGATGGCATTCACGATCGAAGCTACCCAGGATGGTCCGCCCGTGTTGGTGAGAGTTCCGGCGTGGTCGGAATTGGCGCCGTTGGGAATGACCCAGCTCACCTGGGCGAGCTTCCCGCCGGTAATGTCGGTCAGAACCTGAGTTTCAGGAATGACGACGCTGTTCGTCCAATCCGAACCGGTGCAGGCGGTGGCGTTGGGCGGTGGAACATTGGGCCCGCACATGTGCTGGATGGCATTCGGGCCGGTCCACAGGGAGCCCGCGGAGGGCGTGTAGTAGCGCCAACTGATGCCCTTGGCGTTGAGTTCATCGGTGAGCGTGGGATGGTCCGCGCAGGGATAGATGGGAGGGTTGGTTGACTCCTTGCCGTTGGGGTCAATCAGGTAGACGAATTCCGCGGGAGGAGCCAGGCAGCCGGTGTGGTTGCCCGCGTCGACCACCCCCCCGGCATTTTCCGCGATGAAGAGGTTGCTGGTTGCGGTGGGAGCCGAAGTGCCGGAAATGATGAACTGGTGCGCCGGAAAGCTGGGACCCTGATTGGTCTGAAACATGCGATCGCCAAAAGTATACTGCTCGGCCAGCTGAAAGTAAGGCTTAACTTCCGCGGGATTCACGTACCAGAATTGAGGATTGGGCGGTGGACAATTGGTGGTCTGGTAACACCCAACAGGGATCAGGTCGGCCCCATCCATCTTTCCGCCGTCATACATCAAAACGAAAGCGTGATGCGCGTGGCTGAGGTCGTAGTCGACGCCCAGGGAACCCGCAGCGAGCGGCACGGTCTGGTGGAGAGAATTCATCCCGCTGCTGGCGATGTCGGCGTGGTTGGCAATCAGCACTGGATCCTGAAACAGATTGTCGGGAGTGCGGTTCTCCTGAAAGATGATGACGATGTGCTGGATGGTTCCGGGGTGAATGGTGGTGGTGGTCGAACTCCCCCCGCAACCGTTCAGACTAAGTAGCAGACAGCTGGCTACCAGCAACAACAGGGAAAGGCACAGGAACGCGGTTCGGCGCATAGGCGATCGTCTCCTGATTCGCGGCGAACGTAATCTACGATGCCCTAACCCGGATGGCGGGATTTCCACTCGATCCCGTGAAATAAATCGAGGCTGCGGCACCCCGGCCGAGACGTTGCCAGCAACGTCTCTAGGAGAGCGCCGAGGTCCGTCGGCGTACCTGGTCAGCGAAGGTCTGATCCTTCACCGATGCCAGATTGATCTCTACGTTGGCCATGGCTCCGGTAACGGCCGCACCCGCCAGAGCCCGGGCCGTGGTCAGGTCCGATTTCATGTTGGGATTCGTAATAGGCTCCAGTGACCCTGCGAGCTGCGCGATTTCATGGGCTCTTTCGGCGACGCTGAGCGGAACCATGGTCGCTTCTTTAAGGGCGGCCTCGATCATCGCCGCGCCGGATTTTTCGTCGGCGGTCTTGGCCTGTTTGTAGGCTTTCATCACAGAGTTGTAGGACTCGGCGTCGGCATCGACCGCGGCCTTGAGTTCTTCGCGCAGTGGAGTGAGGCGGGCGATGGCCGCGCTCAGTTGCGACTCGTACTGCAGATAAGCTTTCTTGCCGCGCGACATGGAGGCGACCATCACGGCCAGGCCCGCTGCCATGGCTGCCGCTGCGGCAGAGGCGCTGCCGCCGCCGGGAGTCGCCGTCGGAGCGGCAAGCTGCTCGACGAAAGGCTCGACCCCGGCCCGCAGGCCGCCAACGGCCATCTTTCCGCCCATGACGGAGGCGAGGCGGTTTTCCAGGATCAACGACGAGTCGAAGTTCTCGACTTGCAGGAACCACTCCGCGGCCTGTTCCAGAGCTTTCTTGGGGATCAGTCCGACGATTTCGCTCGACAGCGGGAGCACGCCGTAGCGGGCGGCTTCGCGCTTCACCATCTCAAAGACGCGGTGGATGGGGGTTTGTTCAAAGTCGGTAAGGTTCATCGAGACCTGGGCCAGACCGCGCACCAGGAAGCCCGCACCTTTCACAAAGCGCATGCCGCCGTTCGAGAAGCGGACCGCTTTGGCGATCTTTTTGGCAATGTCGACGTCGGGTGTGTTCAGGAAGACGTTATAGGCGATGAGAAATTTGCGTGCTCCCACCACCGTCGCGCCGGCCGTAGGATGCACGCGGGGTTCGCCAAAGTCCGGACGGCGCGCTGGATTGGTCGCGATCTCGGCGCGAATGCCTTCGAACTGCCCGCGGCGGATATTTTCCAGGCCCTGGCGTTCCGGAGTCCGGGCAGCGGCTTCGTAGAGATACACGGGTATCTGGTAGCGCGTCCATATTTGCTCCCCGACATGGTTCGCCATGGCCACGCAGTCTTCAATGGTGACGCCGTCGATCGGGATAAACGGAACAACGTCGGCCGCTCCCATGCGCGGATGCGCGCCGGTATGAGTGTTCAGGTCGATGATTTCAGCGGCCTTGCCGACGCCGCGGATGGCGGCCTCCTGAATCGCTTCGCGCTCGCCGACCAGAGTAATGACGCAGCGATTGTGGTCGGAGTCCATTTCACGGTCCAGCAGGTAGACGCCCGGCATCTTCATGGCGTCGATGATGGCGTCAACTTTGGCTTGGTCGCGGCCTTCGGAGAAATTGGGTACACATTCGACGAGCGTGGACATAACGGAGAAGAATAGCTGGCGGTGGAGCAGGGAATCAAGGGAGCGCGGCTAAGAGCAGTGGCTGAATTTAAAGGCTTGACCACGAAGGACACGAAGTCACACGAAGGAAACCCTTGCGAATGAAGTCCTTCGTGAACCTTCGTGGTTCACGTTTTTTCTTCTTCCACCGTCAAACTGCGCCACTACCCGGCTAAGTTGCTAGGTTGGAGGAGAATTCCCTGGTCGTGCTTAGTTCGCTTTCAGGGAACGCCGCCATTTGGCGTGCAACCAGGCAAGAATCCCCAGCCCACATACCTCGATCGGCCCGGGTGGCATGACCCGAAGGGTCAGGAGGCTGGCGTAATCCGTCGACGCGACGTAGACGGCCCAGATCATCCCGCCTGCGGCAAGCACGCTTCCGAACCGCTCTTCCCCGCGAATGCTAAGCAGGTGGCGCTCGCCCTTCGGCTTGCTGGCAGCCTTGGGCACGGGTGCGTAGGTCGGCGCTTTCGGCAAATCAACATAGCCTTCGCGTCCCGCGTCCCAACCGACGTCGTCACTCTGATAATGCCTTGCCATAGTACCAAGATGCCACCAGAAGGGCTTTGGAGGCAGGTTACGTCTGTAACTGGGCTTTCGTAATTATGGTGGCCAGGCGGCCAATGGGACGTGGTCGTCTAACGATCTTTACCGCGCTCGGCCGCCGAAGAATTTCCCAATCCCGAGCCGCACCTGCACGGTGTTGACCCCGGGATTCAGGTTCGCCAGTCCCGCGTTCGAAATGTGCATGTAGCGCAGTTCCAAGCTCACGTTGTGCTTTGCGCCGAGGATGTGCATTCCAAGAGCGGCTTGGTCAGTGAAATTCACGGTGTTGGTGGAGGTGGGCACGCTGTGATTGGTGAAGAGGGTGCCGCCGCAGAGCTCAAGGTAGGGGGAGATGCGTCCGTGCCGGGCAAAGTTCCACTTCAAGCCGAGCGGATCGAAACCGACGCCGTAGGCCGTGTTCGCGGGCTGGAACACTAAAAAGACGGGAACGGCATCGACCGCATATTCGAACCTTCCCCGGAGAAGGCCCGGCAGGTGCGGCCCGGTCAGAATCCATCCGTAGCGCAGGCCGGCATTGAACACGCCGGTATTGCCGCGTCCCCCGCTGACGGAGTGGCCGCCGCTCGCCCAGATCTGAACTTCGTGGCCGCCTTTCTCAGGACCGGTCTGGCCGAAGCACTGGGACGATGCGATCAGCAGAACTGCGGCGATAAACAGGGCAGAGCGCATGATAGTTTGATTCGATGGCGCGGGATCCTCGACGAGGAAGAATCACGATACAGGAAGGGCGGACTGGCGACAAACGTCGGACCGTGGCGACTGCAGCGGAAAAGCAGGTTCCTCGCTTTGCTCGGAATGACAACCATGGGGTGGAATGACAAGAATGGAGTCGAAACGACAAGAAGGGAGTCGCTAGGTTGCGCGCTCACGTATCGGGCGTTGCGCCACAAGGTGCATCAGATCGCGGGCCACGCGGGAGGTGTTGTGGCGCGCGACTCCGCCCTCATCGAGATAGTCCCCGAGTACGGGAATCACGCCGAGGGCTTCGATGGCTTCGAGGTCGTTGACGATCTGGCAGGCGCCTTCGCTGGCATACTTCGATTGCAGTTCGCTGGAGGCGGGAGTCCGGTTGATCAATGCGAAGTCGAAAATTTGTTTCTGCGCGTGGCGGTTCAGCGCGCGGATGTGGTCGGCAGCGGTTAGTCCGAGGCTTTCGTTGGCCTGGGTCATCAGGTTGCAGATGTAGACCTTGGTGGCGGGCGATTCGACAATGGCCTGCGCAATGCCGCGCACCAGAAGGTTGGGGATCAGGCTGGTGAACAGCGATCCCGGACCGATTGTAATCACGTCGGCGTGAGCGATCGCCTCCAGAGTCTGGGGCATCGGTTCCACATTTGGTGGGACGAGAGACAGTTCGCGGATGCGTCCCTTGCTGGCGGTGATTTTGGTCTCGCCGCGGACGCGGGTGCCGTCTTCCATGAGCGCTTCGAGTTCGATGTTGGACGTCGTCGCAGGATAGATGTGGCCGCGCGTGACCAGAATTTCGGACGAGAGTCGCACCGCTTCCGAAAAATCGGAGGTCAGGGAAGTGAGCGCGGCCAGAAAAAGATTGCCGAAGCTGTGGCCTTCCAGTCCCGAGCCTTTGTCGAAGCGGTGACGGAAAAGCTTGGACAGCAGGGCTTCGTCTTCGCTGAGGGCGACAATGCAGTTGCGGATGTCGCCGGGCGGAAGCATGTTGAGTTCTTTGCGCAGGCGGCCGCTGGAGCCGCCATCGTCGCTGACGGTGACGACGGCGCACAGGTCACGGATCATGGGCGAACCGGCGGGCGGGGAAATTTCCGCAGGCGACAGCACGAAGCGCTTCAGTCCCTTGAGCAGCGTGGAAAGTCCGGTGCCGCCGCCGATGGCGACGACGCGCAGACCGCGCTCGCGCGCGGTCTTCTCCAGCGCGCGGGACTCGGCGGTTTTGGTTTCCATCGAGAGCGTCCCCGGGGGCTGGCTACGCAGGCTCTTCTTCGCCGAGGTCGCCGTCAGAGGAGCCCAGTTCGGCGCCAGGATCGGGATACAGCAATTCCGTGAAACGCGGATCCTCCGCCAGGTTCTGGAAGTCGGAATCGTTGCGCGCCTGGAAACGCAGTTGCGCATTTAGACGCAGCGCTTCGTCCAAACGTTTGAGTGAATCCTCAACGTGTCCAGTGAGGCAGTCGAGCGCAGCCAGACCGTAGACCACATAGTCAGACTTGGCATTCTGCTTGAGCAATTTGTCGAGATGCTCGCGGGCGGTCACGTAGTCGCCGACATTCATCAGCGAGACCGCGTAGTCAAAGTGCTCTTCGGGGTTTTTGAACTGCGTGGCCACGGAGCGTTCCAGATGCTGGTTGCAGATGTTGAGATGAACGTTGGCGCGGTCAACCAGTTCCTTGATGGGCCCGGCGATCACCTTTTGGAAATGAGGTTTCGCCTTGTCGAATTTGTGCTCCTGCATGGCGCGGAGCCCAGCTTCGTAGCTCTGCAGCGCTTGCGTGTAACGCGGATCTTCAACCACGGGCTTTTTCGCGGTAGGTTTCTGGGCCATGTGCAAAACTCTTCCTGTGCTCTTGGTAATGGGGAACTCCTTGGATCGTGCTTTTGCTGAGCAGTAAAGTATCGCCCAAAGAGTGGGTGAAGGTCCAGTTGGCGGCGCGAGTACCGAGTACTGAGCACCGGGTACCGAGGGGAGCCAGTTCGTTTTTTCTCGCGACTCGGTAGTCGCGACGCGGTACTTAGTTGATCGTGGCCGCCGACATCAGGTCGATCTGCTTCCACTCACCCTTAATGATTCCGGCACGGATTTGCGTAGCGGTCTTGCCCTTCTGGTGTTGCTGGTAGGAGTAGTAGAGCTCCTTCAGGCAGGTGGCGCACTGCGCTCCGTGGGTGTTTTCAAAGCAGCTGTGCAGGCTGTTGTGGCCCATGCGGTCGCAGTAGCAGTAGCAAGGCTGCTGGTGCAGCACGTTCGGAATCTTCGCCGCCAGCTCATAGGCATGCGTCTGGTAAGGATTCTGCGCGTCGGCTCCCCAGAGGTCGGCCTTCGTCAAAATGGCAGGCAGCTTCGTTCCTTTGGGCGGAGGTCCGGCGTTGTAGGCCGGGACGCCTCCTCCTTCTTCCTGCGGCGAGGTCCACTGAGCGGACATGGTTAGAGTTACCAGGAAGAGGAATGCCAAGGTCAGGGTGCGGTACAAGATCTTGTTCTGGAGTAAACGGTGCGTCATAGGATTGCCTCGCGTGCGAGTTATTGTAACCTGACGCCGAAGAGGTCTGGAAGCGCGCCAGCCCATGTCCTGCTAGCCCAGGTCCTGCCGAGGCTTGGTCTCAAATTCAACCTGCTGTCGCCAGGCAGGTTCTGTATACAATAGGAAAGCATGCCAGGGACGTTTTCGGAAACGAGTTCAGCCGGCCAGACCACGGCACCCTCGCCGACGGCAGGCGCGGCCCCTGTGGGAACGACAGCTCGCGTCCGCCTCGGCGCCGCGATCGGCGTGTGGCTGCGAGACCTGATCATTTCGCTGGCCATCTCCGCCTTCGTCATCATCTTCCTCTACCAGCCCGTAAAGGTTGAAGGAGTGAGCATGATGCCCTCGCTCGAAGATCAGGAACGCATCTTCGTGAACAAGTTTGTATACCGGCTGGAACCCATTGAACGCGGGGATATTGTGGTCTTCCGATATCCGCACGACCTTTCCAAGAGCTACATCAAGCGCGTGATCGGGATGGCGGGCGACCGCATCCGCATCGACGGCGGGCACGTGTACGTAAATGACCAGGCGCTCGACGAGGACTACGTTCCGCCGGCCTATGCTGATTTCCGTTCGTTCCCTGAAACCACAGTGCCGGAGCATTACTTCTATGTGCTCGGCGACCATCGCTCCATGTCGAGTGACAGTCGCGAATTCGGTCCCGTCAGCCAGAGCCTTATCTACGGCAAGGCAGTGTTCGGGTACTGGCCGATGGACAAAGTGGGGCGGTTGCGCTAAACGCTGGGGTGCTGGCGCGTCGTGTCTGAATCCATCAGTCGATTCGATCTCACGAATCCACAGATTTCTTTTTCGATTCGACGTTCTACTCTTGGCCCCGGTGCTATTAACTGATAAGATTCGTAAAATCCACTCACCGGAGCGAGAATGCAGGCTATCCTTGCGCTGGAGGACGGCAGAGTCTTCCGAGGCAAAGGCTACGGCGCCAAAGGCGAATGCTACGGCGAAGTCGTTTTTAATACTTCCATTACTGGCTACCC
>Ga0209517_10002681_pt1 | contig 24781 bp, 17 predicted proteins | sample PeaSoiMetSII2010_FD_187695 | JGI IMG/M metagenome (GOLD analysis project Ga0209517, IMG submission 187695) | Peat soil microbial communities from Weissenstadt, Germany - SII-2010 (SPAdes) (version 2) | ecosystem: Environmental > Terrestrial > Soil > Wetlands > Peat | place: Germany... | reverse complement strand
ACCTAATCAGTTCGACGCAGCAATATGTTCCGATAATCTTGCGCTCAGCGTTTCGTTCGACCGTCACCAGGAAGGGGCGCCAAACGACAACGGGCGCGATTGGGCGCAAAACTTCGAGCAACACGCTGGGGACAGATTCCGGGTGAGCAACGGGCGAGCTCCAGCAGATGGGAGTTGCCTGCTTACGCAGCGGGCATTCCTTTCGGGAAAACGGCCATTGCGCATTAAGAAAGAGTCAAAAGCAATGCCGTGCGAATCACAAACGGTGTCACAGCTTGCGGCAAGGGAGAAACGAGGTGTCCATTTTTGCCGGCGATTCGCCACGTTGGAACCAGATGGGCAGTTGCTGGTTATTGAGTTCGATCCCCAAGGAAACGATTTGCTGGCCGGAGTTGTACTGAAAACGGCTACCCAAACCTTGATGGACGGTCTCCCAGCCAAATATGGGCAGGGCAACGGTTGGCGCGAGGATGACCAAGGGCACCTCTTCGATTACAGCAACCAAAATGCGCCATTTCTTGATACCGAAGTTGGGAGCGTGTTTAGCCCCCTCTTCGCCTTCCAAGACCCCGCGACGGGAGCAGTGGAGCTAGGAATATCGTGGACCGGCGAAGAAGGCATAGACCTCATGCTGCTTTCCTCTTCTCGAGGAGAATTAGTAGAGGTCGCCAAAGGATATCGTTATTCGGCCCCAATTTGAGGTTGACCTGCCGAGTAGCATTCTGTGTTCTCTTAACGCAGGTGCCAGCATAAGGGAGAGACTCTAATTTGACGCATAGCTAGCAGCGGTCAAGAGACTGGGTAGACGTCACCACGGAGTTGGCGGCATGCCGCACTAGTCCGCGGTTCTAAACATGATGAAAATCCACTCGTTTTACGTCGATGTAGGGGCACGCCATTGCGTGCCCGTGCGTCCTTAGTAGGGCCACCCCTCGAGGTGCCCTTCGACAGTTAGTTGCCCCAGCACTTGAAGGTTTTTCATTTCATTGAATTATGCATTGGAGGTTCAAATGCACAATCTCAGACGTTCTGGTTGGCATTTCCTGTCACCTGTCGTGATGCTTCTTTTTGTTCTTCAACCCACGACCCGTGCGAAGGGGGGACAAGCAGTCGGTACAACCCCTCTAAACAACGACGACGTGACGTGGTGAACGAGGCCACGGACTTCGACCGCGAGTCGACCCGCGAGGGCGGCCCCACCCTGACTGCCGCCATCCGGCAGGCGGGCGTGCAGGAGTGGCTGCGCACCGCCTTCGCACGGGCCCGCCAAGCCAATCCGGGGGCCACGCTCGTGATTAACGACTACGTCACCAGCGACGACTACATGCAGAAGGTGATTGCCAAGCTTGTGGATGAATCCGGGCGGCCACTCTACGATGTTATCGGCATCCAGTGCCACCAGCATCGGCGGGCTTGGTCCGCCGCGGAGACCTGGCAGATATGCGAGCGCTTCGCAAAGGCCGGGAAGCCTCTGCACTTCACGGAGGCCACCATTCTCTCCGGCCAGCAGGGCTGGGAGCTGAGGAAGGAAAACCCGCAGCTTGATTGGGCCAGCACCGCCGAGGGGGAGCGGCGGCAGGAGAAGGAAGTGGTCCAGTTCTATACCGTACTCTTCAGCCACCCCGCCGTGCAGGCCATCACCTGGTGGGACCTGTCCGACCAGGACGCATGGCAGGGCGCCCCGGCAGGGCTGCTCCGCGCCGACATGGCCCCCAAGCCGGCCTACGAGGCGCTCCTGAAGCTCATCAAGGGCAGGTGGTGGACGCGCACCGAGGTGCGCGTTTCGCGCAAGGGGCGGGCGCAGTTCCGCGGCTTCTACGGCGAGTACAGGGTGACTGCGGAGGAGGGCGGACGCGAAGTCAATGGGACCATCACATTCGACGCGACGACGCACCAGCCTATCGAAGTAAGGCTGGAGTGACACTGCTCCAGAAACCCCCGCGGCGAGTCCCAACCGAATGGTTCGATGCCGAGACCGGATTGCCGCATCGGGGTCCGAACTGACTGGGATCTCTCTGTTCAGCAAATCCCTTGATTGCGGACAGGTGGTCGCCCCCCCGTCAACTCGCCCACTTCGGGCCGATTCGGATTCCGGGAGGGAAGGGCGTTTCCGATACCGAACCATGATCTCCCTTTCAGACGCGACGATCCTGAGGGCGTTAGCCCGGCGCTTACTTCCAGTATTCGGCCCCAGGCAAGCTGCCATCCATCAAATATCCGCCATCAATCGTCAAGATCTGCCCTGTGATGTACCGTGCTCGCTCCGAGGCGAGAAAAACGATTCCGTCGGCGATCCACGCCGCCTCGGCGATTTCCCGGAGCGGAACGCGCATATACAGAGCCTTCTTAACGGCTTCCGTATACATGGGCACAGTGAGTTCGGTGTAAGTGGCCCCGGGACGCACACAATTCACAGTGATCTTGTAAGGAGCAAGTTCCGTGGCCAGCGTGCGAGAGAAGGCCTCCATCCCGCCTTTTGCCGCAGTGTAAGCGCTGGCGGAAGGTTCCGACAGTTCCGCGTGGATGGAGGATACGTTGACAATGCGGCCTCCCCTTCCTTGCTGGATCATTTGCCGCGCGGCGGCTTTTGAAAACAGAAAGCAGCTGGTCAAGTTGTTCGTCAGGATTTTGTTCCACTGTTGTTCCGTGGTATCCACTGCGGCGGCTTGCAGGATAATCCCGGCATTGTTGATCAGGATATCGATGCCACCCCATTCTTTCAGGATTTCCTTCATGCCCCGGTCGACGTCGGCGGCAGAAGAAGCATCCGCCACGATGCCAACCGCCTTGCCGCCCCGCTCCCGAATTGCGGCTGCCACGGCGGAAGCGCGATCGCTGTGGAGGTCCAACGCAGCAACGTGGGCTCCCTCCTCGGCGAGTAGGAAACTCACGGCTTTACCGATGCCGGAACCACCTCCCGTCACAATTGCGGTCTTGCTTCTCAGGTTGAGATCCATGATTGAATTCCCCTTTCGAGATTCTGCTTTGCTGCGGAAGACCTACCGCCAGACTTCCAACACATAGCTCAATTCCACGAGCGAATGGCCATAAGCGGGAACAGCCACCTCCATAAGATACAATTCGCCGTGGCGGCTCGCCGCGGCGCCAATGGCTTTGTACTCTTTGGTACGATCCAGACCGAAGCGCGATGGCACAAACTCAATGCGCCGGGTGGCAGGCTGGTTCCCGAGGTTGAAACAGTTGATGACGGCGGCTGATTCTGTGGGATGAACGTGCACGTGCAGCATTTCGTCAAGCCCGTAAAACTTACCCGCCTTAAAGAGGGGTTCGAGTCTCCGGTACGTTGCCATGGCCTCCTTCTGAGCCTTGCGGACAGCGGGGTCAGCGTGGGTTCCCCCGATCCCGAGATGCCGGCACGTAGAGGCGTTCCACCAAAACATCAGGCACTGGCCGTTGTCTTTTCGCAGGTCGATGTGAATGTAGAGAGGCAAGGAATAGGCCAAGTTGTAGTAATAGAGCGCGATGCTGTGCCCTCCCACTAAGTCGGTCATGGGATCCCACATCAGCTCGAAAGCCCAAACGGTGTCAAAGCCGTGTGTGCCGTTCGCCGCCGCTTCGCGCTGACGATTGCCGTAACCGTAATACGTGGGGACGTAGCGCAAGCTCGTGCCGCCCAGCATCTGGTCGTGCATCTCGATCAGGACGTTGGGGTACTTGCCATGAACCAGGAATGCCAGCCGGTTCGTCGCTTCGACATGGTCCTCGCGTCTGGAGGGAGTGGGATGCCCGTGGTGAGGATCCCAACACTCCCCGTTATCCATCGTGCCATCGAACATAAAGAAAGTGGCGCCATCGCGTGCCAGGGCCAAGAGCCGAGTGAGAGTTTCTTCCACATACTGCCGCGAGGCACCGCACAGCGACATTTCCACGCGGCTACCATCGCGGTTCATCCGATCCATATCTCGCGAATACGCTGAGGGATCGCACCAGCCCGACAGAGGCGTGTGAAGCGACAAGCTCAGGCCGTACTCCCGGCGCAGCAGGGCAGTGAAATCATGCAATCGACCCAGTCGTGGTTCATCCCAAATCTTGGAAGCAAAAAGCGTATCCCAACCAGGATCAAGGTAAAGCGCCTCACACCCGATGTCGCGGGCCTTGGCCGCTGCTTCCTTCAGGTCGTCCAGCGTGTAATATTTCTTCCGGTTCTCGGGCTTATCCATGGCATCGTCGGGCAGCCACCAGAGTTTATTATCGTAAAGCTCATTCCAATGCACGGGCGGATTGAAACCCGCCGGGCAGCCGTTTCCTCGGGATTCCATCTCGGCGCGAAAGGCGTAGAACCCCTCGGTGATCCCACCCTCAAAAGCCGTGATGCGGGTGACTCCGAATCGATACGATGTCTGGGGGGCAAGCCAGGCGCCACTTTCCGGATCGCCTTGGAAAATACCGTATCCCCCCCAGCGAACCCCGAGGTGGTCATCGCTCAAGGGAACGCTGTCGAGCAAAGCCCACTCCATTCCTTCTTGGCTGTACTTGGAGACCAGGAATCCCCGGCGGCCATCCGTAAGGACCCAGGCTTCGGAGGCATATTGCGGGTACAGCGTCTGGATGATTCCCATCTCATAAACATTGGGTACCACTACTTTGTCAGAGTGCTGGATAGCGGACTTTGCGCGCAGGCGAGAGTTGCGCGCCTCGCAGAGCACTTGCCAGAACGAGTAATCCGCGTATTGTGTGCGGTTGCCAGTGGGCTCACGCCGGTAAGGAACAGCAGTGAACTTGAAATCTTTCAGGCCGGACTCGACGGTGTCGCCAACGACCTTCACGGGGAGCACGAATCCGCACCGCCCTTCCGGCAAAGCGATCCGGTGTTGACTGCGATTCGTCAGCGTGATCTCTTCTTCCACCCAGGGCTTGTCGTGAGGAACCGAATACTTGTGACCGATCTCGATGGCGTTGCCGATCTTGCCCACAAGCTTCACCAGCGTGGCATTGTCTTGTTCAACAGAGTACGCTTCGACAAAGAATGGCTGACCGAAGGAATAGCTGTAGTCTCCTGCGGCCAGAGCGATGCTTGACGGTGTGTGGACCAATTCTACCTTCATTCCTTTTCCGACTGTGAGGCTCAACTGGAATTGCGCGTTTCCCACCTTAAACAACTTGGACGGAGCGCGCAGGCCTAGGGCCGTATCTTCAGGCGCGGCCGTGACCTGACCGGAACGTAGAGTGGCCAATGGCAGAAGCGCAGTCGCTTTCAAGAAGGATTGCCGCGTCATGGGTAAGGCTGAACTAACTTTTTGGCTCATCGTTCCCCCTATGTGGTCACACCCTACCGGGTTCATGGAGTACATCCGAAGAGCATGTTTTATACTCCGCCGAGGGCAGTAACCGCAAGTGGCTGTTTCTTGATTCCCAAGGCGTTGCCCCGGGCTGGGATGAATCGCCTCCTCGGGGCTCGCGTACCCTACGCACTCGGACATCGCTCCCACAAGGTCGCAGAAGAATCTATTCGCTCTTCTCACTGCAGGTTACTGCCGCTCAGGAGGTTCCTCCTCTACTGGGCATTCGGCCCGAAAAGTCGGCTTCCCATTGGCAATCCCGTCGATTGGCTGGATTCCGGCGCGGGATGGGCGTTTATCAGGCCGAATCCGTGGAATTAGCCACACATCCAACCCTCCCGGTGCGTCATCCAGGAGGAATCAGCAGGCGAACGTGGGCGCAAGATCTACTGTTTCCGACATACAGTCAACTGACCGACCGGATATTGTCCGAGTGGCCATCCGCTAACTGGCCCGACGATGATACTATTGATTCATCAAAGGTCGGAGCGGAGCCATAGAGCTTAACAGACGTTGCTAGAATCTCGGCAGACTGGGTTGCTATAGATGAGCACTTTCTTCAACGTAGGACGACGGGACCGCATAGCACGCTTAGGCTTGGGCATTGGTCTTGGGATTGCAGCCATCTTTGTTGACGGCCACCCTTACATCCGATGGGGGCTCGCGCTCGGCGGGATTGCGGTGATTTTGAGCGGCACCTGCGGGATATGACTGACCTATCGCGTGCTCGGTCTGAGCACAAAGAAGCAAAGTCGGGAACAAGTCTGAGACTCAAGACTGGCGCTTTGGTTTCGTCGCGCCGATGAGCACGTAGCCGAGTTGACCGTGCTTGATCGCCGCCATGGCGCCGCTTGCCATTCGCTTGGCCGCTCCAAGGTCGACCCCGGGGAGTTGGAGCTTGTTCAACCCCGTCATGATTTCCGCGCCCAGGAGTTTCAGGCGAATCTGATCCACCATCTCCTGCAAAGCCGCATCATGCGGCTCCGCGGTATCGACAGAAAACCCAGCGTTGCGTAGATATGCCGTGTAGCCCTCGACGGTGTGAGCGTCGCCGAGGCAGGCAATCCACGCCAGTAGCCCATCTAAGTCCGAAGGCAATACTTCCGATCGGGTGAGGTCACTAATACCTACACGGCCTCCCGGACGTAGCACTCTAAAGAACTCCGCTGCCGCGTGCGCTTTGTGCGGAAACGTGCAGAATACGCATTCACACATAACGGCGTCGAAAGACGCATCGGCGAATGGTAGGATCTCGGCGTCACTTCGTTCGAATTGCACGCGGCTCTCAACCTGCTCGACTTTAGCCAAGGCCCGCGCTGCTTCGACATTCTGCGGCCCGTAGTCGATTCCGACCGCCTGACACCCGAATTCTTTGGCGAGAAAGACTCCTGTCGCTCCTTTACCGCACGCCACATCTAGAACACGGCTGTGGGAATTCAAGCCGAGCATATCCCCGAGACGATGAGTCGTCTGCAATCCGCCAGGATGAAACGAATCGCCGAGCAGATAGCGGGCCAGATCGCTTTCGTACAGCGTCGCGCAGCACTGTTTGACTTCGACCCCTGTCGTCCGAACCGTGCTGTCTTTTGTAGCCACGCATCACCTCGCTCCGTCGACGGCGACCAGATCTGAACTGCCAGAACCGGTTTAGGCCATGGTGAATTCGATCGGCTTGGGCTCGAACCGACGACCTTCCGCCCGCGCGCGTTTCCGCTCTGGTTCAAGCGCTTCCAGTTGCCGGCGGGCTTGCTCGCGATACCCGATGGTGTTGTAGGCACAGAACGGGATCTGTTTGCCCCCCGGCAGCAGAAATTCTTTGCAGCACTTCATCAGGTTCTTCTGGTTGAACGTCCAGGGGTCCATGAAGTCCTGCAGCATGATCATGATCATGTTCTTCGCCAGCTCACCGATATTGAAATTGGGCGTGGCACAGGCCTGACAGGACATCAAAAGCTGATCGACAGACTTGTTCGAACCTGCCACAGACGATGACGACCACAGGCCTTCCAGAGCCCGTTTCACCTCCAGGCTGAAATCCGGCAAAACTCGATTGGAAATGTAGTCAAGATAATCGTGCACATTCACCACTCGCGGCAACGGTGTAACCTGATCGCCATCGACGAAGGCATACGTCACTGAATTGCAAGTCGGGAAACAGCAGGGTACGGGAACAAAATCACCAGTTCTAAACTTGCCATTCGTTTGCGTCTCAATCAGCTTGAGAACGTCAGGAATCGTCATGCGCTTCAGCGGGTCGTGCTGTTCATGCCGGCCGGCATGGAATGCCGGCTGAAAATTGATGCCCCGCACCGCCGGGTGCTGAATCGCAAAATCGACGATCTTCCCGACCTCGTGTTCGTTTACACCTCGTTCGATGGCCGGAACCAGCGTGACGGAGAGGCCAATCTGCGCCAGGCGGTCCAGGGCTCGTAGCTTTTCCTCCAGAAGGTCCGGTTCCCCGCGCAGAATGCGATGGGTCTGGGAGTCAAAGCCATCGAACTGGAAATAGAGGGCAGGGCGCACGTCGTTCAGTTGTTCCAGGAAGCGGTCGTCACGAGCGATCCGTTTACCGTTCGTGTTGATCATGACAAAACTGATATTCCGCCGCTTGGCCGCCCGAACAAACTCGATAATTTGGGGATGAACTGTCGGCTCGCCGCCTGAGAACTGAATCACTTCAGGTTTGCCCTCGGTCCTCACAAAATCGTCGAGCATCTCCTCGACTTCTTCTAAAGTCAAAGTGAAACCGGGCCCGGCGTCAGAAAAGCACAGCGGGCAATCCATGTTGCAGGCGCTGTTGACCTCGATGATGCCGAGGCATGTATGCTGCTGGTGGTCGGGACAGAGGCCGCAGTCGTAAGGGCAACCTTGGCGGATTTCCGTGCCATAAGCAAGCGGGATTGTTCCGGGTTTGTTAAACTTGCCGAACCTCGTGTAGGCCTCGGCGTCGCTGTAGACCAAGGCTTCGAAAGGGCCGCAATCGGGGCAGCGCTTGCGCATGAAGACTTTGTTGTCGCGCAGCACTACCTTCGCGTCGATCACCTTCCGGCATTTCGGGCAGACGCTTCGCGTCAGTTCATAAAAGATATAGTCGGCATCCTTCTTCAACATTGCATCCGGCATTGACAAAGGCCTCCGGCAACGAAAAGAAAAGTCCAGCTAACCGCAGCTGCCAAATCTCCCACAACAGAACCGGAGAGAGTACAGTCGTAATCATGCAATGGAAACAGAAGCTGCCGAGGTTCATCATATCCCGGACGCCGAGGAAATTGGCGAGCGTGGCTAAGCCTGTAAGCACCAGGAGCGGTATCCATATCCACAGTTTGGCCGTGGGCACCATCAGGAGCAGGAAGATTAGAGCGTAGAGCACGGCCGCGATATAACCATCGGGAATACCGAAAGGTTTTGCAAATGCCGCATCAGCTACGGCCTCGCAGCCTTTCGAAAACACGGGACACCAGATGTGGCGGATGGCCCGACTCTGGTAAAGGCCCACATACAGCATGGCACCGAGGCTTGCAACGGCCAGCCCCATGGTCCAAACGCGGTGTGAAGGATAAAGAAGATGTAACGATGCCATCGTGATTCTCCGTTTCTCCGCAATTCCTCCTAATGCATGATTCCCGAGATCGGGACTGGTTACAAGAGGCAGCACTCCTTTTTTTATGCGGTTTGTAACGCGACTGTGACTTGTGCATCGTTCGCTGGTGAGTGCTCCTGCTGCAAAGCGCTGAACGGCCCAAATGCAGTAAGCGCACTGAGACATTCAAGAACAAAAGGAGAATCAGATGAAGATGCTTAGCTACGCACGTCGCGCCGTAATGCTCACCACGTTGTTTGCAGGACTCGCAGCCACCTCCCTTCTTGCCCAGGAGGCACGCGTGAACGTCCCCAGCAACAAGTCCTTCGAACAAACCGTCGATGCCTTCAAGATGGCCGTCAACAAAGGCGGCATGATGGTGATGAGCACCGTAGATCAGGGGAACATGCTCAAGATGACAGGGCTGGAAATGAAGGGTACGCTGTTCCTTGTCGGCAATCCGAACGTAGGCAAGAAAGTCTTCGACCAGAATGCTGCAGCTGGGCTCTACTTGCCCCTGCGCGTCTACATCTATCAGGGGTCTGACGGCAAAGCCTATTTGAGCTACGACAAGCCTTCGGTCGTTCTCAAGCCCTTCAACAACTCCCACATTGATGAGACCGCAGGCATGCTTGATCAGAAACTCGACATGCTCACCCACATGGTTGCCCAGTAGTCAGGCGTAGAGCGAGGGGAGGGACTGTTCCTCCCCTCGGGAGGAGTCGCATGAAACGAGTGATGACGATTCTCGTGTTACTGGCAGCCGCTTCGGCCTCGCCGCTGATCTTGCCCCTGGCCGAGTCAGGCCGAAGCACCATGGGTGCGCTGGCGAATTTCGCACTTCTGCCGTCTATCGCGGTGATCGGAATTATCTGGGGATGGCTCTACTGGAGTAATGACCTTCTGGCGTCGTCCGTGAAGGTCGGACTCGGTGCCGGCGCGATCGCAACTATCGCTCTGGAAGCGATTCGACTGCCGGGATTCTGGCTGCATTTCATGCCAGGAAACCTCCCGCGCTTGATGGGTGTCTTGCTGCTAGACCGATTCGCCACAGGTCCGACCTTGGCCTCCGACATTGCCGGATGGGCGTACCACTTCTGGAACGGAGCCGCCTTTGGGTTGATCTACGTGCTCCTGTTCGGCACTTGCCGCCGCTGGGTCGGGGCAGTTTACGGGGTGCTTCTCGGATTCGGGTTCATGTTCAGTCCGGTGGTGTCGGCCATGGGAGTGGGATTTCTGGGGCTGGAGTTCTCGAAGGGCTTCCCTGTCACGGTGACTCTGGCTCACGCCGCTTTCGGCGGTGCGTTGGGTTGGTTGTCTGCAAGGTGGTTAAGATTCGAGGCGAGTCCGACATGCGAGGCTGTCGAAGTCTGCCTGGCCGGAGACCATCACGAGCCGGTTGCAGCCCAACAAGTCCGTTAGATCAAATGCCTGTAACGCGTTGCCGCGTCGTGCATCGTTACTACCAGAGCGCATCGCATGATTTTACCAATGGAAGAGAAAGTCGAACGGTGCTCGCGCTGAGCCTCGGCGATCGTTTTCCCGAGCGGAACTCTTCCACGGACGAGAGATAGAACGTATCGTCAGCAGGGAAATCAGGAATGACCCACGATTCCGAGACGGGGTTTCCGGGTGTGTGCAACCCGGCAGTTGGAGAGGGGCAGTCAAGTTGCCGGGGTACGCGTACAAGTGACCGCTTGGATTCGTAAGTCTTCGGTTACTCAGGGGGCGCGCGGTTTCTGGACGCATGGTCGATTCGGAAAGTATTCTCCAGGTGTCCGGAGGAGGAATCTGTTTGCTCGTCTCACTGGAAGTTGCCGCCGCTCAACTAATTCCGGCGATTTTGGGGATTCGGAATGAAAAGTCGACTTCACGTCCCGTACGCCGTTTGGGGAACCGCGCGGCATAGTCAAGAGGCCCGCCTGCGAGAACAGTCCGCCACTTCCGCAGAATCAGCGAGTTGAGGCCACAAGACTCTTTGACAGGCCGTAGAAGGCCCGCTGGGCGGTGCCCTCGGCGATGCCCGTTCCTTGGTGGATCAGACCCCAGGAATGCCCTCGCAGTGTTGGGCTACGGTCGGGTGCTATCCTCGTGCCTCGTACTTCAGGTAAAATCCCTTCACCCTGTGAGACGAGGTTTTTCCACTGTCTCCCGGGAAGGCACTGCGGAAGGTTAATCATGCGCTGCATTTATCTGCTTTGTCTCTGCGCGACTATCGGTTGGGCTCAACAGCCCGTTCAGGTTCGGATCCACATCGCGGCTAACGCCCCGCTCCATACCATGCGCGGCGGGATAGGTGCCTCCTTTCACGTCATCACGACTGAATTACCTGGCAGGAAAGAAAACGGCGATTCCTGGTCAGGGAGCGGGTGGGGCGCCAATCCCAAGCCTGACGACGACCGCCACTGGCAGGAATTGTTCAAACATGCGGAATGGCTCGGCTTGGATTGGTGCCGCGTCGAGCTTGAACAGCGCGTTTACGAGCCGAGGCGTGGCGTCTTCGATTGGGGCAACCCCGAGATGGAGGTGTTGTATCGCATCCTGGATTGGGCTGACCGGCGTGGCGTGGACGTTTTTCTGCAGCAGATGTGGGGCGACGTCGCTTGGAACGCTTATCCCGGCAATGCGGAAGACTCCGTCAAACGGCTCCGCAGCGCACCTTATTCGATTCCGGACTGGGCTCACGGACTTGGGGAACTGGTTCAGTACTTGGTTCAGGTGAAGGGGTATAAGTGCATCCGCTGGGTGTCGGTCTCGAACGAACCGGGACACGACGATTTTTCCTGGTGGCAGGATTCCAGCATGAAATCGGCTCCTTTCACTCCCGGTTTGAAAGCGGTTCGGGAGGAGTTCGATCGCCGTAGTCTGACTCTGCCTATTTCCGGACCCGACTGGACCGATCTGCCGGACCTCAAGCCTGCCGAAGTAGACTTCGACGCTTATGTCGGAGCTTACGACCTGCACTCCTACAACGCGGTCTTCGACTCCATGGACGGCAGCTACAATCTTACCGAGGCTGAGCAGCGGATGGCACGCTGGGCCCGCTGGGCTCACGCCAGGAACAAACCGTTCTTCCTTTCCGAATTCGGCACCATGGCGTTCGGTTGGGGCAACGAGGATGCAGGTCCAGCCTGCTACCAATCCGGCTTGAAGAATGCTTCTCTGATTGTGCGTGGCCTCAATGCCGGGGTGGACGGGTTCAATCGTTGGAGCTTTACCAACCGCGGAGATTTGGACGGCCAGTGGCAACTGGTGCGAACCTGGGACATCGATCACGACCGGCTGCTCGACGCCTTCACACCCCAGCCCAACGCGTACTACCAGTTCGCCATGCTTACACGCTTCCTGCCCAAACATTCGAGCGTGCTCGCCACCCGCGTCGAGGCGCCCTTTACTGCAAGGGATCGGAAGCTGGTGGCCACCGCCCTGCGTACGCCCAAAGGCAACCTCACGGTGGTGGTGGTGAACGAAAGCCACCGGGCCGCCGACGCCACCGTCGACCTTGAGCACCTGCCCGCTCCGGTGCGCCTCGTGCGCTACTCGCTCAGCAAGGATGCGGAGGACAAGGCCGAGGTGAAACTCCGACCGGAGCGCACGCTGGAAGTCAGGAAGGATCTGTCTGACCGCATTCCGCCCATGAGCATCGTCGTCTACTCGACGTACCGACTGAATCCTGAAGACGCGGGCGTGATCACGGAAGAGTAGGCATCCTGCGTAGGAGTCCAGAATGAAAACTCGAGATAAGAGTGCAGAACCGAACGGCCGCAGCCCCGAAAGCGTCAGCCGGCGCGATGCGTTGAAAACATTTGCTGCCGGATTCGCACTACCTCTCGCGGCTCAGCCGGCTCGCGGCCGAGAGAGCGATTTGGTGGCCGGCGCGGAACCCGAGGTGATGATCGAGCGCCATCAGTCGTTTGACGGAGGCTGGCGCTTCTTTCGCGGTGATGCCCCCGGCGCCGAGCTTCCCGAGTTTGATGACACTGCCTGGCGCCCGGTCGACCTGCCCCACGATTGGAGCGTAGAAGAACTTCCGCCTCTTTCCGAATCAAGCGGTGAGGGAGCCATCTGGGGCGGTACGGTGGTGCCATTCCGCACCGGTCCCTTCGACAGGTACCTGAGCGAAGGCAAGCGGGATACGGGTTGGTTCGTGGGAGGGGCGGGTTGGTACCGCAAACGGTTCACGGCAAGCGCGCTAGGCGCCGACCGCCATCTAGAGATCGTATTTGACGGTGTGTACATGAACAGCGACGTCTGGCTGAACGGCCAGCACTTGGGCAATCACCCGTACGGCTACACGTCCTTTGCCTTTGACCTCACGCCTTATCTTCGCCGAGGAGGCGAGAACGTCTTGGCGGTGCGCGTGCGTAACGAAGGACGAAACAGCCGGTGGTACTCCGGTTCCGGCATATACCGGCACGTCTGGTTGAGCGTCACAGGGGACGTACGCGTGCCGCTTTGGGGCCTGCATGTCACGACACCCGAAGTCAGCAAGGACTCGGCGAGCGTGATAGTCAATGTGAAGTTGGAGAACCGTGGAAGCGCTGCGCAAGATGTAGCGGTCAGGGTACGGCTCTTCGGTCCGGAGAACTCAGCGGGCGGGAACCACGAAGCGAAGCAGCAGGTGGGGGCGGGCGACAGTGTCCAGCAGCACCACTCCTTTGCGATCAAGGTGCCCCGCCTGTGGTCCACGGCAACCCCACAACTCTATCTCGCCGGAGTCGAACTGGCTGTGGGCGGAAGCACGGTACAAAGCACTATGATCTCGTTCGGCATACGTAAAATTGAGGTCGATGCCGAGCGCGGGCTGCGAATCAACGGCGAGGCCATCAAGCTCAGAGGCGGTTGTGTACACCACGATAACGGTCTGCTCGGCGCGGCCGCCATTGACCGGGCTGAGGAGCGGCGCGTTGAATTGCTGAAGTCGTATGGGTTTAACGCCATCCGTTGCAGTCACAATCCCCCCTCGCCGGCGTTTCTCACCGCCTGCGATCGGCTTGGGATGGTAGTGATCGACGAGGCCTTTGACCACTGGACCATTCAGAAGAATCCCCAGGACTATCATCTGTACTTCAAAGAGTGGTGGCAGCGCGATATCGACGCCATGGTGCTGCGCGACCGGAATCATCCGTGCGTCGTTTTCTGGAGCATCGGCAACGAGATTCCCGAACGGGCTGACCCCGCCGGCGTCGAGATCGCCAGGCAGATCGTGGACGAGATCAAGCGGCTGGACCCAACTCGTCCGATCACCGCCGCCGTCCCCTTTTTCTTTGAGTCGGGCGGAGCCCGCCCCTGGAGTGAGAGTGACCCGGCGTTTCAGTATCTCGATGTGGGAGGCTACAACTATCAGTGGAGCGTGTACGAAGCGGATCACGCGCGCCTGCCCCATCGCGTGATTATGGGAACCGAATCTTTCCCGATCCAGGCCTTCGAAAACTGGCAGATGGTTGAGAAGCACCCGTATATGATCGGCGACTTCGTCTGGACCGGCATGGATTACCTGGGGGAGTCGGGCATCGGCAACGCCCAACTGAACTCCCCGGATCAATCCCCCCAGGGCGGGGCCGCCGGGCCGCAGGGCGAACTTGGAGGCATGCCTGTTTCCAGTTTCCTGTTGACCTCCCCGGACTACCCGTGGTTCAACGCCTATTGCGGAGACATCGACCTCATCGGTGAAGCGAAGCCTCAGTTGCATTACAAGCGCGTGTTGTGGGGAGAAAGCAAATTGGAGATGGCCGTGCAGCGTCCGCTTCCGGAAGGACGCAGCGAGGTCATCAGCGCCTGGGGTTGGCCGGATGAACTGCGAAGCTGGGCTTGGCCCGGCCAGGAAGGCAAGACGTTAAAGGTGCGAGTGTACTCGCGCGGCGATCAGGTTCGCCTCCTGCTGAACGGCAGGGAAATCGGCGTGAAGCCGGTCTCCGCCGAGACCCGGTTTAAGGCCGAGTTCGATGTGCCTTATGCCCCCGGCGAATTGAAGGCAATCGCTCTGGCTCACGATAGTCAGATCGCCGAACTCACATTCGTGACGACTGGCAAGCCGGCGAGGCTTCGGCTGAAGGCAGACCGCCAGTCCATCCGCAGCGACCGCAACGATCTTGCTTACGTGACATTGGAGGTCTTGGACGAAACCGGACACGCGCTTCCCGACGCCGACGTGCCGGTTGCGTTTACGATCCGCGGGCCAGGCGTGCTGGCCGCCGTCGGGACGGCAAACCCGAAAGACATGCGGAGCTTCCGCCGGCACACCCCCAAAACGTTTCATGGCAAATGCCTGGCCATCATCAGACCCACTGGCTCCGCCGGAAGCGTCACCGTGCGAGCAGATGCCCAGGGCCTCGCGTCTGACCAGGTTGTGCTGAAGGTGGGCTGACAGTTGGGCGAATCGCAATTCCTCCGACGCTTCCTTCACTTGATGACTCGGTGGGCCCTCAATATCTCCATTGTCTTATCGATCGGCAAGGCCTCAACCGTGTGTCCATTTCCTGTCATCGTCGTTGCCCGAAACATGGAGTTGTAGATGGCTTCATCGGTGGCTTCAATGACTGCGAGAAACAGCGGCGACATCGCATCATTAGTCAACAGTTCGACAGGTCGCGTCAGCGCTTTGTCGGACGTGCGAATCCGCAGCTGCGGAGCGGTCGAAAATGCAATCGCGTAATCTCCGCTGCCGTTGGAGGCCGAACTTCCAGCGCGAGCCATGCCCAGCCACGCTCTACCCGCCAGACGCTTCAGGTTCCGTGCGTCGATTGGGGCGTCCGTGGCAATGATCATCATGCAGGACCCGTCTGCCTTACCTTTGCCGCCGCTCGCCGCCGCTAATTCCCTACGCAGATAACACCTGTCCAGTTCTTCGCCAACGGGAGCACCCGCAATCGTGAGGACGCCGCCAAAATTTGTCTGCACCAGAACGCCGACCGTGTACCCGCCGACGTTTTGAGGCAGCCTTCGTGACGAAGTTCCGATGCCTCCCTTCCAATCAAATGCGATCGTTCCCGTGCCTGCACCAACGGCGCCTTCCTCAACCGGGCCGTTTTTAGCGCTCCGGAGGGCGGCAAACACGTCGTCCGGCGTGATGGGACGGGCACGAATATCGTTCAGGTATCCGTCATTGGTCTCGCCGACCAGCGGGTTGATCGACAGCACGTCCTCATTTCCCGGCAGCGCCAGCATGTAGCTGAGCAGCGCGTCCGCTACGCGCGGCACACTCAGGGTGGAGGTCAGCAGGATGGGCGTTTCGATCTCGCCCAATTCCTCGACCTGCGTCGAGCCCGCCAGCTTCCCAAAGGCATTTCCGACGAAGACCGCGCCGGGCACCTTTTCGCGATACAGATTGCCCGAGTGCGGCAGAACCGCGGTTATACCGGTCCGGATGTTGTCGCCACGGATGATCGTGGTTTGACCGACCTCAACGCCGACAACGTCAGTGATCGTATCGAGCGGTCCGGTCGGCAGAATGCCCACCTTCAGTCCCAGTTCCGAGGCGCGAGGCCGTGTATTGTGACCTGTCGTCTGAGCTGGAACTGAGGGAGGAATTAGCAGGAAAGAAGCCACCAGGAAGAGCTTGTATGCCATACGGGGATTGTACAGCCAAATCCTGCAGGTGCCGCCAGGGACCTGACGAGCCGGGTTGTTTCAGCGAATCGACCGACCCCGCGCAGCTCGCTGCAATGGCAGGTGAGTTGTCGCCCCGCCCGAAGCTGGTTGTGCAGGGAAACCAAGGGCGCGTCACCAAGTAACCCGGTGATCTTTAATGGATGCTCGGGCTGTTCCAAACACCTATTGAATTGGTCGCGCCTTTTCCCGACGTGCCAGCCACTCGGGCAGGTGGTTGCGTGTCGCAAAGGGTGGCGCCCTAAAGGTGAGTGTCGGACAAAAGCCCAACCCAAGTGATTGCTATCCACCCCAATAATAAACCGGACAGATTAGCGAAGCTGGCCAGGGCCAGCAAGTTGAACAACCCACTCAGATGGGGCGAACGAATTCGTCTGATGGAGCGCCAATCTCACCTTGCTAGCGATCCACCACCGTGTCGTCAAACTTCACTGAACCCGCTTCGCTGGCATATCGGCTCCGTTTTGGTGAAGTGTAAGGCTGATTGCCCGGCCGCTGCTGTCCGTGTCAAACGTGATTTGGGCGTCGACAACTTTGAGGAAAAAGTCTCGTTCGCCCTCAGGAAATATCTGGAATTTCGGCTGCCCGGTGGCTTGAGCGAAGAGTCCGTCGCCTTCGCGAGTGATGGTGAGAATGAAGTTCGGCGTTAGTTGATATTGCCCCACGTAGCCATCGAACAGCTTGGGATCGACCTTGATCTCCTTGTGCTCTTTGGGCTTGGGGAGGTCGCCCTCATAACGCTTGGCATGATGGTCCTGGCCGCCCTGATGCAGAATTACTTCAGTGGCATGCCCCTGGCTGTCGGGTACGAAAGTCAGCTGGGCGTCGAATTCCTTGATAAAAAAGTCACGGATGTTTTCCGGGAAAATCGGGAACTTCGGCTGACCCGTGGCCTGGGTGACGAGCTGATCGCCCTCCATGGTCACTGTCAAGAAGAAGTGTGGGGCAAGCTCGTAATTGCCGGCGTAGCCTCGCAGAACGGCGGGCTCCAGCTTGATCTGACTGTGCTCCTTGGGCGCATAATCCTGCCATCCGTACTCGTGAGCGATGGCAAACATGATCTCAGGAATCAGGGCACCACCGGCGTCCGAATTGGTCATGATAGCCGCCCCCTGTCCCGTCCTGGCGTAAGCGACGTACAGGCACTGGAACCCTTCATTCGCGCCGCCGTGGCTGAATCGCAGGGTCGAGCCCTGGCCGTCGAGAAAAACGCCCAGACCATCACTCTCCATCTGCCGTGTGAGCATCAGTTCGGCCGTCCCTTTCGAGATGATGTCGTGCGACTGCCCCGCCAGTGCGTTCTGGATGCCGATGGCGAAGCGCGCCAGGTCACTCGGTGTGGTCCACAAGCCGGCTGCCGCCAGTTCCGGGTAGGTATGATAATTGCCTTCCACCGCGTTGCCGTCTGGCCGGTAGGCCGTGGCTGCGAACGGCCTCCAGTCGTCTTCGAGGGGCTGTGAGTAAGCGCTGTCCTTCATGCCAAACTTGCTCAGGACCGTCTGCTGCATCATCTCCGGAAACGATACCCCGAGGGCGTCGATCAGCATCTGCTGCATCACCTCATAGCCGCCCCCCGCGTAGCGCCACTTACTGCCGGGGATCGTGTCAACGCGAATGGGCTCGGTGTTGGCGGGTTTTTCGCCATTCAGTACCTGCAAGAGCGTCGGCACGGGCTTGCCTGCTTCGTACCCCGGAAAACCATGTACGGTCAAGCCCGCGCTGTGGCTGAGGACGCGGCGCAGCGTTACCTTCTGCTCGCGGGTGAAATCGTCGTCCGGCACCTTCCATGACTTGATATAGTCGTTCACGTTTCGGTCGAGTTCGATGCGGCCCGCTTCTACGAAATGAAGCGCGGCCGTAGCAGCGACCGACTTGCTGATGGAGGCGGCCTGGAAGCGCGTCTCTGGTGTAACAGGCCGCTTGGAGGCGATGTCCGCAAACCCGTAACCACGCGCCCAGGCGATTCGACCCTGGTCGATCACCGCGATGCTGACGCCCGGCACCTTGTAGTGACTCATGCGGTCGGCAAGGTTCATTTTGGGCGTGGGTTCTCCCTTGATGAGCACGTTCGGCAACAAACCGTGCTCAATCCGGGCAATTCTCTCCTCCAGCTCAGGCGTGCTTGCCTGAGCCGGTATCGGGGCCATAGGAGCAGAAACAGCGACGCTCCCACGTGGCATTAGCCAATGCAACGAAGCCGCGAGCGCGAAAACGACAAGCAGAGTTGTTTCCTTCATTGCGCACCTTTCGTTATGAGGCAGGTTTGAACTGGATCGTGACCGCGGGCATTGTCTCATGAGGGAGGCAGAGGGTCAAACGCACACGATCTGGCGGCTTGCGCCGCTCGCATCAGACTCCTTTCTGAGCCGAGTCACGCTGAGGGAGTTCTTGCGAGAGACCAGTCGCACGCAAAGGGATGGCATTTACCGACGGCATTCATGGATAACTGTCGAGAAATCCCCGAGTATCCAACAGAAACATGGTAGCCTGCCTAATGAGCACGAAAAATCTCATTGACTCAAGGCGGCATATTTGAATTTCGAAACCATCACCGGTGAAGAGCTGAGGGGAGGAGCGTTTCGGTCCCAAGAGATTCCGAGCGCAGAGTTTCCGAAGCACACTGGCGAGGCGTCGGCGACGATCCCCGGGGCTGTCGATTCAGTTACACTCGCTTTTTCTCGAGAGGTCTCCTATGTGTAGGAACATCAGGCCGTTGTTCAATTTCGATCCGCCGGCCACGGACGAGGAGATTCGAGCTGCGGCGCTCCAGTTCGTGAGGAAGATCAGCGGTTTCAACAAGCCGTCCAATGCCAACGAGGCCCCGTTCCAGGCTGCAGTCGATGATATCGCCGCAGTATCAGCCCATTTTCTCATTTCGCTCAAGACGGGCTCGCCGCCGAAGAACCGCGAAGAAGAAGCCGCCAAAGCGATAGCGCGCGCCGCACAGAGGTTTGGAATTTGAATCAGGCCCGCCGGCCCATAACTTGAGCCCACGGGATAGTTTCCCCCGATGGCGGGCACAATCCAAACCTTCGTGCCGAACGAAAGCGAAGTGGCAAGACTGCCGTCTACCGATCGTCCACCGTGCAGCCGGCGGCTGTTGAAGGCTCCCATCCGCGAAGTATAGAATGAAACCGCGTAATATAGCGTGGACAGCCCTCAGTGCGTCGTGCTGGAAACTTGCTTTGGTCGCCGAGTAAGGAGCAAGAGGAATGAATATAGCGAGATGCAGCCTGGCGCAAAAGAGTGAGCGCACCTTGCGCGCCATCGTTCTAGCCCTCGTAGCGGGAGCGACTTGCCTGGGCGTTGCGAGTTGTCGACGGCCCTCTGTGCAGGATCCGCCGCCGGGTGCTGCAGGCAATGGCCGGCTGCTTGCGCGCCTCTACAACTCAGGGTTCGATGTTGCACACGACAGTTACAACGGCATCAGTTCCGCCAGCGACGGGAAAATATACTACGTGCTGTCTTCGCAGACCATAGATGTCGGCGCCCAAGTCTATTCCTTCGATCCTGCCACGGAGAACATTCGACATCTGGCCGACCTCACGGAAGCCTGCGCGGAAAAAGGACTGAAGGCCATTCCCCAGAATAAGTCGCACGTGCGATTCTGGGAAGCGGATGGCAAACTCTATTTCGCTTCTCACATTGGATATTACTCAATTGTGAATGGCAGGGAGACTATGGGCATCCCGCCGCCCGGCTATAAGCCTTACCCTGGCGGCCATTTCCTTTCTTACAACATAAACTCGGGCAAGTTCGAGAACCTCGCTATCGCTCCGCACGGCGAGGGAATCATCGCAATGACCATGGACCCGGCGCGCGGCCGGCTTTACGGTTTGACTTGGCCAACCGGTTACTTCATTCGCTTCGACCTCCATAGCAAAGAACTGAAGGAGCTGGGACGGACTTCTGTCTTGGGTGAAAGCGTTCGGGGCTAGGAATACCGCACGTTGTGGCGCTCTCTGGTGGTCGACCCCCGCGATGGCGCCGTTTACTTTACCACCGCCGATGGGCTCATGCGAAGGTACCGTTACGATCGGGACGTGCTTGAAACCGTCGAGGGCGACGACATGCGCAAGGACTACTTCGGCGTATATGATCCCACCTCGTCGGGAACTATGGCGTACAATTGGAGGCAAGCCTTCTGGTCTGAGCCCGAAGATGTAATTTACGACGTCCACGGAAACTCAGGATATTTGTTCCGCTTCGACCCCCGGATTCCCCGAGTGGAGGTGTTGGATCGAATCAGCTCCATGCTTTCTCAGCGTAGTGGGATGTACGATGAGTTCAGTTATGGCTACTTGGGTTTCATTCTCGGGCCGGACGGGAAAACCTTGTATTACCTGACCGGTGGACCGATTTATCGATCTGGAAAGCGCGTGGTGGGGAAAAGCGTTGCACAGAAGGGTGAGTCGAAAGGCGAAGAGGATCTGCACTTGATCACCTATTATCTTCCCACGGGGAAGTACTTCGACCACGGGGCCATCTTTTTCCCCGACGGACAGAGGCCCAAAGAGGTGAATTTCATTGCGGTGGGCAAGGACACTTCCATCTACGCCCTCGCCGCCGTGACTCGCAATGGTCGAAGTCAGACCGACTTGATGAAGATCCCCGGTCCTATTAGTGGACAATAATCATCATCGTTGTTCAACGAGCGGCGCAGACAAGCGCCGAGCGTGGAATTCAATTATTAAGGAGGCATCGTCATGAAGACCAATGAAAACCCAGAGAAACTGAACGAAGGGCGCCGGAGTTTCCTTCAGGCGGGCAGCGCCGCCTTGTTCGGTGTCACCATACCGGAGGCGCTCTCCGCCCCTGCACGGGCGACTGAATCCCTGGCTCTATTCGGGGGGCCGAAGGCCGTAAGCTTTCCCGACGATAAGTACCAGGAACTCACTCGTTGGCCACGCTATGGGCAGGCGGAAAAGGATGCTCTTCACCAACTCATCGACTCCAACGGATTTTACAACGAACTGCCTCTCTTCGAAGCGGAGTGGAAGGAATACACGGGGATTCCCTTTGTTCGCGCGCACATGAATGGTTCCAGCGCAATTACAAGCATGTTTTTTGCGATCGATCTGGAGCCAGGCAGCGAAATTATGGTGCCCTCTTATGATTTCTTCGTAGACTGTCTGGGCATGCGCTTCTTTAGCTACGTCCCCATCTTCATCGATATCGACCCCGCCACTGCGTGCTTCAACCTGGACGATGCGCGCCGTAAATTCACCAGTCGAACCCGCGCCGTTTTCCCCATGCATTCCTGGGGACTGCCCTGCGAAATGGATCATATACGGGCGTTCGCCAGGGAAAAGGACTTGATTGTACTGGAGGACGCCGCCCACTCGCACGGCGCGAGCATGCAAGGCAAGAAAACGGGCACGTGGGGCGACTTGGCCATCTTCAGTTTTCAAGCCAGCAAAGTCCTGCCCACGGTGGAAGGCGGCATGGGTATGTATCACACGCGTTTGCATTATGAGCGTGCCTTGGCCTTCGGCGAATATACAGCCCCGGAGACATTTCGAACCGATAGCCCAATGCACCGCTACGCCGGAACGGGCTGTGGTCAGAAATATCGCATGCACCCCTTTGCCGCGGCCCTGGGGCGAGTGCAGTTGCGAGGGCTTGACGCGCACATCGCCATGGTCGAAAAGAATGTCCGGCGCCAGAATGATCCTTTGGTCCAGTTGACCGGACTCAGTGAACCCCGTTGCCGTGCCGATCAGAAACGGGCCTACTACAACGCCAACATGCTGCTGCTCGATTCCGCTAAGGTCGGCATTTCCCGCGATGCGCTCGTGAAAGCTCTCAAGGCGGAGGGAGTGAACGCTTCCACTTGGGTCTACCCGGAACAACACAAGCTCACAATTTACTCGGAACCGCAGTGGTGGCACCACCCTCCGGTGATTCCCACTTCCATGCCGGGCAACGACTTCATCAACAACCAGCACATTTTTCTGCCGCTCTTTTATGGTGAGGCCGACGACGTGATCGACCAGTACGTGAAGGCATTTCAAAAGATTTGGGCGCACCGGTCCCAGCTTGCTTCCTCCTGATATCGCCGTAAGTTCGTTGGCTGTTTCGACCCCGGCGTGGAAACGCGTCGATGAAAAGATTACCAGTCATACTCCTCGCCCTTGCCGGCCTCGCTCTGTGCTTTCAGCAGTTATTCAGTAGGCACGTCGTCCATGCTGAGATGCAGAGCCTGCTGATCAGCGATGAGCGGCCCGGGCATGGCCATGCGGTCAGAACTGTGGCGGAGTGGGGTAGACGTCGTGCTGAAATCATCCGCAACATGCAATTGGTGATGGGGCCGCTGCCTGCGTCTTCGAGCCTGCCTCTGGATATCAAAATTGAAAGTACAGAGCAACTCCCCACTCTGCGGCGCCAGAAAATTACATTCCAGGGCGCTGACGGCGATCGCGTACCTGCATATCTCCTCGTCCCTAATGCACCGGGAAGGGTCCCGGGGATACTCTGCTTGCACCAAACCACTCGCATCGGTAAGGCAGAACCGGCAGGCGTTGGCGGCCAGCCGAATCTTCATTATGCGTTGGAATTGGCGGAGCGCGGGCTTGTCACCTTGGCGCCGGACTACCCCAGTTTCGGTGATTACTCCTTCGACCCTTACGCGCACGGGTACGCCAGCGCCACGATGAAGGGAATTTCTAACCACCGGCGCGCTGTTGACCTCCTCCAGTCCCTGCCGGAAGTAAATCCCGATCAGATCGGAGTGATTGGCCATTCGCTGGGCGGGCACAACTCACTTTTTGTGGCGGTTTTCGATAGCCGTATCAAGGCCGTCGTCAGCAGTTGTGGGTTTACTTCATTCGCAAAGTATAAAGGCGGAAATCTTGCCGGTTGGAGCCACCGGGGATATATGCCCCGCATCGCCGACGTTTATCACAATAATCCAGCGCAGATGCCCTTCGATTTTAATGAGTTGCTCGGATCGCTGGCGCCCCGAGCGGTCTTTATTAGCGCCCCTGTCGGAGACGACAACTTCGACGTGTCAGGGGTAAAGGATTGCGTGGCTGCTGCGCTTCCGGTGTATGGGAAAATATACAAGCAGGCGCAAAATCTAAAGGTGGTTTATCCTCCCGGCGGTCACGATTTTCCGCCCGAGGCTCGCGAGGCAGCGTACGCGTTCCTGGCTCGGGCGCTCCATTCGTCGAACTGAACCCGTGGCGGCGGTCGTGACCGAGTTCCGCGAGGACTACCGCCGGGCTTGGTTGGCCGAGTATGCCCCTTATCGGCTGGGCACTTCGCTGGGCAAGTTTGATCGGGAATTCCTCTACTGGTACGGATTCGCTCGCTGGATGAATAAACTGCGGGAGAGATTCCGGAATGGTGATACCTTGCCTCCCTTGGAGTCTTTTCATCCCGAGTTTTGAATTGAGGGATCGCAAAAGCGTGCGCGGACACTGGCCAGTGTGAGGAAACAAGGCCCAGATTGGCTCTTCAGGAGGTCTGTTTATGAAGAAGCTTTCCGACCCTATTTCGAGCAGGCAAGCGATCGCTGAAGGATCCAGCGCGTTGGTGGGGAGTGGCCAGACCAAACCCGCATCCAGGGTTCCTGCCACCCTCGGGCGGAGAGACGTCCTGCGGGCGGGTTTGACCAGCTCGCTGAGCGTGTTGAGCGGACTTGCCATCGGCGGCGGAAGATCCCTGGCCTCTCAAAAGGGGCAGGAAAGCGAGAAAAGAACTCCGCAGCATCGCGTCATCGATGCCCATTGTCATCCGTGCTGGATCGGTTACGACGGCGCTCGCATGATCGAGAACATGGATGCCGCGGGCATCGAGCGGGCCTGGCTGCTCAGCTGGGAGTTGCCGGAATCCGAGATGGACCCGGCTTATTATTCAACGCTCGACCCGACCAGCGTGGGCATCCCCTTCCGCGACGTCATCGATGTAGCCGAGCGCTACCCTGGGCGGTTCATTGCGGGGACCACCGTGGATCCGCACGACCCGCACGCTCACCAGAGACTCAAGGCCGCGGTGGAGAACTTCCGTGTCCGCGTCTTCGGCGAATTCAAGCGCCGCATGCGCTACGACGACCCGGACGCCATCCGGCTTTTCCAATACTGTGGTGAACTGGGGCTGCCGGTGATCTTCCATCTCGACCCGACGTTCCCGCGTCACGGCGTTCCGAACGACTGGCAATGGTGGTATGGCGGCGGCATCGAAGTGATGGAGGCCCCGTTGCGGCTTTGCCCTCACACCCAGTTTCTGGGCCACGCGCCCGGTTTCTGGCGTGAAATCTCCGGCGACGCCGACCAGGAGCCATTGGCAGTCG
>Ga0209517_10002679_pt1 | contig 24786 bp, 18 predicted proteins | sample PeaSoiMetSII2010_FD_187695 | JGI IMG/M metagenome (GOLD analysis project Ga0209517, IMG submission 187695) | Peat soil microbial communities from Weissenstadt, Germany - SII-2010 (SPAdes) (version 2) | ecosystem: Environmental > Terrestrial > Soil > Wetlands > Peat | place: Germany... | reverse complement strand
CCATCCTTGCCCAACAAATCTTCGGGCTTCTGGTAGTCTTTAAGTAGTTCGTTCAAAACTGCATCGGTTATGGCCATAGTTCATTGTCCTCTCGTTTGGCCATTTACACGATTTAATTTACAGCCCCCCCTTGGTAATTTCAACACCCCGCGGGGATATGTTCCTGCCAGTTCATTGGTTTTTTGCCGAGCCCGCCCCCCTTCTCCCCGTCCGCCCCTTCGCGGCAACAACTGCCACTCCCGTCCGTGTCCTCGGTGTCTCTCTCTGGTGAACTCCTCCGGTCCCATGGTTTTGTCCCCCAATGATTTTGTCATTCCCCGTCCCCCCAGCCCTAATTCGCGTACATTCGCTTCAATTCGCGGTTAAGAAACCTCCCCCTCCGTTTCCTCTGTTTGCTCCTGTGGAAGAATCCCATCAGCGTTCATCTGCGAAATCAGCGGTTAAAAACTCTGTTCCCCCTATCCGTGTATTCCGCGTATTCCGTGGTTTAATCATTTTGGCACGGCTCCGTCACGGGTAATGTCACGGCTCGGAGGTGCTAAAAAGGCCCGTATTCATTGGTTTGTCACGGTGTCACGGGTCCAGACCCCCAAGAGGGTGGGGGGTGGCCTCTGGCACCGCTGAAAGTTGAGCGTTGAACGTTAAAGGTTGAACGTTTAGGTCTCACAGCCCTCTCCGCGTCTGACCGTCTTCTTTTCCCTTTGGGACGCCCCCGGTACGCCTTGGTACGCCTTGGGACGCTTCTTGGGACGGCTCGGACCTCAACAAACCCCAATGTTTACGGCCTCTGGGACGGTGGGACGGCTCCCAGGTAGGGTGAGGGGGTATCCGACGAAAGTTGAAGGTTGAACGTTGAACGTTGAGTGTTTTCGCAGTTTGTCCGGCTCCTCGCCGCAGATTGGGCTGGCGCCCGGCGGTAACCTATAGTCACCTATAGTAACCTATAGTAACCAAAAATATTTTCGCGCTGGGCCTGGCCTTATTCTTTTGCCCGTCATTCGTCTGCCAAAGTGGTCTCCCGGGCTCTTCAGGGGAGAACTATCCGTGCCATCCGCGCGATCCGTGGTCACTCCCCTACTCTCAGGGGCGCCAATCAAGCCAAATCAAGGTGAATCAGGCTAAATCAAACTAAATCAGGGTTGGAAGCCCGCGTCCTCGGACCAAAAGCTCCTGCTCCTGGGTCTCGGAAACGTGTTTGCCCGGCACGTTTGCGCTTTTTGGAACGCCGCCTTTAAGCGCCTTTAGGCGGCAGCACCCGCGCCCCAGAGCCTGGGTTGTCCCGGCGATACGCAGTTTCGGCCATCTGCGAGGCCAGATCCCCCAAAATCAAGCTTAATCAAGGTAAATCAAGGTTGGAAGCACCCGTCCTCAGCACAGAAGTTCCAGATTCAAGCTTATTCCAGGCTAGAAATTTCCTCCGTTGGGCGGAACGACTCTCCCCGGTCATTGCAGCGAGTTACGCTACGTCGCACCGTGCGGTCACGCCAGGTCACGCCAGGTCCCTCTAAGTCACGCTAAGTCACCGTGTCTCTGTGGTGAACCCTATTTCAGCCGGAGGAGGCCGTCGGGGCAGCGTGCACATCCGGCCATCTCTCCCAGGGCCCTTCCCTCCGGAAATCAAACTAAATCAAACTAAATCAGGGTTGGAAGCACGCGTCCTCAGGCCAGAAGCCCCCGAAATCGCGTCTCCCTGGGTCTCCGACACGCGTTTGACCGGCACGTTTGCGCTTTTGGAACGCCGCCTTTAGGCGCCTTTAGGCGGCAGCACCCGCGCCTCAGAGCCTCGGATGTCTCGGCGGTGGAGGGCGCTTCCAGCCACCCCCGATGGACTCGCAACTCCCGATCGTCACCGGAGCGCCGAGCACCCCTCACTGTGTGCTGCTGCGTTCCTGCAACCACTTCATGTCGCGCGGGGACTCCAGATTGTTGGCGCTGGCAGGGTTGTGCCGAAGCACTGGAACAACGGTAGTGACATCTAACCACCGCTTGATTTCTGCGTGCCCGTCGGCGAAGGAGAGGCCGCACCCGCCGTTATGCAACGAACTCGGCACATCCATCCAGTGGGCATGCGGTTGCATCAGCACCGAGAACAGGGCGTCATCAATGCTGTCCGGGTGCTCGTCCAGAACCACCCAACAAACGGAAGGATTCGGTTTGACGAAGTCGCCGAGTTTGAAGTAGCGCGTCCAACCCGGATTCAACCCCAGATTGATACCCTGCGTGTCGCCTACGAACCCATTCATAGAGATGCTGCGCACCCGCGGACCCTCGGCGCCGGGTAGCCTATCACTGGGGCATTTGAAGACGCTTGCGTTTCGGCCCACGTACGGTCCGATTTCGCAGTCGGTCAAGTACGCCGTATTCGTATTATCTGGCCAGGGCGAATCGGGAGGAAGATCCCACTTCATGATGCCGGTTACCCAGGCTTCGCTCGTGGCCAGAGATCCGGGATTGTCTGGCACTCTCCCGTTGTTGTCTTCAGCATACATTACCCAGCCCAGTTGGACTTGTTTGAGGTTATTCTGACAAAAGGTGCCTTCCCCTTTGCTTTTAGTCCTGCCCAATGTCGGGAGCAGCAGCGCCGCCACAATCGCGATAATGGCAATGACCACCAGCAACTCGATCAAAGTGAACCCGCCGTTTTCGGGAGGGTTTTTGAGGGCGCTGCTTAGATGTCGGGCCATCTTAGATGCTAATCATTCTACCGCCTGCCTCAGTGAACTGCAAGCCTGCAGGTGCTCGCCGTTTGATGTTCGAGTCACCCTGATTTCTGGGGGGACCTTCCTCGGCCATGGCCGGAAGCGACCACCGACGCCGCTACCCCCACCGCAAGTAATGGTTCTGGGGCTTCCCCTACCCCATCCCTCCGTTTTTGACACGCTGGGCCCGTGGCGTTGGCCGTGACAAGCCGTGTCTCGCGCCAAGCCGTGTGAGGTCGCCTTTGATGGGAGGTGGAGGCTGCCCCGCGACCGACGAGGAGCGATTTGAGATTCGAGGATCTCAGATTTGAAAGGGGAGGGACGCCTCTTACAGGGCTTCAGAGCTTTGTGGGACGGTCAAACCTGGGCCTGCGCCCGTCGGCCTGACTCCAGCCCAGGCTTTCACATTACGGGCTTGCAGCCCTCACGAATGTCTCGGGCCTTGCGTCGTGCAATTCCGCCGTACTCATGACGTCCGTTTGTTACGGGGTGGCTGGGCACTTAGCCGATGCGCGGCGGGCAACCCAGTGGTGCCAGCCCGCCAGCAGGCTGGCAGTGATGAGAAAAACAGGGACCAGCAGGATGAAGCCGACGTAGAGCAGCAGGTGGATTAATCCGAGAATCGCCGCGGCATGCCAGCTCATGCTTAGATTGGCGGACGTGCCGCTCAGGAACGTGGTGTACTCCCGCAGTCCCAGGAGCTCTGATGCTCCGAAGAGCAGCGTGATGATGGCAGCACGGACCACGAACGCCTCGGGCGAGAAAGACCCTGCCTTCCAGAAACGGCGCAGAAATCCAAACACCGATTTCATGGCTTTATCTTCCTCGGTTTGTTCGCGTCTTTCTTAGTCATAATATACGCACTCTCGAACAGCTTGACGTCCATTTCAGTTCGGGCGGCGCGCAGCGGAGTACGCGCCCTACCTTTCCTGGTCATCTTGCACCTCCAGGACGGAGTGTCTTTTCCCAAAGCGGGCGGAGCACGCTGGCATAGAGAATCGTGGCATCGCCGACCTGGTTGCTGGCGCAGTATTTCAATTGTCCCGCGTGGCGCGAAGGAAAGGCCGCCATGTCGAGCGTCGTGGTCAGCGCCCGCAAAAAATCCCAATCGCCAAACGACGAGGCGGCCATGAAGGCCATGCCGCTCGATCCGGCGCTCACCCCAAACCCCGGGATAACCATCCCCGAATCAATGTCCTGCGGTCCTTCCCACGACGCGGGCCATTCGAGACCGTACCCGAAGCCCAGGGTAATTCGCCCCAACTCCTTGCGAGCGCGCTGATATTGGTCTCGCGCAAAAGCTTCGTCCACGACCTGCAGGCAGTGCGCCACCATCCAAATCGTGGAGCCTTCCGGCCCATACAGCGGCGCGCCATCGTTTTCGTAGGTTGAAAGCAACAGTCCACTGGCCTTATCGACCAGCTTCTTTTTGGCGATAGCGATCCACGTTTGGCAAAGTGCCGAGTGGTCGCTGCCATCCAACCGGTCTGCGACTTTGAACGCCGCGAGCGCAACGGCATGGTCGAAGGTCCAGCATTCGTCGGGGTAGCTCTCAGCCGCCATGATGGGATTGGCGCGCCACCGCTGTTCGATTAAATTGAGCCGCTCGGTCATCGGCTTTCTGTAGGCGGGTTCCTCGTTAAGCATTCGCCGGGCGCCCATCATCAGCGCAATTTCGCCGTCGATGAACAAACTGCGGGCCGGCTTGATCACGTACGGTCGATTCTTGGCATAAGGCATCAGGAAGGCGTAAATGCCATCCTGTTGCTCGATCTTGACCGTCTCCTGGATAATCTCATCGATGACCGGCAAATAGTGCGCCTTCAGTTGTGGCTCGCGCATGGCCATGTTGACGAGCGACCAGACCAGAAAGCTGCGGCCCATGAAATCCCATTCCGCGTTGCTGCTCCGCATTTTCCTCAGCTCCGCTTGCCGGAGGGCGGGATCGGTCCAAAGTTGCAAATGCCGCGCCGCCAACTGCTTGGCTTTGGGGGAGATGCCCTTTTCCTGGTAGAAGTCGGACAAGGGCCGGCGGAAGACCAGGTGCAAGCAAGGCAGCCACAAGCCCGTGGCCATGGCCATCGCCGCCAGGCTAAGGCTGGCCTGCCTCATGCGGATCTTGAATCGGGAGCTCATGAATCAGTGACTTGATCCGGCTTATTCGCCGCACCGCGCATAGGAGCGGAGACTAATAGATTCCGCACGTTTAGCCAAGGCTGGCGCAATTGAGCCGTGATTGAAACTGGAGGAGCGGTCATTTCCCCGGAGGCGATCTGCGGTTGATGGGTGGAGGGTTCCACGCGCTCCCGCTTCCAGCCTCCCTTCAAGAATTCCTCGAGAGTTGGGCCGCAGCGAGTGCGGCGGTCGCAGAAGAGCCACTGCCAAACCTCGTACGGCCAGACGCGCCGGCCAATGTTGGAATACCAGCGCATCCCGGCACGAAAAGCCGGGTCAGGATGAGCCAGGAGCCGCAGGAGCGACTTTGGTCGAAGCTGGCACACCATTTCGATCAGCTTTACCCACACGAGCACCCGCCAATTGGGCACCTGCGGGCTCTCCAGAATTTGGTGTTTATAATCCCACCGGCTTAGGTCGGTTTGCACGACGCGGCGCTTCGACTCTTGCAGCGCAAAGGCAAAGGGGGTCCAGCTATGCGGGGTGGCGTAAACCGCCTGGATTTGGTCTGGGTCATACGCCAGTAGCTGCCGTAAGGTGCGCAAGTAATCGTTGTCTTTCTCCTGCACAAACCCGGCCACCCACGCGGCCATGGAAATAATGCCATGTTCTCTCAACAGCCGAATCGCCTCGCGGTCGATGGCCTTGGTGCTCCCTTTGTGAATCGCTTGCAGGGTCTTGTCGTCCGTGCTCTCGAGCCCAAGCAAGAAACGGGCGACCCCCGCCCGCCGATAAAGGTGAAGGATATCGGCATCGCGCACGATGTCGCTCGCTCGCGTGGTGCCGATGAGAGTCAGCGGGACATGCTGCGAAATCAGCGCCTCCAGGAAAGCCTGCCACGCGGCCCGGTCGGCCGTCGGGTTCTCGTCGGCCAAGTTAATGAGTTCCACCCCGTGTTCCCGGTGCAGGCGAGCCAGCTCGGCCGCGAACTTAACCGGATCACGGTGTCTCCACGCCCGCCAGAAACCGTGTTGCCCGCAATAACTGCAGTGATGGGGACAACCACGCGAGAATTGCGCGACCACGGCGCGGCGCTTGCCGTAATAGGTATAACGCCGGTGATTGATCAGCTCCCACCCCACCCGGCAACCGTCCAGATCGCGAATGAGCGGCGCCGGCGGATTCGCCTGGACCCGAGCGGCAGGAGGCGGGGCATATTCGGCTGCGCGCTGTGGACCGGGCATTGTGCCCGAACGGAATACAATTCCTGGCACGCGTTCCAACGGCTGCTCCCTTTCGAGCGCGTTTATCAACCGGACGATGGTTGCTTCGCCTTCTCCGCGAACGATGAAATCGATGTCCGGTTCCTGTTCCATGATCTCCGGCGCGTGGTAGGTTGGAAAGACTCCGCCATAAACGATCCAGGCGCGTGGAAGCGCGCGCCGCACGCCTCGCGCAATCCGCGTCGCGCTCGGGTGGCCCGAAGTGGAACCCGAGTGGCCCAACAGCACCGCATCGGGGCAGTACTCTACGACCTCCGAAACGATGCGGTCCACGCTCAAGGGCCCGAACTCCGCGTCCAGCAGCCTCACTTGGTTCCCAGCATCGAGAAGGGGTCCGCCCAGCGAGAGCAAGCCGAGGGGTGGCAGATGCTCGCGCGGTATGCGGCTGCCAATGGAAGGGTGAGGCGGATTGACCAGGAGTATTTTCATAGCATTTGTTTTCTTCTTTCCGTTTTTCGGCCGTAATCCGAGCCCTCGCTCGGCCGGCCGTACCCATGCAATCACTTTGTATTACAAAGTATATGACGCAAGCGCCTCCGCATTTGTTCAAATTCTCCGCAGGAATTATGTTAAGTCCCTGTTGGGATTAACGCGGGATGCTGCAGTACATTTGGCTAAAATGACGGTAGTGGCCTTCGTCTGTGGAGCCCATTTGATTAAATTGTCTCGGAGCTCACAGGCTTTTTGAAGCAAAGTAGAACGTTACAGGAGGAGTTTTCGGCCCTTTTCCGGGGCAGAGCTGATGCTGTGCTCGGCGTGCCTGAGTAAGGTTAATCGGAATGGTAATTTGCGGCTTTGCGGTAATGCTATCTCCTGCGGTAAGATGGGTGCATGTCTATATCAACGCTGACGGACAAGGGGCAGACCACCGTGCCCCAAGCAATTCGAGAAGCACTGAAGGTCAAACCGCGGCAGCGTCCCACCTGGTCTTTGCGCGGAGACGGCACGGTGATCGTCCGGCCGCAGCGAAGCGCCCTTGACCTGTTCGGCAGCTCGAAATCTCCCAAGAAGTTCCCCGGAAGGGCGGAGGAGCGTGCGGCGGTAGCGTAGCGCGGGCTGGCACGCCGCGAAAGAAGGCAGCCGATAGTTCCAGAGGAAGCGGATCCCCAAAGTCGCCAGCAGCAGCAAAAATGCGAAAAAGGAAATGTCCTCCAATCGCAGGCGGGCAACGTCGGTCAGGTCATAAACGGTCATCCTTGCTTGAGCAGGATTGGCTTGGAAGATCAACGCGCAGCAGAGCAATCCGAGGGTTGTCCGGCCAACTGATCTCTCAGGTGGCTTCACGGCGGTTTGTTCTCTTTCATTGCGAGGCTTCATAACAAATTCGAAAGGTCGTCGGATATTCGGGTTTTGGCATTCATTCGCCGGCTGGACCTGAATCGACCCAGCTACCGGCGACCGGCTCGGAAGGAATGGCCATCAGCCATTTTTCCGACACGAACGGCCGCAGCATTTCGAATTTCCAGGGTGGCAACTCCTGGATTCTGTGCCGCCAGCTATACTTCGAAAACACGAAGACAGGTCTCCAAGGGCCGTGCATCAAGAACGGGCAAACTACAGTTATTGTCCTCGATTGGCCTGCGGACAATACGCTCGAAAGCCCTTGGTTCCCGAGGTTGATTCCGGCCTCACCACAAGCTGCATAGCGCATCGATTCGTAGCGATAATACCCTTCTTGCACTGCCTTGCTTCTTCCAAGGTTCGTTATAAGGAACATGGCTTCCCTAACGGGGAAGGTGCCTTCCTTCGTTGTGAAGGTAACGGTCTCGTTCGTTCTGACGCCAATAAGAGAGATGGAGATCTTTATCGGCTGATCTCTTAACGCCAAAATGCGATGTGTCAAATACGCGCCGAATATCAAGGCTCCGCAGAGTGTTAATCTGATTATTATTCTAAACAACCCCTGCCAAATCGGCATTGGAGGTTTCGGGTTCATGAGTTGCCAAGAACTTGGAGAATCACCCCTTTGCTCTGGGCGCGATTCTCGGGGTGGTAGTACTCATACACGGTGCTGCGCGGGGTTTGGACGCGGAGTGGATACTTGGCCCGTAACGAGTAGCTGAACTGGAACGGCTGCAAGTTGGAGATTTCGCGCAGGTAGAGGATCACCTGGTTCCCCGTAATTTCGAATTTAGCGATTTGTCCTTCCTGCCGCATGGTCTCAAATGTTGTGACGTCCAATTCGAATCCGGGCGGAATGCCGAGATCAACGATGGCCATGTTGATTCGTTGTCCGGTGTTGTTCTTCACGATGACCGCACAGTTGAGCTGCTCATTCACCGGCAGCATCCTGCGGTCATATCGCGTCTCGATCTGCAGCGGTTCCGCTGACGGCGGTGCGGCGGGAGTTGGCAATCCGTTCGGCGAAAGGGCGGGCACCCAATAGGCGCCGGTTACTTGGAAGGGAAGTTCCCCGGCGGGGACTTGGCGCAATTCGAGCTGATTCTCCCCGGCGTGCAAATACTTGGTCAGCTCGATCTGCTTCATGACGTCGCTGTTTTCTTTGTTCAAGTGAAAGGTCTCGACCTTTTTGCCGTTCAGGAGCAGCGTGACAGCCGAGTCGAACTCCTGGCCAAGCGAAGCTGTGCTGCCGGCGAGCAGGGCGCGCATGGCCAGAATAGTAGCCTGCGTCGAGCCCCAGGTTCCATTTGCGGATTTTTCCTTCGAGACCCAGGTGAGCGCCTGTTTCACTGATTGGGGACATTCCCCGGCCTTCATCAGGGCCAGCGTGCAAAGGGCCGTCGTTTCGACATCCATCTCACCTCCGTGGGAATACGTCACGCTGTAACCGTCCGAGGTCCAATGCAGAGTCTCGCCCCTGCCCGCGACGGCCGCCTCTTTCAATTGGCGCGCGAGCTCGCGCCCGAACGAATCATCGCGGTCGCGCGCGAGGAAGGCATTGGCGGCCAGGGCCCTGGAATAGGTGTTGGAAAGCTCCTTGGGATGCGCCCGCAAATAGCTTAGCGCTCGGTCGAGGTTGGCGGATTCATCGCCCGATTCAGCGAGGGCCCAGGCGACAAATGCGGTCATCGACCCCCGTTCCTCCCAGGTCCAGCCGCGGTGGATCTCGTCCCAGGACCCATCGCTGTTCTGCTGGGCGGACAACCACTTGCGCGCTCGTTCAGTCACCGCCTCATCAACCGGATGCAAGCGCGCCATATCAGTGAATTCCAGGATGCCGTAGGCCGTCAGGCAAATATTGGCGGGAGGGCGTCCAAACCACTCGAAGCCGCCTCCGGCAACCTCGAAGGTCAGCAGGCGCTGATACCCAGCATTGATGAATTTCCGGGCCTTGATCTCGATTTCGGGAGTGAGCCTGCCCATGCGCTTCAGATAATCCAACACCAGCACGTTGGGATAAGTGGTCGAGGAGGTTTGCTCGAAACAGCCGTAAGGGGCTTGGAAGATGGACTCCAACCCCTCGACGAGTTCGCTGAACCGCGATGGGTAAAACTTCACCCAGAAGCTCTGCGAGTCGGGGATGGTTTCCGGGGCAATGGTGAAGGTGTCGAGCCAGCTTTCCTCAAGAACCCCGTTTTGCGTGTGCTCTCTTCGCTCCCCGGTGGGCAGCACACAGATCTCTCGCTCAATGGCATCGGCCAGCTTCGCGCCTTGGGCGGTCACGCGCAGTGGGTGGTTCCCCACGCGGAGCACCTTGAGCGGCAACGGCACACTCTTGACTTCGTTGGCCCCCAGGTGAACGCTCAGTGTCTGCGCTGGCGACTGAAACCAGTCCGCCCTCGCGACCGTGAGGCGCACGTCTTGCGGTTCCTTCAGGTAATTGTAGCAGGTCACGGGCACTGAAACCTCATCGCCCAGAGAAAGGGAAACCGGCAGATCCAGGTCCACAAAGAAATCCTGGAACACGGTGATGGGCACTTCGGTGCTCCCCATTTTACCACTGGAGCTAATGCCATCAACGGCCACCCGCCAGGTAGTAATCGAATCCGCCAAAGGGATTTCGAGACTCGCCTTGCCGCGGTCATCCGTGATTAGCTCGGGCCGCCAGAGCAGCGTTTCCGGGAAGTCATGCCGGACACGAGGAGACGCCGAGTTCTCAGTGTTCGCCGTTCCCTCCTGTTCCGCCATCTGGGTGGCCAGCTCGAGCTGCTTTAAATCGTTCAGCAAAGAGATGCTCATGGCGCGCGACTTGGCCCTACCGAGCGCGGGCAATAACATCGTGCTCAAGACGGCCAAGATAGAGATGACTACCAGGACTTCAACCAGCCTGGAACTGACCGCCTTTGATGTGATCCCCCTGGCGGCCAACTGGCGCCGAACGTGCGCGCCTAATCCCCCTAAAACGACCAGCGGCGCGATGACGCTCCCCAGGAACCAAAGCCCAACGAACTCCTCGCCCAGCGGCGAATGGGTGCACGCCCACGCAATCCACGTCCGTGAAACTAGAAACTGAAACAGGAACGCCTCCGCGAACAACCGCAAGGGGGCCGTTTCTGCCCCAAGCTTTTCGGCCGCCGCACGGCGCAGCCGAAGTAACTGCATAATGAGGGTCGTCACTACCCCCACGGTTTCAAAGCCCAGTAGGATCCAGCCTGGCTCTTTCAACGCGCCATGCTCAAGGGTTATGAACCCGCAGGGATAAAAGATTATTGGCAGCAGCGTGAGCACCCCGAGCAGATTGTATGTAGAAGCGGCTAATTCGATATAGCGGCCCGCCTGGGCTTGCGCCTTCGACTCCAAATTGAGCCCAGCACCTGGCCGCGCGTTATACAAGAGCAGAAAAATCGGAGACAGAATCAGCAGGGCCAGGGCCCCAGCCTCCAGGTACTCCTCAAGCTTCTGGAAATAAGCCGCACGCTGAGCTTGCACCTTCTGAGTTTTTATCGGCCCAGTGGCCTCGCGGAGGCTGTAGATCCCGCGCTCGTCCTCCAGCAGCCGCACAACTTCCGCATACTGCGGGTCCTGGCGATATCGCTCATAGGCGGCTGTGCCGCGCATCTCGCGGGCGTGCTCGACCAACCGCTGGGGGAGGGATCCGCTTCTGACCAGGTCATCGAGTCCCGGCCCGGCAGGCGGTTGGTCCCATGACGCGAAATAAGCCTCGGCTAAGGCCTGGTTTTCTCCGGCCGTGGACAAGAACTGTCCAGGGCATTCGAAGGACTTGATCTGGTAACGCGGTTTCAGCAGCTCGCCCTCGACATCCAGAAACTGCTGGAGCAGCCCCGGACGGCCCTCGCTTAGCGCAAATACGCTTTCATCCACCGCCGCGACTCCTAAAGCGGCCGGAGCAGGGTGGCCTTGGGCGTCGGTCACGTTTAAATCAAGCTTGGCCACCTCGCCCGGCCGATAGCTTGGCTTAGACAGTTGGGTAGCCACCCGGAGACTCGATGCGGGATTGACATAGATCATCCGCGAGCAGCCACGGTCCTCTCCGGTTTGGGTGATTAGATAGGTGTTCACTTTGAGGGTGCCGACAAGCGAAGCCGGGATTGCCAGGGCATAGGACGCCTGATGATTTTCCAGGGCGACCGACCTGGTCAGAACGGTTTGGTGATCCTTGATGACGTCGATGAAGAGGGTGTTCTGCTTCTCCGGCGAAAGGACGGTCACCTGCGCGCTTTCGCCGGCCTGATACACCGCCTTGTCGGTGCGGAGCAAAAATGCCGGAGTCAGCGCCTTAGCCTCGGGGCGGCAGACCACCGTGGCTCTCCGGCCCCCCGAGTCGAGCGCCTGGATCTCGAGCGGACGATCAGTCTCGGAAGGGCCAACCTTAACCTCGCTTACACCCTGCGCATCGCTCGGATAGGCGGTCCCGTTAAGGAAAACGCTGCACACCGCTGGACGTCCGTCCGGATAGGCGCTGACTACGTAGAGTAAATTCTCAACGCCGGGAACGATCGAGCCCGCCTCCGGAATCACCATGAGTTCGAGTTCGTTTCGGGACACCGACAAGGAAAGCGTGGTTTCCTCGGCATGCTGCGCCGTATCGCTTAGTTCCGCCTTCAAATCCAAAAACGCCTGCTCGTTCTTTTGCGGCATCCCAACCATTAAGTCCGGCAGCGGGAACTCGAAAGAATACGTTCCGGTCTCGTCCGTTTGACCCTGCAGTTCAGTGATAGCCACCGGCTTTTCCTGGAATGTGGCAGCAGTCAGTTTGACGGTGCCCCCGCGGACTGGCTGCCCGAAAAAATAAGTGGCTTGAACTGAACCGGAAACCGTTTGCCCGGGAAGATAATAAGGCCGGTCCGTGGTGATGCGTATTTTGAATTTGGGCAGAACGTAGCGCTTCACCTCGACCATCCGTTCCGCTGCGGCCGGGCCCGCGCTCGCGCGAATCTCGTAACGGCCAAGGTTCAATTCGCTGGCCAGGACGAAGTCAGCCGAGGCGATCCCGAAAGCGGACCCCTGCCGTGTTTCCTTGAACACCTTGTTCCCCTTGGGATCTTTGACTTCAAAAGTGACGGCTTCACCGGCCAAGAGCTTCTGCGTTCTCCCGTTAAGGCTCAAGCTGCGCAGATGAATCGTCTGCCCCGGCTGATAAAGGGGTTTATCGGACGACAGAAGAACCCGCGCGGGATGGGCGATTTCTATGTTCTTGACGATGCGATCCCGGCCCAGGGCGGACTTCGTCTCCAGGACCAGCTCATATTTGCCCGGAGGCAGGTCGGGGATCGCCATCGGTTCCGCGAGGCTCCCGGTCTTATCCGTTCGGAACGTGCCCAGCGTCGCGGTGGCGGCTTTGCTGCGGAGGCGCAAAACGACCTCGGCTCCGCCGACCGGTTTGCCCGAAAGGCGACTGCGAACCAGGATGCGCAAGGCGGCCGGGCTTCCCGCCGCAAGTTTGGATTGGCCCAACACCACCGTTTCCTGCCCGTCTGGCTCCTGGAGGGCGATATAGGCCGAGTAAGCGCCCACCGCCACCACCAGGAGCAAGACGCCGCCGACGATGAAGCGGATTAAGAGGTTCGGCGCGCGGGAATTTTGAGGGGCAGGATTCGCGTCCCCGGATGGGGGCAGATTGGTTTGATAATTTTTGTACATACTGAAACCTCCGATTTCCTAAGGAATATTGCATTCCTAAGTGTCATATACTATCTTTTACTATCATTTAGACCTATATGCAAGCGGAAAGTTGCAAAAGATAGCAAATAGTGTAAAATGAGGGCAGTTCGATGATATTTAAAGTTTATGGAAAATAACGACACAACCAGCCCCAAGCCGAAATGGTACTCGATCCGTGAAGCCGCCGAATACCTGGAGGTGGGGGAGCCTACGCTTTACCGCTGGATGCGGGAGGGCAAGATCACCTATCGCAAAGTGGGCGATTCCACCCGATTTTGGCGGGAGGACTTGGACTCGGTGATGCAGGTCTTCCACAGCGAGAAGAACCTCGAGCAAGCGCGCGAAGTTTGCCAGGTCTGCCGCCATCCCGAGCTGGTCGAAGGCCGCGTGCGGGGCGCAGGGTTGGTCTATTTCGCTCCGAAAAAGACTAGGTTCTGGACCCTCAAAGATAGTTTCGTCGGCACGACGGCGCGCATGTGCACTCGCTGCGGTGCCATCTCCTGGTTCGGGGACACGGGCAAGCTGTCGAAGTTGCGTGTCCAACCCCATAGCGACGAAGGCAGTGGCGGGCCCGCTTCGGAATCCGAGTAGTGCCGGGTTGAGCGATGGCGGAAGTGCTGCTGGCCATCCCCGGCCAGGCAAACGGCGCCTTTTGAGACCCCTATGCTTTCACAAGCTGGTGTTTGCTCACGTATTCCGGATCGATCTCCACGCCCAAACCCGGGCCCGTAGGGACTTTGATCTTCCCATCGACGACCTTGAGCGGCGAGGTTTTGCACTCGAACTGCACGCTGGTTCTAAGACCCTTGAATTCGTGATGCGGCATGGCGTTGGAGAGTGCAGAAACAAATTGCAGCATATAAAGGAACCCTAGCCCGCCCCCGGACATGTGCGGAGTGCAACGCTTGCCGAACGCTTCGGCCATGCGGGCGACTTTCATCGAGCGAATCATCCCGCCGAAATAATAATTGTCCGGCTGCACGATCTGCACCGCATCATTGGCGATCAGCCATCGGAAGCCGTGCAAGCTGTATTCCTGTTCACCAAGCGCAATCGGCAAGGACAGCGCATCGGCCACCTGCTTCGTCTCCTCGTGCCAGTCGAACATCACCGGTTCTTCAAAAAACCCGTACCGGTATTCCTCCAGCAACTTGCCCACGCGGATCGCTTCCTCAACTGAATAAAACCCGTTGGCATCCGCAAATAGTGCCATCTGATCGCCAAAGGTCTTTCGGATGAGGGGAATGATTGCTTCCGTTCGGCCTGGCGGGCCCACCGCATTGATATCGGTGGTCATGAACATGAGTCCGCCAATTTTGATCTTGAGGGCGTGAGCATCGTATTCGGCAACATCGCGCTTGATCAGCTCCAAGGATTCCTCGACGGATTTTTCGCGGTATTCAGTGGCCTGGTAAACCGTGACTTCCGAGTGATGCCGATCCCCAATCAACTCGCCGATTGGCTTTTTGGCAATGCGTCCCAAGAGATCGAGGATCGCAAACTCGATGGTGGCCAAAGGCGTGCCCAGGGAAATGCCGCTGAACCTGAAGTTGAACCCATAGATGAACACCTTTTGCAGCAGGAGGTCCAGGTCCCGCGCATCTTTGCCGATGAAAAAAGGCTGCAGGTTGTGGTGGAAAATCGGGTACAACGCATTGAGCCCGCTGTGCCCGACCGAAATGCCCTCCGCGCCGTCGCGCGAACGTACCCGGCACAGAAAATCGTCCTTGTACCGGAGCAGTTCCAAGGTCTCGATAATGACCGGTTCGGCGAACAATTCGCGCTTCAGCACCGGCTGCCTCAGGATTTCATCCAGCTTGGCATAGCGAGGCTGGTAGCGGGTCGAACCCGGGCGCGGAGCCTCCGCGCCAAACGCAGAGAGCGGCAGGGCAGCAGCCAGGCCGCCGCCCAAAAGATTGGTCTTCACGAACTGACGCCGAGTGGCTTTCATAGAACGCTCCTTGATGAAACCACAGGATGGAGCGGCTTCCAAGGATTCTTCATTCCGGTGCGACCAGCGGAATCACCTGCCGCTCGAAGCGACGATAGACCTGGAATTCCTGCTTGTCGAGGGTGAAGACGCGGCAGTCGCGCTTCAGCTCGGACATGCGCACCAGGCAGGCATCCGCCAATTGCATCTCCTGGTCGTGGTATTTCTCAAGCAGATGCGCCACCGCACCGGCGTGCGACTCCAGGCAGAAGGGCACAGTGATGACCTTCCGGTCGAACAGTGCAAGAATTTTGTCGCCCGGCAACCCGGCGTGTTCGCGCAAGAGATACGCCGCCTCGGCCAGCACCGCTTCGCACGTCAGCATCGGCACCGGAGCCTGCCGCCATTGGTCCTTGGCCCACTCATGGCTGGCATCACTGCGGTCGAAGAAGGCGACGAGCGGCCCTGTGTCCAGCAGCCAGGCGATCATCGCCCAAAACCCTTCAGGTGCTTCCGGTTGCGGGAAAGGTCGCGCAAGCCGCTCTGGACGCAGCCGCACAGGTCCGCCGCCAAGTCGAGCGCCGACTTGTGCTGGCGTTGCTGGTGTTGCTGCAATATCTGCCGCACCAAGGCGGATTTCGGTTGCCGGGCGCGTTTGGCCTCCTGTTCGAGCCAGCCGAGTAGCCCGTCAGGGAGTTTCATCGTCAATGTTTTCATGCCTGGACGGTAACACGGATATGCCAGAGTGGCAATACCTGGCAAACATTGTAGGCTGAGGGTCCACTCTCACTACTTGACTGCTAGATTCTGTGCAAAGGCTTCAACACATCTTCTCTGGGCGCGATTTAATCTTATTCCTCGACGAGCCTTTTGGAGCATCCGCAACCCTTCCTCCGGGGTGCGCGCCTTTCCCGACTTCAGCAAGATCGCCAACGCAAACAATCCGGTCCGCCCGTGGCCTTGTGCGCAATGGATGAAAGTTTTTCCTGGACGCAGACAAGCGACCTCCTCTGCCAAAGCGGCTGGAGTCGGCGCCCCCGCGTCCAGGATGGGGAAGCTGCGGTAAGCGGCGCAACGGCGAATCGCCCTGGGCTCGGAAAACTCCGCCGTCAGATCAACGTAATTGTCGAAATCTTCGTCAAGCTCCGATGCCAACAGCCTCCGGCCGACAACAAGTTGATCAGTGACTGCGTGTTTCACCGCCTCGCGACTGAAAAGCTGAATCAGATGCCAAATCACGTATGTGTTAATGAGCAGTGGCAGGAATGCGACCCAACTCCAGAGAGGCAGAGAACCGTCGGGGCGCTTTCCAAACACTCCGTGCGCGCCAACGGCGTGAGCAATCCCGAGCACCAGGAAATCGCCCCCGAGCCAGATGGCCAGCACGACCCAACCGCCCTCGAATAGCCCAACGGCAATCAAAAGGACTCCGATCAAAGTGTTCAAATAGCTCATTAGGAGGTCCTGCCCCTAGCCTGTAAGTAACGCAGAAAATGTTTTTCGCCCCCAGACCTCCTCAACGATTGTCCGAAAGGTCAAAGGACCGATGGATGTCCGCCAGGTTAAGACGGAGTGATTGAAGCTAATGCGCCTGAACAATTTTCCGTGCGGCGCGTTTGACGGACTCCACCAATTCCTGGGGTTGGAGTGCAATGGCGTTGCCGCTCCAGCTCAGCACCCAGCGTTCGATTTCTGCCAGGCTCGAGAGCTTGAGGCGCAGTTCCACTCCGCCGTTTTTCAGTTCGCGCAGTTGCTGCGACTCATGCCATTTTTTCTCCCGGATATAGTCGGCCACGGTGTCCCGAAAGCGGATGAGCACGTCGAATTCACCTTGCCCGGAATGAACGCCAAAACTGTCGCGCAGCCGCTTTTGGAGCGAGAATTTTTCCGGACGAACGAAGGTTTTGCCCGTGGGTTTGAGGGCTTTGATGCGGGCAGGCACGAACGTGCGTATGTCCTTGCGCAGGTGGTCGAAGGCAAACAGGAACCATTCGCCGTTGATGTTCGCCAAGTGGTAAGGGTCCACGCGTCGCTGCTCAGTTTCCGCGCGGCCCGGTTTCCGATAAGTCAGTTCGAGCTGCCGCCGGTCGGCCGTAGCTTTGGCCAAGGTGTCGAACACGTTGAGGTCGAGGATCGGCTCGGCACGCGTGTGGAAAGAGATGGTTTGCTCCACGCTACCCAGATTCAGGGAGATGGTGTCGGGCAGGGCCTGCTCCATCTTCCGGAGCGCGCTCAACAGAGGCTTTTCAAAGCTCGTGCCACGATATTGCTGCAGCGCTTTTTCGGCTACGACCAGGGCGACCAACTCGCCTTGCGTGATTTGCAGTGACGGAAAAGCCTTGACCGGCTGAGTGTAGTGGTAGCCGCGCCGGGAGCTATCCCATTCCAACGGCAATTCGAGCCGATCCCGCATGAAATCGAGATCGCGTTGGATGGATTTTGTGCAAACCTCGAGATCGTAAGCCAGCGTGGAGGCGTTCGGGTAGCTGCCGCTCTGAAGCGCGTGATGGATCTGAAGCATTCGCTGAAGCGGCGGGCGCGAATAGGAAGGGCCGGCTTCCGGAGCCGGCCGTCTGCGCGCCCTCCCTCCGTCGAGGCTCGCACGGCGGTGAGGCATTAGACGAGCTTAGCGAGCAATTCGTCGTTGGTCTTGTGTTTCTTGAGCGCGGCCACGAGTGTCTCCATGGCCTCGACCGGGTTGAGGTCCACCATGGTGCGGCGCAGCTTGCGTACTGCTTCGATCTGGTGCTTCGGGAAGAGCTTCTCTTCCTTGCGCGTGCCGCTCTTGGGAATATCGATGGCCGGAAACAACCGCCGATCCGAAAGCTTGCGGTCGAGAATCAACTCCATGTTGCCCGTCCCCTTGAACTCCTGGAAGATTAACTCATCCATGCGGGAGCCCGTGTCCACCAGCGCGGTGGCTAGGATCGTGAGCGAGCCGCCCTCTTCGATCTTTCGCGCCGACGCGAACATCTTGCGTGGAATCTCCAAGGCGCGCGCATCCACACCGCCGGTCATCGTGCGGCCGCTGCCGCCATGCACACTGTTATAGGCGCGGGCAACCCGAGTGATCGAGTCCAGCAGGACGAAGACGTCTTTGCCTGCTTCGACCATGCGCCGGCATCGCTCGATCATAAACCGCGAGAGGCGCACGTGGGTTTCCAAATCCTGGTCGTTCGAAGAGGCCACAACCTCGGCTTTGACCGAGCGCTGGAAATCGGTGACTTCCTCCGGCCGCTCGTCGATGAGCAGCACCAGCACATGCACCTCTGGGTGGTTGGCCGTGATCGCGTTAGCGATCTGCTTGAGGATGGTGGTCTTGCCGGTGCGCGGGGGCGCAACGATTAACCCACGAGTGCCTTTGCCCAAGGGCGTCACCATATCGATGACCCGCGTTTCGATCAACTCGGGGGTAGTCTCGAGGCGGAACTTCTCGATCGGGTCAATCGTGGTGAGATTCTCGAAACGGACCGACTTGGTGTAGTCCTCGAAGAGCATGTCGTTGACCCGCTCGACGGACTTGAGCTGAGGGCTGTTCCCCCGGTGGGGAGGCTGAGTGGGGCCGGCGACCAGGCTGCCTTCCCGCAGAAAGCTGCGCTTAATGGTGTCGGGCGTGACGAAGATGTCACTCGGTTTAGGATGGTAATGATTCTGAGCGGTACGCAGAAACCCGAAACCTTTTTCGGAAATCTCCAGGTAGCCAGAACCGTAATCGGTGGTTGTGGTGTCTTTACTGTCGTTGCTTGTTGCTGTGCTCATACTATATGTGTTGTGAAGGCTTTTCCAGAATCGATCCCCGAAACTATTCTTGAACTTTGAATTTTGGGAAGCCGCCGTGCCGGTTTGCCATAAGCTCGCCGCCCTTGCACAGCTAACGTGCCTTCGTTATGCCTAATACATACCGTGATCCCGCCTGGCACGCAACTACTATTTTCAACCTTTCGCCTTCACCCTTTTAAGCCTTCGGCAGGCCAGCGCGAAAGGCTTGGCGGACCCGTTGCCAGGAAGACAGGGCCGCCCAGCGCTCGAGCAAAACCAGGTCTAACTCGGACAAAATACGGAGGGCCTCAGCCCCCGACCTGCGCTCGTGCCTCCGCCGCCAGCGGAGTGCTCAGGTAGCGTTCGCCGGTGGAGCAGGCCACGGTGACGATCATCTTCCCCTTGTTGGCCGGACGTTTGGCCACTTCGATCGCCGCCCAGACATTGGCGCCGGTCGAGATACCTGCCAGGATTCCTTCCTCCTTGGCCAACCGCCGGGCCATGGCAAACGAGTCATCGTTGCTGACTTGGATGCACTCGATAATTTGCGGTTTGCCCTTCGCGTCCTTTAAATGCAGGTTTTTGGGCACGAACCCCGCGCCGGTGCCTTGGATTTTGTGGGGCCCAGGCTTCAACGGCTGGCCGGCCAGGGTTTGCGAGATGACCGGCGAATCCTTCGGTTCCACGGCGATGGCCTCGAACGAGGGCTTGCGCGCCTTGATGACTTCGCAGCAGCCAGTAATGGTCCCGCCCGTGCCGACGGCGGACACGAGAATGTCGCATTTGCCATCGGTATCGGCCCAGATCTCCTCAGCGGTGGTCTCGCGGTGGACTTGGGGATTAGCCGGGTTATCGAACTGTTGGGGAATCCAGGAGTTGGGCGTGTCCTTCGCCAATTGCTCCGCTTTGGCGATCGCCCCCTTCATGCCTTCAGTGCCTGGGGTGAGAACCAATTTGGCGCCCAGCATGGCCAGCAAAGTGCGCCGCTCGAGGGACATGGTTTCGGGCATGGTCAAAATAAGTTGATAGCCCTTGGCGGCGGCCACGAAAGCCAACGCAATCCCGGTGTTGCCGCTGGTCGGTTCGATAATCACTGTTTCCTTCTTGAGGATACCGCGCTTTTCAGCGTCCTCGATCATGGACATGCCAATGCGGTCCTTCACGCTGCCGAGGGGGTTGAAGAATTCGCATTTGAGCAGAATCGTGGCAGGCACCCCGTCGGTTACTTTGTTCAGGCGCACCAGCGGAGTGCGGCCAACGGTTTCGACAATGTTGTTAAAGATACGTCCCATAGCCTTTTAAGATAGTTTGGTCAAATGATGTTGTGTGCTTCCGGGGCTAATCCTCGGTGAAAGCCCGCGCGCGGGCAAGTTCGATTTTTGGGGTCAACCGAAGGTGACCGAAGGCGTGCCTTCTATCTGCTTTTTAATGTGTTCGTCACCGTGATGCCCTCGACTTTCACGTCCTTCTTGCCCGCCAAGCCGAAGCCCTGCTCCCGCACGAGGGTCTCGAACAGGTGGAGCCTTGGGTCGCCGCCAGTCTTCACTGAAATTCGCTTGGCCTCTTTTTCAAAGCCGAACTCGCTCCAGGGTTGGCCGTCGCGTAGGACCTTCGTCGGTTCCACGGCTAGAGGCGCCGACCAGCGTCCATCCGCCTCGCGCTTCCAGCCCTCGATGAGGTCAGCCCCGCTGATCGTCACCTCCTCACCCTTCATGGCGCGAACCGTCACCCCATCGTTTGCCGGAGCCAGGATCTCCCGATACACGCCGCCACGCAGCACGACCGTTTCCCCCGGCTGAGCGATCGCGCACGCCTTGGCCAGGCTCGCCAACGGCACCCCCGGATAGCCCCACGCTGGCTCGTCCGCGGCTGCCGGGTGACGAGGATCGACGTAGTACACGTTGGGATACTCCAGAGCGCCGATCGTCAGGCCATCCTTGGCTGCCCCGGCGGCCGGGCTGCCTTTCCGCAAACGGAAATCCCGCCTTTCCGCATCGACGAATAACGGGTCTCTGTCGTTGATGTTTTTGTCTATCGCCAGCGACGCGGTCTTGAACGCCAGGTTGTTCTCGACCACCGGATTGGCCGGGCTGAAGTCGTCATGGTTGCCATCCAGAACGGCCTGCTGCATATCGTAGAAAAGGTTGTTGCGGATTTGCCCGTTGCTCGATTCCTTGCCGCGCAGCCCCACCCCGCACCAGGGGATGCCGGCAAAGGTGTTGTTCTCGATCGTCACGTCGAGCGTCTGGATAACGTCCAGACCCCAGGCTCCTCGATAGGTCGGCAGCTTGGAGGAATAGATGTTATGCCGCCAGGTCCAGTTGCGCACGCTGCCGATATTCGGTTTGCTCTCGACCATCGCGCCCTGGCCCCAGTCGAAGCAAGTGTTGCGCTCGAACAGCACGTCCTGCGCGATCGTGTCCTCGCCCATGAATGTCTGGATGCAGTCCACGTGGGCGACTTTGATCTCCGACGTGACAGTGCCATGGTAGTAGTTGCACCGCTGCACGCAGTCCTTGCCGAAGAACCGCGTGTAATCGCAGTCGTCGTCTCGATTGCCCGGGGAGTACATGAACAGGCGCTTCACCTCGTTGTTCTCCACCAGCCAGTCCTCCCCACCGAGCACGAAGCCGTATTCGCTATGATAGACCTTGTTGTAGGCGATCCGGGTATGCGCCACTGCCGAATAGTCGCGAGGGCGCCCGGCGACGGGCCGCCCATAAGTCCCGTTGACCCCCACCAGCATTTCATGGATGTAGTTATCCAACACCTCGCAGTGGCTCCCGCCCAGTTGCACCGCCACTGCCGGCTTGGCTGCCGTGATATCGAAGCCTTCGATGCGGAGGTAGTTGGCCTGGAGGTCGAAACCGGAAACCGTCGCACAGTGGCGCGGCATCGAGCGGAAGGTGATGGGCCTGCCCTCCACCCCGTCGGTGGTGACCTTGACGCGCTCGTCGTACTTGCCCGACATGACGCAGACGGTGTCGCCCGGTTTGGCTGCGTCGGCCGCGTGCTGCAGAGTCTTGAGAGGCTTCTCCTCGGTTCCCGGGTTGGTGTCAGCGGCACCGGGGGCCGCCTGATCCACAACGTAAGTGCCCGCTACGACCTGCCTAGACAGCGCGGCCAGCGCACCCAGGCAAACCAACATCCAGCGCGTAACCGAGACCAGGCGTTCTGGCGCGATAATCCTCGTTCTCATCAATCCCAACGCAACACCGGGACGGTCGCTCCGCCTGGCAGATTCGTGTGCGGCGGAACTTCGACGAGCCCATTCGCTTTGGCCAAGGAACTAAGCGCGTGCGAGGCTTGGAGCCCCGCCGAAACAACTTTTCCGCCCGCCTCGATCTTCACCCGCATGAAATGACGGCGCGCGCCTGGATTAGACAGGGCCTCCTCCAAGACGCCAGGATAAGCGGCCAAAGCGGTTTGGGACGCTCCTTGCCAGCGCAACAACGCTGGGCGTACGAGCAACAAAAAGGTGACGAACGCCGAAACCGGGTTGCCGGGCAGGCCAAACAACAGCTTCTCCCGCCAGCGGCCAAAAACGAACGGCCTGCCAGGCTTGATGGCCACGCGCCAGAATTGCAACTCCCCACCGGCTCCTTCAAACGCCCGCTTCACGAAGTCCAATTCTCCGACTGAGGCGCCGCCGCATGTTACGACGACGTCGGCTTGCTCGAACGCCGATTCGAGTGCCAGTTGGGTGGCCTCCAGCGTATCGGGCACGAGCGGGAGACTTTTTGGGACCGCTCCGGCTTGGCGTATGAGGCCGGCCAGGCCCACGCGATTGCTCTCGTAGATTTGCCCGGGCGCCAGCGGTTGCCCCGGTTCTTTGAGTTCGGAGCCCGTTGCCAGCAGCGCCGCCACAGGTTGGCTTCCCACGTTTAAGCGCGCGACTCCGGCAGCAGCCAGGAGCCCCAGGCGCCCGGCCGTGAGCTCCTCGCCCGGTCCCACCAACGCGGTTCCGTGCCGCACGTCTTCCCCACGCAAGCGCACATTCTCCCACGGCTTGATCGGCTCAGCAAAATAAACGGTCCCCGGCATGTCTGGCGCAGTTCGAGTGTCCTCCTGCATCACCACCGTGTCCGTTCCCTGTGGCAGGGGCGAACCAGTGGCCAGGCGCACGCAGGCGCCCGCGCCAACCTGACCATCAAAAGCCTGCCCGGCAGGCACGGTTCCAAGCAGGCGCAATGGAACGGTCGCAGACTCGGTTGCGCCGGCCACGTCGGCGGCGCGCACCGCATAGCCATCCATGGAGGAATTATCGAAGACTGGGAGGTCGATCGAGGAGAGAATCCGCTCGGCAGCTATGCGCCCGAGGGCCTCGGTGAGCGGAACGCATTGGCTGGCGGGCGGAGGCACCGCCGCCAGGATGCGCGCCACCGCTGCTTCTAGTTCATGGTCCATTCGAACCAAAGCTTGGCGAGCCTGAGCCCACCCGTCAAGCGGACGCGAGCAGTGCCGACGGCGGGTCGGCGATTCAGGCTAGCGCTAGCAAAGCACAAAGCAGCAAAGCATTTGTTTTAGCTTGCATCACGCCTGCGCTGTGGCATTATTTACCCCAATATCACCTTTTTCCCCGCCACGGCGGGGGTCGTTGAATGACGCGGGAATGATTATGATCTGGAAGCGACCTTACAGGATTGCCGTACTGCTTGCCGCACTGACTGGTGGCGGCCTGCACGGCGCAACGATTTCGTGGACTAATACGGGCGGTGGTTTTTGGAGCGTGCCCGCAAATTGGGACGCTCACCTCGTCCCACGTTCTTCTGACTCCGTCCTTATCACGGCAGCCGGCACCTACACGGTCACCGTGGATACCAACGTCTCCATTATCGGTTTGACGCTCGGGGGCGCTGCAGGCCTGCAAACCCTGACGAATAGCAACCAAACAATGGCGATCACCAATGCTCTGGTGGCAGCCAACGGTATTCTCGATCTGGGCGGCGGCATTTTGAGTGGAGGATCCCTGACGGACCAGGGAACGGTCAATTGGAGCGGCGGCACCGTGAACATTCCCGTTACCGTCAATGCCACGGGTACGCTTAACCTTAACGGTGGCGCGCTCACCCTGGAAAGCGCACTAACGAACGCGGGAGCGGTCCACTGGAGCGGGAGCGCTTCTTCGATTGCGGTTTACAATAACCTCGGCGCGTATAGCGGCGCGATCCACAACCAGGCGGGCGCACTGTTCGACGTCCAAAATGATCAGGGAGTTTTCTGCGCCTGTTACGGCTTCGAGTCATTCGTAAACGCCGGAACGTTCCGCAAATCTGGCGGCACAGGCTTTACCACTATCAATGTGCCCTTCACCAATAGCGGCACGGTCGATGCCCAGAGCGGCACGGTCCAGTTTCAGGGCGGCGGCAACATCGGAGGAACTTACAACACGGCTTCGGGCGCTACGATTCAGTTTGCCAGCGGCAATTACACCCAGACGGGAACCGTTACCAACACCGGTTCTGGCGTGTTCCGGCAATACGGCGCGACGGTGACGCTGAGCGACCGCATCACCAAGTTCATATTGGCGAGTGGCAACGTTGCCCTCAGTCCAACCTTCCAAGGCAGCGGCACGATTCAGAATTTGCAACTCGACGGCGCCCTCTTGACGGGCACGAACAAAGTGACCGGAACGCTCGGGATTGACGGCGGCGGCTTGGCCGCGGCATCGCCGCTGACGGTCACCGCTACAGGCGTGCTGGATTTCAACGGCGCGCCGGTCAGCATTTACTCCCCCTTGACCAACGACGGAACGATCAACTGGAGCGGCAGTTCCTTAAGCATTGCTAACAATTCCAACGCTTATACCGGCGCAATTTACAACCAACCTGGCGGATTATTTGATATACAAAGCGATCAAGGCCTCACCTCGCAGGGCTATGGCTTCGAGTTCTTCAGCAACGCCGGCACCGTCCGCAAAACCGCCGGAGTGGGCACTACCACCATTGGTGTGGCGTTCACCAATGCCGGCACGGTC
>Ga0209517_10002678_pt1 | contig 24786 bp, 21 predicted proteins | sample PeaSoiMetSII2010_FD_187695 | JGI IMG/M metagenome (GOLD analysis project Ga0209517, IMG submission 187695) | Peat soil microbial communities from Weissenstadt, Germany - SII-2010 (SPAdes) (version 2) | ecosystem: Environmental > Terrestrial > Soil > Wetlands > Peat | place: Germany... | reverse complement strand
CGCTGACCAGCTTGCAGCAGCGGCTAGTGAAGACCGGAGGACGGCTGGTCAAACATGCGCGCTATTACTGGCTATTGCTGGCGGAAGGACACCTGACGCGAGGGCGGTTCGCAGCGATGCTGGGTCTGATCGCGCTGCTGCCGCTTCCGGCAAGCTAAGGGCTGGTAACAGGAACACAAATCGAATCGCTGAAGATCCGTGAGGAGGAAAACGTGTCGGAGAAATCGGTAGGAAATGCTCACGATGACGTATCGGAGATCAGAACGTCGCAGGATTGCTCCGCTTCTCGACCGCGGATGGGGATTTGGGATGGAAAAACCAGCCCTGAGCAGTACAATTCAGGCGAATCAGAGCTGAAAAAGGAGATTCCCGATGAGGGCTATGCGCGGGTTGAGGCCTCGTTCAGGGCAGCCGGGATAGGCGACGGCGTGTCAGCGACAAAACCCAATGACAACTGGCCGAAGAACAGCGGCCTTGACCCGCAGCTATTACTTACCTACAGCTGGACGAAGAACGCTGGGGCAAAGCAGAGCGTGGAGTTTCTCGCGAAAGCGCCCGAGGGCCCGGCGGAGGATTCCTCGAGCCACACGAGTCGCGATGAGCCTGCGGGCAAGTAGAGTTACAAGGGCGGAGTCCTGAAGTGGCTAAAGGAGACCAGGAAGGATATTGCGGAGGGGAGAAGTTGCGACCAGGTGGTGTTCTACAGCGGCGCCTGGATAGGCCATTACGGTGACAAGCTGACCGGCGTCGGTGTTAGCCGCGTATATAGATCAAAAGGGCCGGCCCAAGTTTGGATTGACGAGTACATCGGCAAAGTTATGCAGGCAATACAGTCGAAGTAGCAAGAAAAGGATGGTTTCTGTCCATGTCAGATGGTCTGCTTTTCATCGCAGCGATGTTGCTGGTTGTCACGGCCTTCGCGCATTCATTGTTGGGTGAGCGGCGATTGATCGGTCCGCTGCTGGCCAATCGCGGCGGTATTCTGGCCAACGATCTTGCCCGCACCATCCTTCGCTTCGCCTGGCATCTGACCAGCGTGACCTGGGTGGTTCTTGCCCTGATTCTTGTGCGACTGGTTCGGGACCCGGCCACGGCGAGGCTATGGGCGGCGGCAGGAACGGCTGTGGCCTTCATTAGCGTCGGACTGTTCGACGCCGTAGCTAGTCGCGGCCGCCATGTCGGCTGGCCGCTACTCACCGGAATCGGTCTCGCAGCGCTTCTATCGCTGCTGCGCTGAACCCTTCGGCACGCCCAGGGCAGGCGGTGGGGCACCCAGCACTCAGGAAATAGTCCTTAAGATGTACATAGTCCGCGATGGGCGTGAACTGGGCGATCACAACATCGTTTGGAGGCACGAACAATCCGCTCTAGAACCGCTCGTCTACTGCGCTGGTTGGTTGCTTGCGGACGGTTGGTTCAGCTCTTGCTGCAACTGCAATAGTTGGCGCAGTTGCTCAGCATTGACGGAGTTGGATGTTGGAACTCTCCGAGCACTTGGTTGCTGAGAAACCTGATTGGTCTTGGGGGTCTGCTCGAGGACCACGTAGATCGGAGTATCCGCCGAAATCGTCACGACGATGTGCTGGGTGATCGCTAATCGGGAAACCTCCTCATCTCCAGCCTCGCCGACATTGTTGCTGACGCGCTCCCGCATTAGATCCGACTGGCTCAGCGGCTGGTTCAGACTGCCTTGTCCCACCAACATCGCGCCAGCTTGGCCGATTCCTGACAGCGATCTGACCAGGACGTTCTTTCCCGTGTTCTTCCCCTCAACTTTTCCTTTGAGCGGTCGCAAGTTTAAATCCGTGGCGGCGGCCTCGATGGGAACGACTGCACCATCCGGCATCAACAGAGAATCGAACTGGATATCAACGTAACCTGAACGATCTCCGTTCCGGATGTGGCCAACCGCTTTTGCCCCCGCAGGGACGATAAGTTCTCCGTCACGCTCATAGTTGTACTCGATCACCGCCAGGACCGGAGTTCGCACTGCCGTGCTGGCCGCGGATTCCAGGCATGCACGCAATCGCGTACCCGTGGCCAGGCCCAATCCCAGTTCCGGTGCTGGATCATTGATTTCGCGTGCCTGAGCACTGGCCGAACTGGCAGAGGCGCTTCGCACGTAGATTAGCGAAGACTTCTCCATGGCCTCGCGCTCTGCTTTACCCAAGTCTGGAGTCTCGGCACCGGCGCCGGTGCCTGAGCCTGGCTGATAGGGCGGCGCTTGCCATGGCTGCTGGTCTCCGAAAGGCGGTATCGACCCCAGAGTTCCCGCTCCGGTCGCCACCGTCCTTCCCGCTGCCGGCTTGGTTGCGGTTCGTTGTAGATCTCGTTCGTTCAGGAAGCCTTCGTGAGATTCCTTTGTGACGGGCCGGCCAGAATCGGTGATCGGAAATAGGCTCTTGTCGTTGCTCGCTGTGCCGTTCTCCAACTCCAGGTCTTCAGTAGCAGTGGCGCCACGACTCTTCATTTTCTGCGGCACGCCCCGATGGGGCATAGACGTAGCAACGAAAATCAGCAGCGCGATGACGATCGCTCCCGCACCGATGATTACAAACCTGTTCTGTTGGATCTGCTGTCTGGCTCTCTGTTTGGCTCTTGTTGCGAGCCCAGGCAGTGGCGCGGTTGCGTCCGCAGGGAGTGGCACGTTGTTTCGAGCCTCATTTTCCGCTGGCTCCTGAATGACTGCAGCGTTGCCGTTGTCGCTGTGTCCGTTTGGATGAATCACTTTGCACCTCCCGAGACCGGAGCCACAAACGCAATCGGTGCCAAGACCGGACGGTCAACCTCTTCCGCTTGGGCGACCGCCAGCAATAGCCGTTCCCTCGATTCCTTGAAGACAGGCCGCTCGAACACAACGATGCCATCGGCCCTAGCTCCAGGCGCGAGTCTACGGGAGGTGATCCAGTAGTCCTTGATCGGCACCGGCTCAGCCTTGATCGCCTTTCGATGCTTGTCTTTAGATGTCCCCGCAAGCTGAATTTGCGGCGGCAGTACTTCAATGGTCCGTGCAGAAGAGTTCAGAACGGCGAACGGCACGGCCATCTGTTGCTCTTTCTCTATCGCCTGTCCTACCGCAACCTGCAGTTGCTTGCCTTCCCAATGTGGATTCTCAATCCGTTCTGCCCTGAGCAAATCCTGCTCTTGTCTGCCAGGCTTCTCTGGGGCAGTGCTGGTCGGCTGATTTTCTGTAGCAACGTTTTTTGTTTCGCCAACCACAAACATGGGATGAGTCGACGCAATCAGAAAGCTGCGCGGACGCTCACAGTTGAGGACATAGTCCACGGGCTCACTACGGTCTGACTTGCCTTGGCTCACCAGGCTCAGCGAGATCTCATGGCCTCCTCTGGTGGTAATCAGGGCATTGGTTTGCGTAGGTTTTGCGCTGGTTGCTTTGAAAAACACCAACTGCGGCTCAGCTTCAGAGTGGTCGGCCTTGAAGGCTCCCGGATCGCCCAGTACGACCGAGCTCACCTCCTCCAGCACTCGCACCGAACTGACGTATCCTGGCCGCAAGTGCAAGACCACAACTTGTTCTGGGTCAATATTCAAGTTCACGATTCGTGCCTGCGGCAACTCGGTTTGCGCCGAGGCCATGTGGAAAGGCAGGAAACAGATCGTTATCAGATGCACCAAACTCAAACATTTGTTCATCTCACATCTCTTTTCGCAGTGGTATTTTTGCTTTCTGATTCAATCCCCGCTTCGCGAAGGTAAGTTGCTCTAATTGCTCGGACGTATGTAACGACATCTAAATTTCGGTAAGCCAGGCCTCGCCTGTCGACGGTGTCTTCGCCGACGTAATAAGCGGCAGTCACGAGCCTGAGATCGCCATCAAACCGTCGCATCAACCAAGCGAGATAGCGCACGCCACCCGAGACGTTTTGGTCGAGAGCGCAGCGGTCGGTCACACCCAGCCGCTTGGCAGTGGCGGGCACTAACTGCATGAGCCCCACAGCGCCTTTGGGAGAGACCGTGCAGGCTTGCCAATTCGATTCGCGCACGACAATGGCGCGTGCCAGCGCAATGGGCACCCGATAGTGTTGCGCGTAGGCCGTGACGTAGTACTCAGCTTCAATCCGTGCTGGTGCTGTATTCGATTGCGCCCAGCCGATCGAGATCGCGCAAAGCATTCCCACCACGATGAATGCCGATTTCATGCCGCATTCCCTCGCAGGGCCTCGGCGCTATACTGCTGCGCGTCGTAAATCAGGCTGGCAAATCCGTCGCGCAGAAGCAGCTTGCGCCGGTCGGCCTCGGTCTTGGCCAGCAAGGGCAGTAGAGTGTCTCTCATCTCCGCTGTAATTTGTTCTGTCCCGAGGACTTTGAGGGCCTGGGCGAGATCGAGAATCTCGGAGACAGATGGCGGTTTTTCCATGCTCCAGCCGCGCAAAGCCTTCGCAAGACCTGCCATTCCCGCGTGAAATTCGCGGTTAGAGTCTGGCGTTCTCAGCCCAACAATCTCTGCTTCTCGCTCCGCGGTTGGGTGTTCAACGCGAAGATAAAAACTACGCCGGCGCAAGGGATCGCCGATGCGCCTCTCTTCGTTGGACGTGAGCACAACGAACGGAATGCTCTTAGCCCGAATCGTGCCGAGTTTCGGAATGCTGAGGGTCCAAACGCTCAGGAGCTCCAACAACATTGCTTCGAATGCATGGTCTACTTTGTCTAGCTCATCGATCAGCAGGACGCACGGCTTTTCGTGTTGCAAAGCAGTTAGCAACGGCCCCGCGCTGAAGAACCGCTGTCCATGCAATTCGGTTTGCAGGGACTCCCAATCGACACTACTGGACTTGGCCCTCAACTCGACGCAAAGTCTCTGCAGCGGCTCATCGAATTTACCGATGGCTTTTTCTTCGTTGATGCCCTCGTAACACTGAAGACGCTCAACACTTGTATTTGCCGCCTCGGCAACCGCATATGCAAGTTGCGTCTTGCCGCTGCCAGCCGGACCTTCGAGCAGAAGCGGTTTGTGCAGTTTTGCCGACAAATACACAGTTGTCGTTGCGGTCGGATCGGCAAGATAGCCTGTGGCCCGCAGTGCCTCACCAACTTGTCCGGGCGATGAAAACACTTGTGACTCCTATGCCCATAACAGTTCTTCCGTCCTGAGCAACAGGAACCTAACCCCGAACAAGATTTCGGTCAAATCGGGTTTGATTCCACCGGTATTTGAGGAGTGGCTGGCTCGTTCTCGCGGCTTTGCTCGAAAAATCACCTCGATGTAAAACGCATCGAGCAAACTCATCTGGCCGAAGAACCGGGAGCAAACATGGCAGCCAGCCAAAATTCACAGCTTTCCATCGTCCCCAGCGCCCGACCGCCCCAGGCGTCGGACCAGAACCTCGAGCCTCCGATGAGCGTGAAAGAGGCCGCGAAATTTCTTGGAGTGAGCCCCCAGACTGTGTATCTTTGGGTTGAACGAAAGCAGATTCCCCATCTCCGCGTAATGGGTCGAAACATCCGTTTCCTCAAGTCGGATCTCGAGCCGTTTCGCGCTTCATTTCGACAGGAGATGGTGAATGTCTAAACCACAAAAGCAGGACGGGATTGTCTATTCTCGCAACGATGGAAAGATTCTCTGGATTCGCTACCGCGATCGAAGCGGGAAACGCTGCAGAGAATCCACCGGCACCGAGGACTGGCAGGAAGCCAACCGCAAGCTGCGGGAACGGCTCCAGGCCAGAGACGGCAATCTCTTAGAAGCACTGCGAAAAGGCGAGGCTCTCGGCTTTGAAGAATGGGTGGATTCCTTTCTCGAGAACTACTCGAAACCTCCCATAAGGGCCGCGAAGACTCACGAAGCGAACCTGCGCTGTGCCAACCATCTGAAGGCTGCCTTCTCGGCAAGAAAACTGGTCGAGATCACAGCCGACACCATCGAAGACTACCTTCGGCGGCGTCTTCGGCAGCGGGTTCGGATAAAACTGGCTCAGGGTTACCGGGAAAAGGGAATCCTGAAGTCGAGCACGGTGCACCAGGAATTCCGGGTGCTCCGTCGGATGTTAAACGTTGCTGTCCGGAAAAAGCTGCTCCCGGCCAATCCCTGCGCGGGAGTGGAGTTTCCGGTCAGGGTGAAAGGCCTGTTCCGGCCGCACTACGTGACCTGGTCGGAGCAGCGGACGATCGAAGCCCATGCTCCGGAATATCTGCGCAACATCGTCAGGATCATTACCGAGACGGGGTTGCGCGTTTACAAAGAGCTGATGCCGATGAAAAAAGAGCAGCTCGATCTCACGAACGCGATGGTCTGGATTCCAGATTCAAAGACTCCGAACGGAGTGGCCGAAGTGCCGCTGACGCCACTGGCGCTCGAAGCATTCCGCGATCAGATTCGATTGTCACCGTGTAGTCCGTACCTTTTTCCGAGCGATAAAAACCCGAGCGGATATCAACGGACTCTGAAAACTACCTGGGAGGCGGCTTTGCGGCGCGCCCAGATACCATACTTTCGCATTTACGATCTGCGCTCGACCTATGCCACACGGCTCAGTGCCGGAGGGGTAGCGGACGAGTGGGTCACGCAAATGCTTCGCCAGGGAGACGCGCAAGTCTTCAAAAAGTATTCGCAGATGAAATTGCAGATGAAGCGCGAAGCTCTGGAGAAGCTCAACCGCCGTGCCAACGAGATGCCTGCTCAAGAAGCAGGCGATCAAAAATGCACGGTGACCGTGCAGTAGGCGCATAAGTGCACGGTAAGTGCACGGTTGTGGATAAAAATCATGGTTCCGAGGTGGAACGAAGTCCGGAAGTACTTTAGAATCAATTCTGCTGATCATGTCGGGGCGTAGCGCAGCCTGGTAGCGCACCTGCCTTGGGCGCAGGGGGTCCGCGGTTCAAATCCGCGCGCCCCGACCAACTTCAGTCTCTAGCCTGAACCTGACTCTGGCCGTTCCTCGTCTGTCGCCCGCCGCTCAGCCCTCGACTATTTTTTCTCCCGCGCCGTCGCCGTCCGAGACCTTCTTGTCCAGAAACCCCGGATCAAGCGCCACCCCCTCGATCAGGCGCCTCAAGTCCGCGTCAAACGATCCCTCGCCGTCGCTTTTCTCCGCCACATCTTTCTCCGCCACCTCGTCGTACTCGCGCCCTTCCACCGCGGACCAAGCCGTAGCCCCAAGCGGACGCCGCTCCACGCACTCGCGATCAATCACCACGTGCGTCGGCTCCGGCTCAAACGAGGTATGTTTCATGTTGGCCGAGGCCGTCTGCATCGCATACAGCAACAGCGCTCCCGTTTTGTGATCGATCTCCTTCGTGACCAGCAGCCGCATCACCTCGGCCAGTCCCACCTGGATAGAATTCGCGTCCTCAAGCGTGGGTAGCCCGGCGATCCAGTGCTCTCGCTCCTTCAGCATTACCGACATTCTGCTGGTATGCCATCGCATGTGAAAGTAACAATACTTCTCCTCGCGCAGTGCCGGCGATCCGCACTGCGTCCCGTTGACTTTAATATGCTGACACCGACGAATACTTACCGGATATGAAGGCATTTTGCAGCTCCTGTTTGGTGTAATGAAGTGATATGAAATTCTTTCCTATTTACTCTCTAGGTATTAACCCGTGTTTACTACCCCCCTGCCCCCCCCGGTCTTTTGGAATCATAGGGTTAGGGGGGAAATCCCGCAAAATCTTTGAGTTTAAAGGACTTATACGTAAAATATTCCGGAATAAGGACTTAGGGGTGTCAAACAGCACCGACAACGTGTTGGACTCGTCTTTCATCGCTTCTGCTCCGGTTTCCAGATTCACTCCGCCTCCACTGAAAGCGAGCGCCAAAACGAAGGGCGTAGCCGGTGGCCACGCCCTGATCCTTTGTCGAGTTGTCCGCAAGTTTTGGTTTGCGGTTTGGAGGCGTTTCAATTATTTCCCATTCTACTTTTACACAGTTCCGCGGGCTGTGCAGTGATGGCCATCACACATCATTTGTGATGAATCCAACCGGCTAGTGGGCGAGGCCCAGCGGTGAGGGATCAGCTCAGTGGGAATCGAATTCCAGCGGGGCTACGGGTGGGTGGGGGAAATGGGTGGTTATCCGACGGCGCGGGCCGCGTCCGCCGGCAGAAACACCCGCCCAAGCGGAGCTTGGGCGGGGCACCCTCGGGAGCGGAGATGGACGTGATAGCTCGGGCCACCCGCCCAGAACTCCGATCGGTGTCTAATCTTGAAGCCCGAGGAGGTAGTTAATATACCCGAAGATCTTGCTTCAGCAACAAAGCCGGACGATCACTATTTGATCCAAGCTCTGCTGATGGTGGACGGGGCCATACTTGTCACGACCGACAATCCTCTCCGCGAGGCGCTTGGCAAAGCCGGTCTGAACTGCATCTCTCGTGAAGAATTCTTGAACTCTTACTTCTGAGACAAGGTGTGACACGTTTCGCTCCGCTCAAGATGACAAGTTGAAAAGGGGTAACTGAAGACTGATCACTGATAACTGACAACTGCGAGCTGAGAGCTGACAGCCGCTCCTACAGCTCGTACTTCTTCATCAAATGACGGAACGAGCGGTAGGAGATGCCGAGCACGTCGGCGGCCCGGACTTGCACGCCGTGGGTTTGCGACAGCGCGGACTGCAGCAGCGAGCGCTCGATCTGCGCGACGTAATTTTCCATGTTCACGCCCTCGGGCAGGACCGAGCCCGCGGCCACGGTCGTATTGAATGCGGTTTCGGCGCCGGCGGCCACGGCGCGAGCCTTGGGACGCTCCGCCGGCAACTCGACGTGTAACTCGCTCGTGGTTTCTAGCGCCACCGCCCGTTCGATCGTGTTCTCCAGTTGCCGCACGTTGCCCGGCCAGTCGTAACCGGCCAGACGTTCGAGCGACGCCGCTTCGACGCCGTGAATGCTTTTCCCGGCCCCGGGCGCATATTTTTTCAGGAAGTGATTCGCCAGGATTGGTACATCTTCCCGGCGCTCGCGCAAACCCGGCACGCGAATGGGAATGACGTTCAGACGATAGTAGAGGTCCTCGCGGAACGTGCCCTCGGTGACCTGGCGGTCGAGATCGCGGTTGGTGGCGGCGATGACGCGCACGTCCACCGGAATTTCGCTGGTGCCGCCGACCGGACGCACCGTACGCTCCTGCAGCACGCGCAGCAGTTTGATCTGCATGGGCATGGTCATGTCGCCGATCTCGTCGAGAAAAATCGTGCCCTGATCGGCGACTTCGAAGAGTCCGCGCCGGTTCTGGTTCGCTCCGGTGAAAGCGCCCTTGACGTAACCGAAGAGTTCGCTTTCGAGCAGCGTCTCCGGGAACGCGCCGCAGTTGACCGAGACAAAGGCTTCTCCTGCTCGCGGCGAGCAGGTATGCACGGCGCGCGCGACCAGCTCCTTGCCGGTTCCGCTTTCTCCGTAAACCAGAATTGTGCTGCTGGTGGTAGCGACCGTGCGGATGGTCTGCTTCAGCTTTTCGAGCGCTGGACTGACCCCGATGATGTTGTCGAGCGAGTTGCGCGCGGCCGCGTCGCGGCGCAGGGCAAAATTCTGCCGGCTGAGTGAGACTTTCGTGAGCGCGCGGGCGATGGCGAGTTTGACCTCGTCCACCAGTCCCGGACTCTTGCGGATGTAATCGGTCGCCCCGCCCGCCTTGACCGCCTGCACCGCAGCTTCGTAGTCGTCGACCGCAGTCATCAAAATGACCGCGGATTCGGGCGAAATCTGGTGGGCGTGGCGCAGGACTTCGACCCCGTCCACGCCCGGCATCTTGATGTCGGTCACAATCACGTCGAACAGCGCGCTGTCGATCTTGCGCTTGGCCGCTTCGCCACCGGTGACGGTTTCCACCTTGTGGCCATCGCGGCGCAGGGCAATGTCGAGCAGTTCGCAGATCGAGCGCTCGTCGTCGCAGACGAGAATGTTACCCACGCGTTTCTCCTCCCGCGGCGGCCAGCGCAGCTGCAGCGGATTCCGATGCGGCGGGAGTTCCAACCGTGACTCCCTGTTCATGGGCATGCTCCATGCGCCGCAACCGCACCACAAAGCTGGTGCCCTTGCCGACTTCCGAACGCGCCCACACCTTACCCTCATGCGCCTGGACGATCTGGTACACAATGGCCAGGCCGAGGCCGGTTCCGCCTTCAAAGTTCGACTGGAAGGGCTCGAAGATTTTTTCCGTCTGCTGCGGGTTGATGCCGGGACCGGTGTCGGCAAAGCTCATCTCCCAGTCCGGGCCGCGCTCGGCCAGGGCCACGGTCAGGCTTCCACCGGTATTCTTCATGGCGCGCACCGCGTTTTCGCAGAAGTTCCAGAACACTTGTTTGAGCTTGTCACCGTCGGCCAGCACCCAGGCTTCGGATTTCGGAAAGCTGCGCTCGAGTTGGATGCCCGCGTCCTCGGCGGTAAGGCGGTGTTCGAGCAAAGTGAGAGTGTCCTGCAGCAACGGAAGCAGATTCACGCGCTCGAAGCGATATTGCTTGCCCCGGGAGTAGGCCAGAAAATCGGTGATGATGTTGTTGAGGCGATCGGACTCACGGATCACAATCTGCAGAAGGGCCCGCTCTTCGGAATTCAAGGCGGGCGCATCCGACAACATGCTGACCGAGCCGGCGATGGAGGTCAGGGGATTGCGGATTTCGTGGGCGATGGCAGCGGCCAGGCGGCCCACGGCAGCCAGGCGATCCTGCATGCGCACCTCGCGTTCCAGGCGGCGGATCTCAGTGAGGTCGTCAAACGAATAGACAAAGCCCAGGTCGCCGGGCACGCTCACGTTAAGCGCGGAAACCAGCACGCGAAAAGTCTTGCGGAAGCCGTTGGGGGCCGTGTAGCGGACTTCGGCATCCGCCCGGGCCACGCCGAAGTGGGGCAACGGATCCTGAAAAAGGTCGGCCACGGAGCGTCCGCGCAGCTCGGCTTCCGAGATCCCGAGCAGTTGCTGGGCCGCTCGATTGACCAGAGTGATGCGTCCGTCGATCCCGGTCGTGATGACGCCGCCGCTCATGGACTGCACGATATTTTCGTGGAGCGCCTGCAGATTTTCGAGCGCACCGCTGGCATCCTTCAGTTGCACGTCCGCTTGGCGAAGCTTGCTCATCAGCAAGCCGGCCAGATAGGCGATGGCGAAGTAGGCAAACAGGTTGACGAAAATCACGACCTGCAGCGCCTTCAGTTTGGGATGAGAGTACGAATACGAAGGAATAACCAAGTAGTAATCGAGCTCGAGGATGGTTCCGAACAGGATGAAAGCCAGAGCCGCGCTGAGATATCCCCAGACCCGCGGCAGCAGCATGCCAGCGACAATGATGATCAGGGGGTAGAGGAAATTCAGCGAGCTGTCGATGCCGCCGGTGAGGTGGACGACGAGCGTGACCATGGCCAGATCGGCGAGCACCTGCAGAATGGCCTGCAGGCGGTGTTCGCTCCAGACCGAAACCAGAAAAAGGAAAAACAGCGAGAGCACGAACCACAGCACCATCCCGGTGAGAAAGGGCAGGATGGGCAGCGGGCTGGGAGTGAGCCGGATGACGGCGAGTTCGATGGCGAGCAGCACCAGCAGGATCAGGATGCGAACCTTGACCAGCCAAGTCAGCCAGTTCCGCTCATCGGAGATGAAGTGCATGAATTCGGTCGTTGGTCGTTAGTCGTTAGTCGTTCGCGGGCCAGTTGCTTCGAGCTTCGAGCCCCGAGCTTCGAGCAACTCTCTTGAGTCCTTGCCTGCTCGTAGCCCGAAGCTCGTAGCTCGCAGCCTTCTTCTATCCCGCCAGTTTTGAAATCATCGAGAACAACGGCATGTACAAAGAAATAACGATGCCTCCGATGCTGACGCCAAGGAGGCCGATGATGACCGGCTCCAGCATGGCCAACATGTCTTTGGTGGCGGCGTCGACCTCGTCTTCGTAGAAGTCCGCGATCTTCTGCAGCATGGAGTCCATGGCGCCGGTGGCTTCGCCAACGCCGATCATCTGGGTCACCATGTTGGGGAAGACGCCGCATTCGCGCAGGGGGTCGACGATGGTGCGGCCTTCTTCGATCGCCTTGCGTACCTTCATCAGGGCTTCTTCGAGCACGGCATTGCCCGAGGTGCGGGCGGTAATGGCCAAGCCTTCGAGAATAGGAACGCCGGAGGTAATGAGCGTGCCCAGGGTCCGGGTGAAACGGGCGACGGCGATCTTGCGCATCAGCATGCCGAGGATGGGCATCTTGAGCAGCATGGCGTCGAACAGATAGCGGCCGCGCGGGTGCTTGCGAATCTGTTTGATGCCGAAGACGGCGCCGATGCCACCCACGATAAAGAACCACCAGAAATGACCCACGAAGGCGCTGAGTCCGATGACAATGCGGGTGGGCAGCGGAAGCCCAACTCCCAATCCGACAAACATGTTCGCGAAGATCGGCACCACCCACTTGAGCAGCGCGCCCACAATCAGCATGGCGAGGGAGACGACGGCCACCGGGTAGATCAACGCCGACTTGATGGCCGAGCGCAGCTTGACCGCCTTTTCCACGTAGATGGCCAGGCGCTGCAGGATGATGTCGAGAATACCGCCGGTCTCGCCGGCCTCGATCATGTTGGTCGTCAGGTCGTCGAAGATGACCGGATACTGGCGCATGGCATTGGCCAGCGTCGAGCCACCTTCGACGGTGGTCCGGACCCCGAGCAGAGTTTTCTGAAAGCTGGGGTTCTCCTGATTGGCGCCGAGAATCTCGAGGCACTGCACCAGCGGCAGGCCAGCGTCAATCATGACGGAGAACTGGCGGAAGAACACCGCAACTTCCTTGACCTTGACCTTGCCGCTGCCAAAAGTGGGCAGGGAAAATTCCTTGCCCTTCTCCCGGATGCGGCCTGGCGTGATGCGCTCCTTCCGAAGCTGCGAGGCCAATCCGTCCTTGGTGGAGGCGACGCGCTCGCCCTGAACTTTCTCGCCCGAAGCACTCTTTCCCGAAAACGTAAAAACCGGCATGGTTGCTTTCTCCTTATCCTTGTTCCACCGGCGTGGGCCGCCAATCCTGCGGGCCCGCGCCTTTTTGTCTTTTCGCTCGTCTCTTCTTTAGTCTCTTCGCTCGTCTCTCGGCCCGTTTATGCTCGCGGGCATTTCTCGATGTCATCGCTTCGTAGGCACAGCACCCTTGGCCAGCGGAGCCGGATTGCTCCGGTTCGAAAGGCCGGCGCCGCGCGAGATCATTTCCTGCAGTTCATCCTGATTACTGGAGCGCGACAGCGCCAGTTCCAGTGTGATCTGCTTCTGGAAATACGCGTTGGCAAGCGACTGGTTGAACGTCTGCATGCCGAACTTCTCCTGGCCGGACTGCATGGAGGAGTAAATCTGGTGAATCTTGTCTTCGCGGATGAGGTTGCGCACGGCCGCATTGGGCACCAGGATTTCCATGCACATGGCGCGTCCCTTGTTGTCGCTGCGCGGCAGCAGGCTTTGACACATGATGCCTTCGAGCACCAGCGAAAGCTGAGCGCGGATTTGCGATTGCTGGTGCGCCGGGAACACGTCGATGATGCGGTTGATGGTGGAAGACGCCGAATTGGTATGCAAGGTAGCGAAGGTGAGGTGGCCGGTTTCCGCGATACGCAGCGCCGACTCGATGGTTTCGAGGTCGCGCATTTCGCCGATCAGCACCACGTCCGGGTCTTCCCGCAGAGCGGCGCGCAGGGCGTCGGTAAAGCTCTTGGTGTCCGAGTGCAATTCGCGCTGGTTGACAATGCAGTTCTTGTTCATGTGCACGAACTCGATCGGGTCCTCGATGGTGAGGATGTGCTCGTGACGCTCGGTGTTGATCTTGTCGATCATGGCCGCCAGGGTCGTGGACTTGCCCGAACCGGTTGGCCCCGTGACCAGCACTAGGCCGCGTGGTTTGTCGCACATCTTGCTGACCACCGGAGGCAGGCCCAACTGGTGGAATGATTTGATCTCAAAGGGAATCAGACGGAAGACGCAAGCCGAAGCGCCGCGCTGATTGAAGACGTTGGCGCGGAAGCGAGCCAGCCCCTTCAAGCCGAACGAGAAATCCAGTTCCAGGCTTTCTTCGAAACGGTGCTTCTGCGAATCGGTCATCACGCTGTAGGCCAGTTGCTTGGTCTCGGCGGGCGTCAACTGGGGCAGGTCGAGCGGCACCAGATGTCCGTGCACGCGGATTTGTGGCGGAGAGTTGGTGGTGATGTGGAGGTCGCTTCCTCCCATCTCCAGCATGCGGCGGAGCAGATCGCTTAATGAGAGTGCCATAGTTTTCTTTCTTTCCTTCTGCCATTTCTAGTGGATCGTTTCGCGAGCCACTTCTTCGAGCGTGGTCCAGCCTTGCGCAACCTTGATCAGCCCGCTGCGACGCAGGGTGATCATGCCGCGTTCAATCGCTTTCTTCTTGAGTTCGAGCGCCGAGGCGCCCACCAGAACCAGTTCCTTGATCTCATCGTCGACTTCCATCACTTCGTACAAACCAGTCCGGCCTTTGTAGCCGGTCTTGTTGCAGGTGGCGCAGCCTTTGCCCTTCATGACCTGCACCGTCTTCGCCTCTTCGGGGGTAAAGCCTTCGTCGATCAGGGCCTGAACCGGCATCTCGACCGGCTCGGAACAGTCCTTGCAGATCCGCCGGATGAGGCGCTGGGCACAGATCAGATGAACCGAAGTCGCCACCAGGAAGGGCTCGATTCCCATGTTCATGAGACGGGTGATGGTTTCGGGCGCGCCATTGGTGTGCAGCGTAGATAAAACGAGGTGGCCGGTGAGTGCGGCCTTGATGGCGATTTCCGCGGTCTCAAAATCGCGGATTTCGCCGACCAGGATGATGTTGGGGTCTTGGCGCAGAAAGGCGCGCAGGGCCGCCGCAAAATTCAGGCCGATCTGCTCCTTCATCTGCACCTGGTTCACGCCTCCCAGTTGGAACTCAACTGGATCTTCGGCGGTCATGATGTTGGTATCGGGCTGGTTCAGTCGCGAGATGGAAGAGTAGAGCGTGTTGGTCTTGCCGGATCCTGTCGGCCCCGTGACCAGCACCATGCCGTAGGGCTTCAGGATGGCCTTCTCGAATTTGACCAGCGACTCCTGCTCGAAGCCGAGCTTGGTCATGTCGAGGCGCAGATTTTCCTTGTCGAGCAGCCGGAGCACGATCTTCTCGCCCCAGAGCGTGGGCAAAGTGGAGACGCGAAAATCGAGCTGCTTTTTCTTGCCGCCAATCTGCATCTTCAGCATGATGCGGCCGTCCTGCGGCAGCCGCTTTTCGCTGATGTCGAGTTTGGCCATGATCTTGAGGCGCGAAGTGATGGCGTCCTTCAGCTTCAACGGCGGATTCATGATCAAATGCAGAATTCCGTCAATGCGGAAGCGGACCCGGAATTCCTTTTCATACGGCTCCATGTGAATGTCGCTGGCGCCGCGCTTCACGGCATCGGTGAGCACCAGGTTCACGAGCTTGACGATGGGAGCTTCGTCGGCCGCTTTCTCCAGCTCTCGGAGCTCGAGTTCCTGCTCTTCGTCCTGCACCTCGATATCGGCGCCGTCGCCGGCGTCGTTCATCGACTGCATGACCTGCTCGAGCTCTTCTTCCTTGGAAGTACCGTAGGCCTTGTCGATGCCCTCGATGATGGAGCTTTCCGAGGCCACGACCGGTTCGATGTTGAAGCCGGTCATGAACTTGATATCGTCCATGGCAAAGACGTTGGTGGGATCCACCATGGCGATAGTGAGCGAAGCGCCGACGCGGCTGAGCGGCAAAATCTGATAGCGTTTCGCGGTTTCGTAGGGAATCAGCTTGACCACGGCGGGGTCGATTTCAAAATAAGAAAGATTAATGGCGGGCACGCCGTACTGGCGGGAGAGAAAGTTTGTGACATCCTCATCCGAGAGAAATCCCAACTTCACCAGCGCGGAAGCGAGGCGAGTGTGAGACTCCTTCTGGAGCTTGGTCGCCTGCTCCAGTTGCTCTTGGGTAATGACCTTTTCTTTGACGAGCAGGTCACCCAGCCGCTGCGACATATCTCTCCTGTATTCCCGCGAAATCTGGGGTCAATGCGAAGCCGCTGATTTCCGGGGGGATCAGCAAGGAGGCTTTCGCACTGACACAAATTGTCAACCCAATGGGCATTCCGAAAAAGTAACTTAGGTTCAGTGTGAGGGTAACCAAGGGCGTTGATACGACGGAACTTGCTGAAAATTTGGTTACCGTGGCAATGCGGGCAACAGCAGGCTGGCGCTGCCACCTCTGCGTTGGCTGCCTCATTGGATCGGACCGGGTCGTTAGTGTAAATGGGGAGTGGCTGTTGAAAAAGGAACCAAAGCAGTAATTTCAGTGAATTTCCGCGTCTGCGGCCAACGAACATTCAATAACTTACGAACGGCTTTCTTGTTGAAATCCCTGAAAAGGAGTTTTTCAACAGCCACGGGATATTTCAACAACTGCCGACGAGAGCAACCTTTTCATGGCGGTCACCGAATCGGTGACAGACCCGATTCATTCTGAATCGAGTAGCCATTCACTTGGAGACACCACGATGGTGCGCCACCGTGGGCGTCACGCGCGCGGTCCTGCCGAAATCACTTGGCTGGAGCCGCCGGTCCCCATGTCCTTCGTTGCTTCTTGCGTCCGTCTGGGTTAATAAGGAAGCGTGTGACGCCGTCCGCAACTTCTGAACACAACCTGGGGTGGCTAGGCTCATCGAAAGCTCCGGCAGTCTCGTTGCCTCCGCTGCCGCTTCGATTGCTACCGGGTGGAGCGAACCAGTTCCCGGGCGGGACTTACACCCGCTGAAGTCCACCGCCTTTCACGGCGCACTGTTTCGCCAACAATCTGCCGGGGGTGCTGGGAATGCGGACCCAGGCCCGTCAGTTCTTCGATTTGTTTTTGGGAGACTTCTTGTTCAGCGTAGCCAGCAACAAATGTGCGGATGGAGGCGCCGCCGCGCCTTTGAACACAATGTCCTTCGCGTTCACGTCTTTTCCGTACAGGTTCTTGTTGGCATCGTTGTCTGGACGGAGGGTCGAGCCGGCGAGAGAGATTCCAGCAAACAGTCCCCGAGCACGAGAATAGGAAAGAATCTCGGCCCGCAGTGTTACGTCGGTTTCGGCGGAGGCGTTCCGTCCTACCGGGCCTGCCGCAGCAGAGGCATCACCTCCCAGCTTGACCTTGCTGGTGAGGATGTTATCGGCTGATCGAGGGCTCATCAGCAGCAATACGAAGTCGGTCGCCTGGCCGCCCAACTGAAAGCCAACGCTGCCACCCTCGAGCGCCATCATGGTTGGAGCACCCCAAGGGCCCTGGAACTCCTTGCCGCCGCGGCAGGTCATCACGCCCCGGCCGTAACTCCCGCCGATTCCGATGGCCAATTTGAGCACGGAAGGCAAAACGACAACACAGTCCGCTTTGTCGATTACAGCTTGCGGAATGTTGTCGGGAATATTCATAATTTCTCGCATTACCTTCCCGGCATTCTCAACGCGCTCCTGTTCTTTCTTTTGCCCAAAAGCGGGCAACGCAATCACGGCAAGCAAAATTACTCCCAACCAAACGCTCTTCATATGGTCTCCTCCATAGATGTTTGAAAGGCTCTGCCGCCACCTTGTGCGGAACCAGCCAAACACAGTGAATCTGACCTGTGTTTTCCCGTGATAAGACTGACGGAATGGAATACCTGATTGTCTTCCCCTGAAAACGGGCGAAAGCCAACTTTACGCCGAATCCGTCCGGACTTCCATCAATCTAGCTACGTTCCGGTGCAAAATGATGATAGTACGCCCGCACTGTGCCTCCGTGGCCGGATTGGAAACCGGATCGACGCACGCCGAGCTGAGCTGCGAAAACCGTCCGTTGATTTTGCCCATTTTTTCTAAGCGAGAGCTGCAGAGAAGAGCCAAGCCTGCCGTCGAGCCCATTTATAAGAGGGGTTGTAGTGTCGGGGCTGCGAGCTATGAGGTACTCGCCGGAAGCAGCCAGTTGGCGGTTCGCAGGGTTGCATTTTGGACTTGCAGCTAGAATGGTGATGCCCGTACTCCAACCGGCGCGCGCCATGAGCGAAACCAAACACGACGCGATCCGCGCTTACTACCACACGTTGTTTTCCGCCTGGGGACGCCAGCACTGGTGGCCGGCGCAATCGCGCTTTGAGGTAATTGTTGGGGCGTATCTAACGCAGAACACTGCGTGGACGAACGTTGAGAAGGCGGTCGGCAACCTTCGGAAAGCGCGGCTTTTGACGGTCAGCGGAATCCGGCGCACGCCTCCGCCTAAGCTTGAGCAATTGATTCGCCCGGCGGGTTACTTCCGGCAGAAAGCGCAGCGCCTGAAAACGTTTGTGAGCTTTCTCGATGAGCGCTACGGCGGTTCGCTCGCGCGGATGTTCGCGCGGCCAACGACGGAACTCCGGGACGAGTTGCTCGCGCTCAATGGCGTAGGGCCGGAGACCGCGGACTCGATTCTGTTGTATGCGGGCAATCACCCGGCCTTTGTGGTGGACGCTTACACGAGGCGGATTCTGGAACGGCACCAGATTGTTTCCAGCGCGGCGGGCTATGACGAAATTCGACTGCTGTTTGAGCGGGCGCTGGGCGGAACACCCCCGCCCAAGCAGAGCTTGGACGGGGCACCCGCTGCGGAGGAAACCGCGCGAGTCGAAACCGAGTCTGGGTCAGCCAAGACTGCGGTCCTGCCGCCGGGCTCGGTTCATCGCCCTTCGCGCGTGAGTACAGCCGGGCGTACTGCGCTGGTTCAGGTGTTCAATGAAATGCACGGGCTGATCGTCGGAGTAGCCAAGAATTACTGCCTAAAGTCACAACCGCAGTGTGAGCAATGTCCTTTGAAGAAGTTCCTGGCTGAGGCAAAGTGAGTCGACGAGAGTTCGGAGTGTGTTACGACATAAAATGGCGAGCGCTGGTTTTTGTTTTGGCGACCGCGGCCTCTTGCCTAGAATTTGGCGCTGCTGCCCCAGAGCAGTCGTTGCGTGAGGCCGCACAAGGTTCGGGAATGCTCATTGGCACTGCGGTGCGGCCGGCGCAACTCTCCGAGGCGGCCTACGCGGCCACGCTTGGGCGCGACTTCAATATGGTGGAACCGGAAGACGCGCTCAAGTGGGAGGTGGTGCATCCGGAGCGGCAGTCTTTCAATTTTTTGCCCGGCGACCAGATCGTGGATTTCGCCAGCCGACATGGCATGAAGGTTCGCGGTCACACGCTGGTCTGGCACCGGCAGATGCCAACCTGGCTGACGGAAGGAAAATTCACTTCCAGCGAGCTTGCTGAAATTCTTGAGCAGCACATCAAAACCGTGGCCGGACATTACCGGGGCAAGATATTCGCGTGGGACGTGATCAATGAGGCCTACGACGAGTTGCAGCCGGGAAGACTGCGCAGCACGATCTGGCGAGATCAGCCCGGAATTGGCCTGGTGGGGAGCGGTAGCTCCTATATTGAGCGTTGTTTCCGCTGGGCGCATGAAGCCGATCCGCAAGCTCTGCTGTTTTACAACGAGGCCGGGGCGGAAACCATGAATCCGAAGTCGGACGCGATCTATGCCATGGTTCGCGATTTCCGGCAGCGCGGTGTCCCGATCGACGGCGTGGGATTTCAGATGCACATCGCGAAACTGCACGCCGATGTCGCGTCCATTTCTGCCAATATCCACCGCTTCACGGCTTTGGGAGTGCAGGTCCACATCACCGAGATGGATGTTGCCCTGCCGGTCGATCCGAACGGCAATCCTCGCCCCGAGGACCTGCAACGGCAGGCGGACATCTATCGCGAGATTGCCACGGCTTGTCTGTCTCATCCCGGGTGCACGGCGATCCAGACATGGGGTTTCACGGACAAGTATTCGTGGATCGGATCGCACTCGAAGCAGACGCAAGGCGCGGCCCTGCCGTTTGACCGGAACTATCGGGCCAAGCCGGCCTACGAGGCGCTGCGGAAGGCGCTGGAGGCAGGGCGTTAGTCGTTCGCTATTCGCTGTCCGCTCCTCGCTGATCGCTATTCGCTGTCCGCCTGGCGACGGACAGCGACCGGCGACGCTTTCCTTTAGGGTTCTATAATGTAATCAATCCTTGGCCGCATCGAATCCAATTCGCGACGAAACCAAGACCTCCGGCCGCCGGAAAGCGGTGATCGCGCTGGCGATCGGCGCTTTTCTGCTGCTCGCGATCCTGGTGTCGCAGGCCTCGTTCAATCTGAAGTTCATCAGCCCTGACAGCAATCAGGAGCTTCTGTTTTTTGCCGGACTGAGCGGCCTGATTTTCTTTGCCTTCGTGGCGCTGACGATCGTTCTCGGACGAAACCTGCTGAAACTCTATGCTGAACGGCGGCTAGGCGTGGCCGGTTCCAAGTTCCGCACGCGCCTGGTGGTGGTCAGCCTGCTGCTGTCGTTCTTGCCCGTGATTGCGATGTTCTGGTTCTCGTATGGGCTGATGAACCGCTCGATTGACAAGTGGTTTTCCCAACCGGTTGAGGAAGTGCGTGCGGATACCGCGGCGATGTCGGATCTGCTCTATGATTACGCGGGCCAGAATGCCGCCTCGGAAGCACAAGCCATCGCACAAACGGGCGAATTTCAAAGAGCGTTTGCCAGCGGAAATTTCTCTGCCGCCACTGATGAACTTCGGGAACATATCCCGGCGCTGCAGGGCGGATTCGTTCTGGTCCTGGCGAACGGCAACGCGGCAGCCAGTCTGAACACCCCGGCGCTCTGGACAGACATGAGGGCTGGCTTCCCGGCGCAGCCGGCCCTGCGCGGAGAGCACCCCCATTTCCAGTGGGGTCAGACGGACTACATTGTCGCGGCCGCCCCGGTCCAAGGCGGCACTGTGTTCGTCGCCATGCCGCTCCCGCCGAAATTTGCCGAAACGGCGAGGCAGATTCAGGAAAGCCAGAAGCGTTACATCGAACTGGCCGCAAAAAGGAAACTGTTTCGGCGTACTTACATCGGATTTCTGCTGCTGCTCACGGTGGTGGTGCTGTTCGCTTCGACCTGGCTTGCGTTGCTGCTTTCGAAATTGGTCAACCGTCCAGTGGCGGCGCTGGCGGCGGGTACGGAAGCCATCTCCAAAGGGCAACTGGATTACCGCGTCGATATCCGCGCCACCGACGAACTGGCCGAACTGGTGCAGTCTTTCAACAGCATGGCGGAGCAGCTCGAATCCAGCCGGCGTCAGATCGAAGCCTCCAGTCGCGATGTGGGCGCTGCGAACGAGGCGCTCGAAAGGAGACGCCGGTACATCGAAACGGTCCTGGAGAGCATTCCGACCGGAGTGATTTCGATTGACGCGGCGCGCCGGGTGACGCTGGCGAACGCCGCGTTCTCCCGAATGTTTTACCTGGAGCGGAGCGAGTACGTGAGCCCGGCGGCGCTGGTGAACCAGCCACTGCGGGACGTAATGCCCGCCGATGTGCTCGCCGACCTGGAACCGCTGCTCCGCCGTGCCGATCGTATGGGCATCACGGCAGCCAACATGGAACTTGCCCTGCCCCGAGCGCAGTTGAATGTCGCCGTAACCGTGTCCGCGCTGAGCCACGCCGCCGAGGGGCTGGGATACGTGCTGGTGTTCGAAGACCTCTCGGACCTTCTGCGAGCACAGAAACAGGCAGCCTGGCGCGAGGTGGCGCGGCGCGTGGCGCATGAGATCAAGAACCCGCTGACCCCGATCGCGCTTTCCGCCGAGCGCATTCATCGCCATTTGACGCGGGGCGCCGCGCCCGATGCAGCCTCACTCGAGGTGATCCGCACTTGCGCGGAAACCATCCGGAATGCCGTCGAAACCGTGCGCACGCTGGTGGACGAATTTTCGGTGTTGGCGCGTTTTCCCGCCTCCCGCCCACAACCCGCCAGCTTGAATAACCTGGTAGAGGCTGCGCTCATCATGTTCAATGGGCGACTGGAGGGCATTCGCGTGCGTACGGAACTGGCGAACGATCTGCCGGCCGTGATGGCCGACCCGGAAGCAATCAAGCGCGCGGTCGCGAACCTGGTGGATAACGCCGCGGAGGCGATGCAGGACGCGATCCTGAAAGAGATCACCATTTCAACCTCTCTGGTGGCCAGCCGCGATGCCGTCGAACTGGTGGTCTCCGACACCGGGCAGGGAGTTTCGCGCGACGTGAAGGAGCGACTCTTCCTGCCGTACTTCTCGACCAAGCAACGCGGCACAGGGCTGGGTCTGGCCATTGTGAGCAGAATTGTGGAAGACCATCGTGGTTCGATCCGCGTGGAAGAAAACAAGCCGTTCGGCAGCCGCTTCGTTGTCGAACTGCCCGTAGCTGTTGAAACTATCAGCGCTCCGACGGCAAGCTAGGCATGGCACACATCCTGATCGTCGATGACGAATCCAGTATCCGCGAATCCTTGCGGGGCATCCTCGATGAGGAGGGATACAAGACCAGCGTCAGTCCGAGCGGCGAAGACTGCCTGGAGTTGCTGCGCAAGAGCGGCTTCGACCTGATCCTGCTGGATGTATGGCTAACCGGGATCGACGGGCTGGAAGTGCTGGAAAGGATCCGCGAGATGGAGGATCCACCGGAGGTCATCATGATCTCGGGCCACGGAACCATCGAAACCGCCGTGCGCGCCACCAAGCTGGGCGCCTACGATTTTGCGGAAAAGCCGCTATCGCTCGAAAAGACGCTCATCCTGGTAAAAAATGCGATCGAAGCCCGGCGGCTGCGTCATGAGAATCTCGACCTGCGAAAGCAACTGCAGTCGAAGAGCGTGATCGTGGGCGACAGTGTTCCCATGAAGGCGCTGCGCCAGCAGATTGCGCTGATGGCGCCGACCAACGGCCGCGTGCTGATCTACGGCGAATCGGGCACGGGCAAAGAGCTGGTGGCACATGCCATCCACATGCAGAGCCTGCGCAAGGATGAAATGTTTGTCGAGATGAATTGCGCCGCGATTCCCGAAGACCTGATTGACAGCGAACTGTTCGGACACCGCAAATCGTCGTTTCCGGGAGCTACGGCCGACAAGGAAGGCAAGTTTCAGAAGGCCGATCGCGGAACTTTGTTTTTGGATGAAGTCGGCGACATGAGCCTGAAAACGCAATCCAAAGTCTTGCGTACCGTGGAACAACAGCGATTCATCCCGGTGGGAAGCGACGATCCCGTCACCGTCGACGTGCGAGTGATTGCTTCCACCAACAAAGACCTGGAGGAAGAAATCGCCAAGGGCAATTTCCGCGAGGATCTTTTTTACCGTCTGAACGTGGTGCCGTTTGTGGTGCCGCCGCTGCGCGAGCGCAAGGAAGACATCCCTTTGTTTGCGCGACACTTTCTGAAAGAATTTGCCTCGGCCTACGGCCGGCGTCCCAGAGAGATTACCGACGATGCTATCGACGTTCTGATGCGCTATGCCTGGCCGGGGAACGTCCGCGAGCTGCGCAATGTGATCGAGCGCATCGTGATCATGAATCCCACCATCTCACGCTTTGAGCGCAAGCATCTTCCGCCGCTGGTGCACCGCGACGGCAGCCGGAGGGTTGCGGGCAGCGAGGGTTCCACGCTGCACCAGGCGCGGGCGGCCTATGAGCGCGACTACATTCTCAAAAAGCTGGACGAGAATCATGGCAACGTCAGCCGCACGGCAGAAGTGCTCGGGCTGGAACGAAGCCACCTGTATCGCAAGATGAAGAGTTTGGGGATTGCGGCGAAAGAGTAGAGCCGCTGCTCGCTGTTCGTCGTTCGCTGTTCGCACTTCTGCATGGCGAAAAGCGAACCACGAATAGCGAAAAAGCGCGCCTTACCTTTTCAGCATGTGAATCTCAGTCCCGTTCTTGTGAAACTGGACTTCGTCCATCAACTGATTGATCAGGTAAATGCCACGGCCGTGATGCGAATAGATGTTCTCACCGTGGCAGGGATCAGCAATCTTGGCGGGATCAAAACCGGGGCCGGGATCGCGCACCACGATCAGCATGCCATGCTGCGCGTCGCAGGCCACATCGCATTCGACAATTTTGGATGGATCGTTTTTCGCGCCATGCACGACGGCATTGGCCAGGGCTTCGGTCAGGGCTAGTTCGATGTCGTCTTCGCGTCCTGGAGCGCATTTCATTTCCCGCACCACATTCATCACGCTGCGGACGACCGGGTCCACGGCATCGCGGTCGGCGGCAAGGGTCACGCTCAGCTTGAGATCAAGCTTGTCCGCGTCGAAGTTACACAACTGCGGCGGCTGCTCAGAGGGTGGGGAAGAATCTGGCATAAAACGGCCGTGGGCTTTGGTTCCAGCCTTTCTCTTAACTGAGATGCAGAAAGGCGCTGACAGATTCTAGGGACTTAGGGCCTGAGATGCAACTTTATTTGAATCGCAGGCAACCTTGGCGGATTACGCCCGCGGGTTACCAGGGTCAGTTGGCCGCCTAACGACCTGAAACCTATAGCCTAAAGGGCGTGGTGCAAGTCGGTTCAAGAACGGTGCGCTAGCGACAATTTATGAAGTTGTCATCCCTCGCTTCGCTCGGGATGACAAAATCTAAAGGTTCAGGATTCCTTATCCGGCGGGCCCCCGATCTGCTGTAGTTGACGCCGCCAATCCAGTTCCTCCACAAAGCTTCGCGAATCGCGCCATCCGGCCTTGATTTTGACGAAAAGCTCGAGAAAAACTTTGGTCCCTACCATCTTCTCGATGTCGAGCCGGGCTGCGGTTCCAATCTTCTTGAGCATTTGGCCGCCTTTGCCGAGCAGGATGGCCTTTTGGCCGTCGCGTTCGCAAAAAATCACAGCGGCAATCCGCGTCAGCCGCGGGCTCTCTTCGAACTGCTCGATCAGGACCGAGACCGCGTGCGGCACCTCTTCATGCGTCTGCATCAGAACATGCTCGCGGATCAACTCCGCCGCCATGAATCGCACCGGCTGATCGGTAATCTGATCCTCGGGAA
>Ga0209517_10002677_pt1 | contig 24789 bp, 15 predicted proteins | sample PeaSoiMetSII2010_FD_187695 | JGI IMG/M metagenome (GOLD analysis project Ga0209517, IMG submission 187695) | Peat soil microbial communities from Weissenstadt, Germany - SII-2010 (SPAdes) (version 2) | ecosystem: Environmental > Terrestrial > Soil > Wetlands > Peat | place: Germany... | reverse complement strand
GAAATTAGAACGGCTTCGCGTGAGAAATTAAATTCAGGGGGTCTCGGATTTTTTTATGACTGACGTTCCGAAAATCTTACTTTCGATTGTGCCGCTGCTTTTCGCAATTATTCTCCACGAAGTTTCTCATGGCTGGGTTGCCGAGAAACTTGGAGACCCCACTGCGAGGATGATGGGACGGATCACTCTTAACCCGATTTCACATATCGACCCCCTGGGAACGATTATCCTGCCGGGAATCCTCCTGCTGACCGGTTCTCATTTCCTTTTTGGCTGGGCCAAACCAGTGCCGGTAAATTTCTCAAATTTGCGGGGAGGCCGCAGGGATATGGCGCTCGTTGCACTTTCCGGCCCTCTTAGCAATTTTGTGCTTGCCGTCCTGAGTTCAATTATCTTTCATCTGACGTTGAGAGGGTTTATGAGTTCAGGGGGTGCATTGGACATGGTCATCGTGCCCATTCACTTGATGGCTCAATACTCCGTGCTGTACAATCTGGTGTTGATGGCGATAAATCTTCTTCCCATCCTGCCGCTCGACGGCGGCAGGATAGTTGCGGGGCTGGCCCCCGAGCAAGTCGCAATTTCCATGGAGCGGATGGAGAGATATGGAATGCTCATAGTACTGCTGTTGATTGCTTCGGGCATCTGGAGTTATTTAGTAAGTCCTGTTATATACGTTTTCTGGCGAATTTTGATGTAAAAGCGGTTAACCGATTCACTTTATACCTCTGTGTATAGTCTATCTTAGAAGGAGACAGGGCCTGTTATGGCTGATAGGAAAAGAATACTTAGCGGCATGCGTCCTACCGGGCGCCTTCATCTGGGCAACCTTCACGGCGCGCTCGCAAATTGGGTTCAGCTTCAGGATGAGTATGACTGTTACTTTTTTGTTGCCGACTGGCACGCTCTTACCACTGACTACGCATCCCCGGAATCAATCCGTGAAAACACCTGGGAGATGGTCCTCGACTGGTTGAGCGCGGGGCTTGATCCGCAACGCTGCACGATGTTTATCCAATCTGACATAAAGGAACATGCGGAGCTTTATCTTCTGCTCGCGATGATTACTCCCCTGCCCTGGCTCGAGCGCAACCCCACCTACAAAGAACAGCAGCAGCAACTCGATCAGAAGGATTTGGCGACTTACGGATTCCTGGGTTATCCGGTGCTTCAGGCCGCCGATATAATCATATACCGCGCAAACGGCGTTCCCGTTGGCAAAGACCAGCTTCCTCACATCGAGCTGACCAGGGAAATCGCACGCCGGTTCAATTTCATGTATAAATCCGAGATATTCCCAATTCCCGACGGGCTGCTGACCGATTCGCCCGTGCTCCCGGGCCTCGATGGAAGGAAGATGAGCAAAAGCTACGGAAATTGCATCTTTATCACGGAGTCCGAAAAGGAAATAACCGAAAAGATATCCAAGATGATGACCGATCCCCAGAGGGTCAGGCGCCACGATCCCGGAGACCCCGAGATTTCCCCTGTTTTCGCATATCACAAGCTCTATTCTTCACCAGCCGAGATCGAACAGGTTGCAGACGGGTGCCGCACGGCCGGCATAGGGTGTGTTGAATGCAAGAAGATCCTCATTCGAAATGTTATCTCCAGGCTTGCGCCGATGCGGCAAAGACGCCTCGAGCTCGAAAGTGAAATCGGCAAGGTAAAGGAAATCATAGCTGCCGGCAATGAAAGAGCAAGGCGGGAATCGGCCATTACCATGGAACTGGTGCGCGAGGCCATAGGAATCTAATAAGAAAGGCAAAAGTAAAAAGGCAAACAGGCAAAAGTAAAAGAAGCTCTTTCCGGTTTTTACTTTTTGCTTTTTACTTTTTACTTATAAATTATGCGGCTTCAGAAATTTCTTGCACAGGCTGGAGTTAGTTCCAGGCGCGCTGCCGAAGAACTGATCGGGCAGGGCCGGGTGGATGTCAACGGTGAGAAGGCAGCGATCGGCTGCAGCGTCGATCCCCTCAACGACCGCATTCGCCTGGACGGCAAGCCCGTTTCTCTCCAGGAGAAGCGGGTTCTCGTTGTCTTCAATAAACCCGGCGGCTGTGTCACCACCGTATCCGACCCCCAGGGCCGCCGGACCGTCCTGGATTTTCTGCCCGATTTCGGGCAACGGATTTTTCCCGTGGGCAGGCTGGACTATGACGCCGAAGGACTCCTTCTGCTTACCAACGATGGAGAACTGGCAAATCGCCTGCTTCATCCAAGGTATGGAATATCTAAGGTATATGATGTAAAAATTAAGGGACATCCTGACAAAAAAGCTTTACAACAACTCCGGACCGGTATCCGAATGGAAGAGGGAGTGACTGCCCCGGCAGAAGTTGAGGTAATTCGAGAACTTCCAAACGCCGCATGGTTGAGGATTACTCTCCATCAGGGTTGGAACCGCCAAATAAAGCGCATGTGCATGGCGGTGGGACACCCGGTATTGAAGATCAGGCGCATTGCTTACGGACCGGTGCGCATTGGCAGGTTGGCAACGGGTCAACATCGGCTGCTCGGACCCGATGAAATCCGCAAAATCCACGAGGCAGCCAATCTCTACAGGGAGTGATGCTGAAAAAATGAGTTCAAGACGCAGTTATCCTTATGGATCTGCCGGCTCTTTTCACCGCGGCGGAGGGGAAAAAGAAAAAAAACAGCGGACATCTCGCCGCATCCTTATTATCGTCCTTTGCTGCGTTATCTTCGCATTGGGAGCAGCTTTCGTTTTCTTCATACCCCGGGGCGGCTTTTCCTCATTCAGGTTCTTTCCAACAAAACTGGTAGCTCTTCATTTTCAGCACAACGGCCAGGAACTGCTCCTCGTTCCCGACTCCCAGATTATTGTAAATCCCAGGGATTCTCTCCAACTCGTCGATATCAAAACGGACGGATGGCTCACACTGGGAACAAAGGTAGTCTCTTCAGATGTGGACGTAAAGCCAATCTGCAAAAAACCGGGGGTGACGATACAGGACCTTTTTCCTCAAGAATCGTTTGAACAACCCAAGCTTGCCGAGTTAAGGGTATTGCTGTGGAACCGGCCGGTCGGCAAGGTCACTCTCCTTGTTCAGCTCGATTACAAGGACTGGCTCCACAAAGCGAATACCAGTCCGGATATCGAAAAAAGAATCTCCTATCTCGAAAAGGCGCTCCAGGACAACGGCTCTAACGTGCTTCTCAAGACCCAGCTTGCAGGGCTTTACTTTGACATCAAACGCTATCAGGACGCCGCGCGGCTCTACAAGGAAATAGACCAATCCGGAAAATCCAGAAATATTTCCGAAAAGCTTCTTCTGGTCTACCAGGTAATGAATAAGACAGATGAGGCCCTCCAGGTCTATATCGATCTGCTGAAGCTGACCGAAGAGGAACAGACATTCAGGGAATTTTTGACCTACTTGAAAAAAAAGAAGACGGCCGACCTGGCTGAGATATTTCTCGAAAAATATGAGCGGGAAATCCCGCATTCCTTCCGTTCCCAGGTGCTGGTGGAAATTGCCCAGTTGGCCGGCGAAGGCAAGGACTGGCAAAGGGCGGCTTCAGCGTGGCAGAGGGCCGAAAAGGCCGGAGTAATGGACTCCAATGTGCAGTATAACCTGGCAGTCACTCTGCTTCGAAACGGTAAAACGGATGAGGCCGCAGCGGAATTTGAGAAGTATCTGCGCAAGAACCCCAATGATGCGAAGACACGGGTCCTTCTGGCCGAAATCTGCGAAAAGCAAGGAAATCACGCCCAAGCCAGGGAGATTTACGAATCGATAGTCCAGCAGGACCCTCACAACAACGAAGCACTCATCAGCCTTGTTCCAATTCTCGAAAAAATGAACGATAAGAACGGGCAAATCGTAAATTATGAAAAACTTCTCCAGAGGGAGCCTAATAATCGCAAGTATCTGTTCAATGTCTCGATGCTTTATATCGATCAAAAGAGGTACGACAAGGCGCAGATTCATTTGCAGGCAATTGCTTCCATGGACCCCAAAGATGTTGAATCCAGGAAACAGTTGCTCGTAATTTATGAAAAGCTCCGAAATGATAAGGCCGAAATCGAGGTTCGCCAGGAACTGGCAAAGCTTGATCCCAAAAACCCAGCCAATTTGGATTCCGTGTATAAATTTTACGAAGACAGGAAAGATTACAAGGGCATGCAAACCTACTTCCAGGGCATAGCAGCCAAAGACCCTGATTCAGGCAGCGTCCATAAATATCTTCTTCAGGCGGCCACCAAACTTGGAGACAAGAAATCGGCCATTCATGAACTCGAGCAGTTGATTCGGCTTCAGCCAAAGGAGAAAAAATACTACAGGCTCGCCGCCTACCTCTACGAGGAGACCGGAAACTATCCCGAGGCGTCGAAGAAACTCGAGGCCATACTCAAATTGGACTTCAAGGACCAAAAGGCGAAAGAAGATTACGAGCGGATAAAGGTCGAGCAACTGAAGGCTAAAAAGGCCCAGCCGCCGGCCGGAACGAAGAAGCAATCCTGAGAGCAGTGGTCAGTGGCCGGCGGTCAGAAAAAGACCTTAAATGCAGCCTGGCGACTGTTTTTTTGTTTTTCTCTGACCACTGACCACCGGCCACTGAAGACTGTTCTTATTGCATTTGTCAACCGAATATGTTACATTGGTTCCTGAGTGCTGGAAATACATCTTGGCCGTGCTAGACGGGGAGTTAGCGGTGCCCTGTAGCCCGAGATCCGCTTCAGCGGGGTCGAATCCCCTTCGAAGGGCTGTGGCTGAGCTGGCCGTGTCTAATTCCGGCGCCGGTTGGACACCACGCAACAGACGACTACGAACCCCGTCAGGTCCGGAAGGAAGCAGCGGTAAGTATCATCGGCTGTGTCGCGGTCAAATCTAGCCTGGTTGCCCGAAGGTGCGCGGTCAGTATTGGCCGGTTCGACGGAGGGTGCACGGCCAAGTCCTTTTTTTTATGTATTATTATTCCAGGCCTGCCTTCACATTTTGGAATTCCGCCTTAAGTTCCTGGCCACGGTAATTCGTTACAGTCAATAAACAACAAACAACTGCCTGGAGTATCCATATGAAAGCGTATCTATTGGGCATATTTGCGTTGTTTTTTGTCGCTTTGATGATCTGCATGCCCCAGGTTTTTGCCCAGCAGGGAGTGCCTGCTTTCTCCGATGTCGATGCCATATTTCAGTCCCGATGCGTAAAGTGTCACGGTGGGACACGCCCCCCTGAAGGTCTTCACTTGGATAGCTACAACGGCATAATCGCCGGAGCAAAAGATGGGCCGGCTATTATCAAGGGAGACCCCGCCAAAAGCAAACTGGTGAAGGCGATCAAAGGGACATGGAAGCCCCGCATGCCCAAAGACGGCCCGCCATGGCTTTCCGGAAACGATATCACACTTATAGAAAAATGGATCGAAGCAGGAGCGCCTCAATAACAATAAACCATTGGTCAGTGGCCGGACAAATAAAAACCGAGAACTCTTTTTTCTGCAAAATGCTATACTGGAATTCGCGAATTCTTGATTTATAGAGGACTGAAGATGAAATTGCATTGCATTCAGCATGTACCGTTCGAAGGGCCGGCCAACATAGGGGATTGGGCCGAGAACCAGGGATGGAAGGTATCGGGAACTCACCTTTACAGGCAGGAAAACCTTCCGGACCACGATGATCTGGACTGGCTGGTGGTTATGGGGGGCCCGATGAACATATATGAGGAAAAGGAATATCCGTGGCTTGCCGCTGAAAAAAAATTCATCGAAAAAGCCATAGCCAGGGACAAAATTGTTATAGGCATCTGCCTTGGCGCACAGTTGATCGCAGATGTCCTCGGCGGGCCGGTTGTTCGCAATAGATACAAAGAAATCGGCTGGTTTCCGATCAGGCTCAGGCCCGAAGGCGCTGAATCAGCGGCTTTCAAAGGCTTTCCAGCCCGATTCCAGGCGCTCCACTGGCACGGCGACACATTCTCTCTTCCACCCGGAGCGGCCATGCTTGCCGAAAGCAAAGCCTGCCTCGCTCAGGCGTTTTCATTCAACGGCGGCCGGGTACTCGCCCTTCAGTTTCACCTGGAATCATCTATGGAGAGCGTTAGTGCGCTGGTTGAAAATTGTTCCGATGAACTTGTCGATGGTGAATATATCCAGAGTGCCGATGCCATTTTGGAGAAAAAGGAAAATTTTTCAACCATACGCGACTCAATGCGCCTGCTGCTCGAAAATATGAAGAAAGCCTTCTAAGGATTTTTGATTTTGGATTTTTGATTGCAAATTCAAGATTGCAGAATTTCTGGTTAGGACTTCCCAATCCAATCTAAAATCTAAAATCGAATTAATTCCTAATTGCCCTCAAAGCCTGTCCGGTAAGTGATTTTTTACCGGCGGCGACTATCTCCTCCGGGGTGCCCTGCGCCACGATTTCCCCTCCTTGGTCGCCGCTGCCCGGACCGAGGTCGATCACGTAGTCGCTGGCCCAGATAAAATCGGTGTTATGCTCGATAACCAGGACGGTGTGGCCGTGGCCGGTAAGCGCCCTCAGCACATCCACCAGCCGCTTTATATCGGCCCGGTGCAACCCCGTTGTAGGCTCGTCGAGAATATAGAATGAGGCTATTCTGCTGTTTCCGAGTTCACCGGCGAGCTTGATTCGCTGCGCTTCACCTCCTGAAAGGGTCGGACTGGGCTGGCCAAGCTCCAGGTACCCCAGGCCCAGGTCGCCCAGGACTTTCAACTTGCGAGAAATGCGCGGGATCTCCGAGAAAAGCTGACAAGCATCGTCCACCGACATTTCAAGGACATCGGCAATGTTTTGGCCCTTGAACCTCATGTCGAGGGTTTCAGCATTGAACCGCCTCCCGCCGCACGATTCACAGGGAACGAAGACATCGGGCAGAAAATTCATTTCCACCTTGCTCTGCCCCTGGCCTTTGCACTCCTCACAACGGCCGCCTCTAACGTTGAATGAGAACCTCCCCGGCCCGAACCCTCGCGCTCTCGATTCGGGCAGCAGGGCGAAAAATTTCCGGATTTCGTCCCAGACGCCTATATATGTGGCAGGAATGGACCTCGGGGTCCGCCCGATCGGATTGTGGTCTACTTCGAGCACCCTCTGCGGCGGCGTGTCGCCGCTGACAGGTTGCGCGCTTGCAGAATCGCCGCGCGGCGGCGTGTCGCCGCTGACGAGTTGCGCGCTTGCAGAATCGCCGCGCGCAAAAAGAGGCGGTGAAGAGCCGGAGAAGCCGGGAGCGCGCACAAGGCCCTTATAGACTACTTCATTGACCAGCGTGCTCTTTCCTGCGCCAGAAACCCCTGTGACGGTGACTAAAAGCCCCAGCGGAATCCTGACGTCGATTCCCTTGAGATTTCTCGTCCTCGCGTCCCTGAATTCGAGCCAGCCGAATTCTCCCGCCTTCTTTCTGGCCGGAATCGGCCACAATCCGTCAATTGTTCTTCCGAACCATTGGCCCGTAAGGGTCGTAGACTTCCTGGCCAATTGATTGAAGCTGCCCATGGCGACAACCTTTCCGCCGCTGCTTCCCGCTCCGGGGCCAAGTTCCACCAGTACATCGGCTTTCTTCATGGTTTCCGGATCGTGCTCGACAATGATAACCGAGTTCCCCTTATCCTTCAGCTTCTGCAAACTCTCCAGCAGTTTTCGGTTATCAGCGGGATGAAGACCGATTGTAGGCTCATCCAGAATATAGCAGACTCCGCGAAGATTTGAGCCAAGCTGAGCGGCAAGCCTTATTCTTTGTGTTTCGCCACCCGACAGGGTGTCGCCGGACCTGTCCAGGGATAAATACCCCAGCCCCACTTTCAGTAAAAAGGAAAGTCTTGACACGATTTCCCTGGAGATAGGGACCGCAATCGGGGCCTCCGTCTTCGTGAAGTGAAACTTTTTCCACATCCTGTCAAGCTCGGACACCCTCAGAGAGCTCATCGCGCTGATATTGAGGTCCCTGAAGAAAACAGACCTCGCCTGGGGGTTTAGCCTGGAGCCTGAGCACTCCGGACAGGGCAGATCGTCGTACAGATGCCGAAGCCATTTCCAGGATTCATCTTCTTCTGTAACCGCCTCAAGGATTGAAAGAATTCCGGGAAATTTTCCGCTCTTGCCGTGCAGAATAGCTTCCCAGACTGAATCACTGACAGCCGCAGCCGGTTTTTCCACGTCCACTCCCAATTCGCTTTTCCAGAACCGTTGGAACTTTTCCGCTTCCCGCCTCGAACCCCGCCACACTGACGCGCGAAGAAAACCGATCAGCCCCTCTTTGAGCGAAATGTCCGGAGCGCCGCGAAGCCGTTGGGCGCTGATCCGCCTTATTCTCCCTGTTCCCATGCAGGACTGGCAAGACCCTTGCCTGCTGTTGAAGGAGAACAGCCTCGGGTCAAGAGGAGCAAGCCCGAGGCCGCATACCGGGCAGTAGAGATGCCGGCTGAAGACCTTTGTCTCTCCCCGGCCCGAATCCAGGTAAAGAATACCCCCTCCCATTGCGAGCCCGCGGCGGACGGAATCGGACAATGAATCGACGCCCATCCCGCCCCCATCTGTCCCCGGAATCAGCACTTCTATATCATGCTCGCGGCGCCGCGCAATTTCGGGTATGGGATCGAGGGGCATAAACTCACCATCGACCCTTACCTGCTCGAATCCCAGGCGGCTGAGACGCGCAAAAAGATCCCGGTAAATTCCCTTGCGCCCGTGAACCAACGGCGCCATAAGCTTCATCGGGCCTGTGCCGGCTTCATCCCGGATTCGCGACATGATATCGTCTACACTGAGGGTTTCCAGTTTTCTGCCGCACTCCGGGCAGCGCTGCTCCCCGAGTTTCGCATATAACAGCCGAAGCAGGTGGTAGGTTTCGGTAATCGTGCCGACCGTGGACCTCCTGCCGAACTGACTCGTCCTTTGCTCGATGGCGATGGTTGGAGGCAGCCCCAATATCTGGTCCACATCAGGCTTCTCCATTATCTTGAAATACTGACGGACATACGAAGACAGGCATTCAAGGTATCTGCGCTGGCCTTCGGCAAAAATCACGTCAAAAGCCAGAGTGGATTTTCCGGAGCCGCTCAGTCCGGTCAAAACGCTCATTTTTTGGCGCGGAAGCCGGATTTCTTCGATCTTGAGATTGTGTTCACGCGCCCCTCGTATAACAATGGCGGTGGGACCGCCGGCCGGGTTCGCCGCTGCCTCCGGCGGCGGCAAGACAAATCCTCCCGGGTCGGCGCAGGAAAATCGGGACTGGGGCTCGGCTGCCTCAGTGAGGCTATCCCCCGCCGGCAGAGGGCCGGGGTTATAACCTTCGAAAAACCTTTTATTTTCCGCAAGGCGTTCCCTGAGAAACCGGCCGGTTATGCTCTGCGCGCACTCGGCGACCGTTTCCGGCGTGCCCGTGCACACAACCGATCCGCCTCCTTCGCCTCCTTCCGGACCAAGGTCTATGATCCAGTCGCACGCCGTCAGAAGATCCAGATTATGCTCGACTACGAGGACGGTGTTTCCCTTCGCGACCAGTTTGCCCAGGACGCGGATCAATTTGGAGATATCTTCCGGGTGTAATCCCGTGGTTGGCTCATCCAGGATGAAGAGCTTTTCGCCGCCCGGCTGCCCGCCGGAAAGGTGCCGGATAAGCTTGAGTCTTTGGGCCTCGCCGCCGGAGAGCGTGCTTAGCGGCTGCCCCATGCAGATATAGTCCAGGCCTATCGCGATCACTGGTTCCAGAGCCTCTGCAAGCTGCCGGCTTTCGGGAAAACGCTCAAGTATCTCGAAAGCGCTCATTTCCAGCATATCGCCTATGGAGAGCCCCCGCAGCCTGATATCGAGCACCTCCTGCTTGAATCTTTTTCCTCCACACTGGGGACAGCGGACAAAAACATCGGCGAGAAACTGCATCTCGACACGTTCGAACCCCTCCCCGTTGCACGTCTCGCACCTTCCGCCCGGCACGTTGAATGAGAAATGCCTGGCCGAAAAGCCCTTTGCAACAGCTTCGGGCGTCTGGGCGAGCATCTTGCGCAGCGAATCCAGCGCACCGGTGTATGTCAGAAGGTTGGCCCTGGGAGTTCGACCCACGGGCTGCTGGTCGACCATCATAATATCGCCGACGCTTTCGGCTCCCGTAATTTCGTCGTGAAGACCCGGAGTTTCAGCCGGCTTGCCTTTCTTCCTGAGCCATCCCTGGTAGAGCGTCTTTTCAACCAGTGTGCTTTTCCCGGAACCGGAGACGCCGCTTATTCCCACCAGTAGACCAAGTGGAATTGTCACATCGATTCCCTTGAGGTTGTTCTCACGCGCGCATCTGACGGTGAGTTTTTTCCACGGGTGCGGCGAGTGGCGGATCAGTGAATCGGGCAAAACCGATTTCCGCCCGCAAAGGTATGCGCCAGTCAGGCTCTCCATCGATCCGGCAAGCCCTTCGGGCGGTCCTTTGAATACTATTTCCCCGCCGCGCTCTCCTCCACCGGGCCCCATGTCGATTACTTCGTCGCAAAACCGTATCATTGTCTGATCGTGCTCGACCATCACAACGCTGTTTCCCATGGCCACCAAGCGGCTCAACTGTCCCATAAGCCTTTTCTGGTCGCGGGCGTGAAGTCCTACACTGGGTTCGTCAAGCACGTAGAGTACATTTACCAGCGCAGACCCAAGGGCTCGTGTAAGATGCACCCGCTGCACTTCGCCGCCCGAGAGGGTCCTCGATTGCCGGTCAAGAGAAAGGTAATGCAACCCCACAGCCATCAGGAACTGAAGCCTGCTCCGAATCTCGCTGATCAGCAGGGATGCCGCCGGGTCCTGCGAAATCAGGGGCCATTCAGCCCCGAAGAAATAGTTGAGTTTTTCAATGCTGTAAGAGGCAAGTTCGGCTATGTTCGCTCCCCGAAGCCGGTACAGAAGGGTCGAAGGCTGGAAGCGTGATCCCCCGCAGGCATCGCAGGGAACGTATGCCCTGTATCTCGACAGGTAAACCCGCACGTGCATCTTGTATGTCTTTGTTTCCAGCCACTCGAAAAATCCTTTTATCCCGTAGTAGCCTTTCGTACCGTTTATAATCTTGAGACGCGAGGAATCATCGATATCTGCAAACGGAACGTCCAGTGGGATTTTTTCCTTCCCGCAAAAATCAATAAGCTCAAGATATTCCTCCCTGTCCGTCCCGAAGGGTTTGACTGCTCCGTCTCTTATGGTAAGGCTCCGGTCCGGAATGACCAGATCGATGTCCACTCCGATGTTTCTGCCAAAACCACGGCATTTGGGGCAGGCCCCGATGGGACTGTTGAAAGAGAACAGGTTCGGGTTGGGGGGAGCAATGGGAGGAGCGTCCGTGCAATCAGCGCATGAAAGCTCCGAACTGAACCTCCTGATCCGGTCAGGCATCACGACCACAGCCATGCGCCCCGTTCCCATCCTGTAGGCGGTGCTTATGGAATCCAGCACCCGACTGCGCGCGGTTTTGCCCCAGAGCAGCCGGTCTACGATGACCAGCAGATCGACCCCGGCGAAACTCTTCGATTCAGCACCGCTTAGAGTCTCAAGATCCACAACGGCCCCGTCAACGAACAACCGCAGGAAACCCTGCGATACGAGGCGGGTTCGCCACTGACCTTCCCGATCTGCCCGGAAAGGAAAACATATCAACACCCTGTCTTCGGCGGAAAGCTCGTCAAGTTTGCCGAAAATCGTCTCGGGCGTATCTTTGGCCACAGGATTTCCGCACACCGGGCACTGCGGCGTCGCAAGTCTTGCAAAAAGCAGCTTCAGATAGTCGTTGATTTCGGTTATTGTCCCGACTGTGGACCGGGAGCTTCGAACAGCGGTCCCCGACTCTATGGCAATGCTGGGCGGAATTCCCTCTATCAAGTCGGCCTCGGGCGGGTCCATCCGCTCCAGGAACTGGCGGGCATAGGGCGAGAAAGTCTCGATGTACCTTCGCTGCCCCTCGGCATAAAGCGTATGAAGGGCAAGGCTGGACTTGCCCGAACCGCTCACGCCGGTAAGCGCGATCAGCTTGTTTAGTGCTATATCCAGGTCCAGGTTTTTCAGGTTATGCTGGCGAACGCCTCGAAGGCGGATAACGTCGGGATTCAATATTGGACTCCAAATTTTTTTCTCTCTTGATATTGAACCTGCAATTAATTAACAAGCATTGAACATAATAGTATTTTAACCCGGATTCGGCCGGGTCGGTATTTCTTTAAGGATGAACAAAGGGAAAAATCCCGCCCGGAAAGTTACAGATGAACGATCTTACTCCTATGATGCGGCAGTACCTCGAAATCAAATCGAAGTACCCGGAATCGATTTTGTTCTATCGCATGGGGGACTTCTACGAGATGTTCATGGAAGATGCCGTGACAGCTTCCAGAGTGCTCGATATTGCGCTGACATCGAGGGACAGACAGGCTGAAAATCCTGTCCCGATGTGCGGAGTTCCCTATCACGCGGCGGAGGGCTATGTGGCAAGGCTGGTCTCCGCGGGTTATAAGATAGCCATCTGCGATCAGGTCGAGGACCCCAAAAAGGCCAAAGGCCTCGTGCGCCGGGAAGTTACCAGGGTCCTGACCCCAGGGCTTATCGTCGACAACCAGAACCTGACGTCGAACCAGCCGAACTACCTGGCTTCGGTCTTTGCCCCCGGACACGGAAAACAAATCGGGATTGCCTTTTTGGACATCTCGACCGCTGAGTTCAGGATCACGCAGCTTGATTCAGAGGAAAGTCTGCTCGAAGAGCTGATTAAAATCAACCCCAAAGAAATTTTGCTACCCTCGCGCGGCGATTTTGCAAGCGCGCATCCTGGGTCCAGCGGCACGCTGGCGAGCGGCGATTCTGCAAGCGCGCAATCAGGGTCCAGCGACACGCTGGCAGGGTGGGCAAAATTGGTGCAAAACCGGATCGATACCTCCTTCACGCATATGGACGAGGTCCATTTCGACAAGCGCCGCACCCTGGAGAGGCTTACTTCCCATTTCCGGGTGCACTCGCTGGAGGGTTTCGGAATCAACGGGATGGATTCGGCAGTTCAGGCCGCAGGGGCGGTGTTGGCCTATGTCCAGGAAAACCTTTTCGGGTCCTGCGAACACATTAAAACGGTAATACCCTACAAGCGCTCCGAGTTCATGGGACTTGACGAGGCTACCGTCAGAAACCTGGAAATATTTTACTCGGCAGGCTTTCAGGGAAGAAAGGGCTCCCTGATCGATGTGGTCGATAATACGCGAACCGCGATGGGAGGCCGCAGGCTTCGGCACTGGCTGCGTTATCCGCTGCTGGAGATCGGGCAGATCGTGCAAAGACAGAATGCAATTGCCGAACTGGCTGCCCGAAGCGAGCTCAGAGCGGCGGTGCTGGATTTGCTGGGAGGCATAAACGATATCGAGAGGCTCAACGCAAGAAACAGCACAGGCGTTTCTACTCCCCGTGACCTTATAGGTCTCAAGAAATCCTTGCAGGCGCTGCCTCGCCTGGGACAAACAATAGCTGACTGTCAGAGCGACTTTCTGGCTGGCATTGCGGCCGGCTGGGACAGTCTCGAAGAACTTACCGACAATCTGCAGGCCGCTCTTTGCGACCCCCCTCCGGCAACCCTTTCGAACGGAGGCGCGATAAATGCCGGTTTCCACCCCGAGTTGGACGGATACATCCGGTTGAGCCGCGACGCAAAAGGGTGGATGGCCGAATATGAGGCCCTTCAGCGCCGTGAAACTGGAATTTCTTCGCTCAAGGTCCGCTTTAACAAGGTTTTCGGCTATTTTATAGAGATATCAAAATCCAACCTCGCCTCGGCCCCTCAGCATTATTTCCGAAAACAGACGCTGGTAAACGCGGAACGCTTTATTACCGAGGAACTGAAAGAATTCGAGGTCCAGGTGCTGGAGGCCGATGAAAAAAGGCTCGAACTCGAAGAGCGGCTTTTCATCGAGCTAAGGGGAGCCGTTTCCCGGGAAAGCGGACGCATACAAAAGATGGCCCAAATAATTGCCGACATGGACTGTCTCAGCTCATTGGCAGAACTGGCCGTAAAATACGATTACTGCAAGCCGGAGGTTGATTCGAGCGATTCCATACGCATCCGGGATGGAAGGCATCCAGTCATAGAGCGGTTTCTGCCGGACGGCGGCTTCGTGCCCAACGACCTGGAGCTCGATCAGGAAAGCCAACAGGTCCTCATTATCACAGGCCCGAACATGGCCGGCAAATCTACTATTCTCAGGCAGGCAGCCCTGATAGTTTTGCTAGCGCAGATCGGGTCCTTCGTCCCGGCCTCTCAAGCCCATATCGGCATCGTAGACCGCATTTTCACTCGGGTCGGGGCTTCAGACGATCTGGCGCGAGGCCGGTCCACATTTATGGTCGAAATGCAGGAGACCGCAAATATTCTACACCAGACAACGCCTCAAAGCCTTATCATACTGGATGAAATCGGAAGAGGCACAAGCACCTTCGACGGCATGAGCATAGCCTGGGCTGTTGCGGAATTTTTACACGATTTTGGGGGCAAGGGGGTTAAAACCCTATTCGCCACTCATTATCATGAGCTGACTGAGCTTGCGCGGAACCGGTCGAGAGTTAAAAACTTCAATGTGGCGATCAGGGAATGGCAGCAGGAGATACTCTTTTTTCATAAATTGACCGCGGGCAGTGTGAATAAAAGCTATGGAATCCAGGTGGCGAGGCTTGCCGGCCTGCCCGGTGAGATTACGGACCGCGCCGCACAAATCCTGCATCAACTCGAAGGAGGTAAATCCGCCTCCGGCGGACCGAGTCTGAAGGCGCCGGCTTACAGCTCACCGAAGGTCGAGGTCGAGCCGGGCATGCAGCTTGCCCTTTTCCAAAAGGCCCCTGACTGGGTGCAGGGCAGAATCATCGAACTTGATCCGGATAGCATGACCCCCCTATCGGCCCTTCAGACCCTGCATTCGCTAAGAGAGGAAATCCTCAAGGATGCCCCGCAAAGGCGCACAGGGCGCAGAGGGAAACAATTGAACAAACAGGAAAGAACCTAAAGCGAATGATCGATAGTTTTATTATGGAGAGTATTTCATGAGCCGGAATGAGGGCATAGAGATTGCGCCCGGCGCCGTGTTCGAATTTTTCGAATCAAAGGAAATCCTTTGCGGAGTCGTGCTCAGCGTAAAGGACGGCCGCTTCAATGCGCTCTCGGAGAGCAACCGTGAAGTGGGCCTCACCTTTTCGCGAGTCGTTTACAGCGGGAAGAAATCCCTTGACCTGGAGTTGAGCCGTGACCAACTGCTGGAGAAACTGCGATCCATCTCCGTGAACCGCAAGGAGATCATGAACCGGATTGATATGCAGGCAATCTGGTCCCTGCTCGAATCGGAAGATGCCAGCTACGATGCCGTAGAAATTGCAGAGTTCATTTTCAGCACTCCGGTCTCGGACGACCAGGCCGCCGCACTCAAGCGACTGCTGCTCTCCGACAGGCTCTATTTCCAGGCGAAAGACTCCAGGTTCTACCCGCGGTCCGCTCAAAACGTGGAGACCCGCCGCCTCGAACTGGAAAAGGAGGCGGAAAGGGAACAAAAACTGATCGAAGGAGCCAGGTGGGTCGCAAGTATTTATAACCGTAAGCAAAATATTACCCAGATCGATTTCCGTGATGAGATCACCGAAGAACTCAAAAACTTCGCTCTCTTCGGAGAGGATGCGAAGCAAAGCGCTTTCATCAAGGAACTTCTCAAGCTGGCCGGCCTTGCTTCGACTTCCCAGTCGGCTTTCCGCATTCTTGTAAGGCTGGGCGTATGGCGCGAAGACGAAAACCTCATGCTCCATGAACACGGTCTTTCGGCCGAGTTCCCGCCCGATGCCGTGGAACAGGCTGAACGGATTACGATATCGACTCTCACGCAAAAGGCCGCAAGTGAACGGGAAGACCTCACCAGCCTGGATGTTTTTACGGTCGACAGCCCTTTTACGCGCGACTATGACGACGCGCTCAGCGTGGTCGAACTGGAGAGCGGACTTTTCGAGGTAGGCATCCACATCGCCGACGTTGCCGAACTTATCGAACAGGGGAGCCCCCTGGATCGCGAAGCCGAGGCAAGGGCAAGTTCGATCTACCTGCCCGATGAGCGCGTCTCGATGCTGCCCGCCTCACTTTCAGAAGGGATTTTGAGCCTCAAGGCGCAAGAGGACCGCCTCGCGCTCAGTTTCCTGATCACCATCGATTCGAAAGCAGATATCTCAAAGACCAGGATTTGCAAGAGTGTGGTCAGGATTCGAAAACAGCTCACCTACGGGGATGTTAACGACAGGGTCCTTGAAGGCGGCAAATTTAAAGCCCTCTATGATCTTGCCGTCAAGCTTCGGCAGAAGCGGCTCGATCGTGGTGCTATCGTCCTTCCTATTCCCGAGATCCAGGTTTATGTGAACAGTGCCGGGATGATTCAGATTTCTCGCTACGACAAGGAAAGCCCCAGCCAGATTCTGGTTTCCGAATGGATGATCGAGGCAAACGCCGCCGCCGCCGTCTATCTTGCCCAAAGAGATATACCCGCCCTGTATCGAAGCCAGGCGGAATGCAGGCAGGAAACCGAGTTTGTTCAAAGCGAGCACGAACTCTTCAGTATTTATCGCCGCAGGCGGCTCTTTTCGCGGGCGGAGCTGACAACTGAGCCCAAACCCCACTGCAGCCTCGCAATTCCTAATTATACCACCGTCACCTCACCCATTCGGAGATACTCCGACCTCGTGGTTCAACGTCAATTGAAACACGCCCTGGCCATGGACGCCGAACTCTACTCCAAACAGGAACTCGACAGCCTTATAGCCCCGCTTTCCCTGGCCCACTCAAGAGTCTTCACCATTCAGCGAAAATGGACCAGGTATTGGATTCTTAAATACATGGAACAGGAAGATATAGATAACCTCAGCGCCTTGGTGCTGGTCAAAAACGCACGCTACGCGCACCTTCTGATACCTGATTTCCTGATCGAAGCAAATGCGCCGGTTCCCGAAAACGCTAATTTCAATCAGGGGGAGAAGGTAAAAATTCGTATTGAAAAGGCGATCCCGCGCGAGGATGTTCTGAAAATACAAATAGTTATGTAACATGGAAAAGGGAGCGGGAAGCATGGTTTCTTCCCGCTTCACGCTCCCCGCTTCACGCTTCTTCCTTATGCTTCGAATGTATACCCTACTTCTCCATGCTGACTCAGATCGAGACCGGTCGATTCATCCTCTTCGCTTACCCTCAGGCCCATAACTGCATCCAGTACTTTCAATATTACGAGGGTTACCACGAAAGAGTAAATCCAGGCAGTTGCTACCGACATCGCCTGAATGCCCAGTTGTCCCGGGTTTCCGAAAAAGAGCCCGTTGCCGCCATCAGGGTTGATAAGCTTGGAAGCAAACAACCCGGTCAACAGAGCGCCCAGGGACCCGCCGACACCGTGAACGCCGACCACATCCAGCGCGTCGTCATAGCCGAACCGGGATTTGAGGTTCACTGCTCCGTAGCAGACCGCACCGGCAATAATTCCTAAAATGAGTGACGGAAGTGGACCGATAAAACCGGATGCAGGCGTAATGGCGACAAGGCCCGCTACCGCACCGGAAGCTGCGCCGAGAGCAGTCGGTTTTCCCCTGTGAAGCCATTCCGTGACCATCCACGACATGGCTCCGGCACCGGTGGCAATGTGTGTGACAACAAAGGCGGAAGTGGCGAGCGCACCCGAGGCTACCGCGCTGCCCGCATTGAACCCAAACCACCCGAACCACAACAGGCAGGCTCCCAATATTGTCAAAGTAAGGTTATGCGGGGCCATAATTTCGACCCGGTATCCCTTTCTTTTGCCCAGGACAAGTGCGCAGGCAAGCGCGGCAACACCTGAGCTGATATGAACCACGAGGCCCCCGGCAAAATCGAGCGCCCCCATGTTTTTCAACCATCCACCCGTGCCCCAGACCCAGTGAGCAAGCGGATCGTATACCAGGCATGCCCAAAGGAATATAAATACACAGTAAGTGCTGAATTTCATACGTTCGGCGATGGCCCCCGAAATAAGAGCGGGAGTTATTATTGCGAACATCATTTGGAATATCATATATGCCTGGTGAGGTACTGTGGGGCCATAGTCGGCATTGGGCGTCAATCCTACGTTTTTTAGACCTATCCAGTCAAGATTGCCGATAAAATGACCTACGTCCGGTCCAAACGACAGACTGTACCCGAAAAGGACCCATTGGATCGTTATGATGCCCATTGCAACAAAACTGTGCATAACCGTGCCAAGCACATTCTTGCGCCGGACCATTCCTCCGTAAAACAGCGCCAAACCTGGGGTCATTAGCAAAACGAGCGCTGATGAAGTAAGGAGCCAGGCAGTGTCGCCGGTGTCGACTTTGGTCTCGGCCGGGGCGGGGGCAGGAGCCGGCTGTACCGACTGCGTCAACTCCACCGGAGCACCATTTCCCTGGGCAAAAACAGCACCCGCCGATAATACAAGGAAGACAAGAAAAAAAGCCGTCAATAATTTCTTCATACATTTCCTCCAAATCTCTAAAAACGGAAAAATTCGTTTCTCTGGCCAAGAATTTGAAAACCGAAACAAAGAACTGAAAACTATAAAGCTTCCGGACCGGTTTCCTTGGTCCTGATGCGCATTACATCGTTTACGGGGGACAAAAATATCTTCCCATCCCCGATTTTTCCTGTGTAGGCCGCCTTTTGGATTGCTTCCATTGCCTGTACCGCCAGCTCGTCGGGAACCACGGTCACGATCAGCAGCTTCGGAACAAAATTGACCTTGTATTCAGCCCCCCTGTAAAGCTCAACATGCCCCTTCTGCCTGCCAAACCCCTTCACTTCACTAACCGTCATACCCTGAATACCAAGCGCAGTCAGAGCTTCCTGCACTTCGGTAAGCCGGAAAGGTTTAATTATTGCCTCAATCTTAGTCATCTCGCTTCCTCCGCTTCTCTTTTCTCGATTAAAATTTGTCCCCCAATTATTTTCAGCGTCCCAGCCACCGAGCCGGGCCGAACTACCGAGCACAGTCCAAAGCACATGCCAAAGACGCTACTATATTGGACTTCTTTTCTAAGTAGTTGATATTAAAGGATCAGGATATCACAGATAAGGACTTGAAGAGCGATTGTGAGGCCAAATACAATACATAATTGTTCTGACGCCAATCGGAGGCACACTTTTGAAACGTTATTGTAATATATTCGCAGAACAGGCGAAGAAGGCGACTGCAAACGGACGGAGACCCAATAAAAAACAAAGTTGACTCAACTGCTCAAAACATGACCAGATCCTGGAACAATTCTGTATAAAATAAAAAATTGGTCCGTTGGTGAATCGGTGGACGCTGAGTGGGGGGGTAGGTGAATGGCACAAAACCGTGGAAGCACCCGCTTTGCTCCCATTCACCCACTAACCCACTAACCAGCTTTATTGCTCTTACAGGGCCTCGCTCCCTCTCTCTTTCGTACGAATCCGGACTGCCTCGTCGATTTTGGAAAGGAATATCTTTCCGTCCCCTATTTTGCCGGTGTATGCCGCCTTTTGTATCGCTTCGACCGCTTTTTCCACGAGGTCGTCAGGGAGAACGGTCATGATGTACAATTTAGGCACGAAATTTACAGTGTACTCCGCCCCTCTGTAGAGTTCCACATGCCCCTTCTGCCGCCCGAATCCCTTCACCTCGCTCACTGTCATTCCCTGGATTCCGAGAGCCGTCAACGCTTCCTGCACTTCGGTGAGCCGAAAAGGCTTTATTATCGCTTCGATTTTTGTCATTGTCTCCGCCTCCCTTTTTTTGAAACAATCTTAATTTCTTCACCGATTAAACTATAAACTACATAATTGCACCAAGATCGGGTTCCGCCTCTTCCACCAAGGTTCATAATTGTAGTATCAGGCGAACGCAAAATACCACAAACTCAATGAACTTCACCATTTTTGTCTTTATGCCGAACTTTTTGTCACACAAATGGCCAATATTATGGAATTTGGTGACACCGGGCTACCCACAAAAGGACAACTTTGTTACTTTTCTACCTCCAATTTGGACTATAAATACATAATCGTTATTCTTATCTCGCAATTAAGAGCAATAGAGTCCCAAAATGTCTTTTACATCAACTACTTGATTTTGCGACATCTCCGGGTACGCAGCTTGCTTCTGCTAAGCTTCCAAAATCCCCAATTGTTTTTTACCGGATCAATCAAAAAGGAAAGGCTTTCGAATATGGCTTTGAAGTTCCGAAATAATACAGGTTTGGCGGCATTGATTGCTACACTGACATTTTTGACGTTCTGGATCTGGCCACGCCCGGTATCGGCGGCCGAAGCAGCCGCGATGAATCCGGCAGATACCGCCTGGGTGCTCGTATCGGCGGCCATGGTCATGTTGATGCTGCCGGGACTTGCCCTTTTTTATGGCGGTATGGTACAGCGCAAAAATGTACTCAGCTCTATCATGCACTCATTCGTCCCGCTTGGAATTCTGGGACTTCTGTGGATCATTGTAGGATATTCACTTTCGTTTACCGGCGGGAACTGGTTCATCGGTGGTCTGAGCCAGTTCATGCTTTTGGGGACGACCGTAGATTCGCTTACGGGAACAATTCCGACATACGCCTTTGTGATGTTTCAGGGAATGTTCGCCATAATAACACCGGCATTGATCAGCGGGGCCATAGCCGAGCGTATGACGTTCAGGTCCTATGTCGCCTTCCTGATACTGTGGTCGCTTTTTGTCTACTATCCCCTCGCTCACTGGGTCTGGGGAGGGGGCTGGTTCCAGGCGATCGGCGGCCTGGATTTCGCCGGTGGTCTGGTCGTGCATCTTTCGGCCGGGATCTCGGCCCTCGCAATCGCCATTGTCATTGGCAAGCGCAAGGGATTTCCAAGCGAAATGTTTGTCCCGCATAATCTCACAATGACACTGCTGGGTGTTGGGCTTCTCTGGTTCGGCTGGTTCGGATTCAATGCCGGCAGCGCTCTGGCGGCCAACGCGACTGCGGCCCTCGCTTTTACAGCCACGATGACCGCCGCAGCAGCGGGGGCGTGTTCCTGGATGACTATGGAATGGTTTATCATAAAGAAACCAAGCGCACTTGGATTTGCCTCAGGAATAGTCGCCGGGCTGGGCGCGGTGACGCCTGCTTCAGGGTTTGTATCCCCTGCAAGCGCAATGCTCATCGGACTTGTCTCCGGAGCGATCTGCTTTTACGGGGTCCGGATGAAATTCAGCCTCGATTACGATGACTCTCTGGATGTAGTTGGGGTCCATGGGGTCGGCGGCCTCTGGGGTACTCTGGCAACAGGCCTTTTCGCCACAGCAGGTGCAACAGGCCTTACGGCAGGCAACCCCAGGCAGTTGGGAATACAAGCGATCGGAGTTATTGTAGTGGGCCTCTACTGCCTGACGGCCACTTATCTGATCGCCTATTTTCTGGAAAAGACGATCGGGCTACGAGTTGGCGCCGAAGAAGAACTCTCGGGACTCGACAAAGAAATTCACGGCGAGGTCGGCTACAGCATCTGAACCCGGCGCTGTTGAAACGCGGAGGGAAAACGAGAGGCAAAGGCTAACGACATTTCACCGCAGAGAACGCGGAGGGCGCAGAGATTTAAGTAAATACTCCGGTGTTTTCTCTGCGTACTCTGCGCGCTTCTGCGGTGAGATAGTATTTGCCTTTTTATCTTTTGAGAGAAACGAAGAAATGATCGGATTGAGCCTTTTGCCTTTTTACTTTTGCCTTACCTCTAAGCAACGCCTGAGGCGCCTTCCCTGGTGATAATCGAGTTCAGCAGAAACGCCTCTATGAAATCATCCAGTTCGCCGTCCAGAACGCTTTCCACGTTGCCCTTTTCCACATTCGTGCGGTGGTCCTTCACCAGCCTGTACGGCTGCATCACATAGGACCTGATCTGGTTGCCCCACGCGATTTCATCGAGATTATCATGAGTTTCCTGCATCTTGGCCTGCTGCGCGCGTCTTTCGCGGTCGTAGAGTCTTGATTTGAGGATTTTAAGTGCTATGTCGCGATTTCGATGCTGGGACTTCTCATTCTGGCACTGCGCCACAATGCCGGTAGGCAGATGTGTGAGTCGCACTGCCGAACTGGTTTTGTTCACATGCTGGCCACCGGCCCCGCTGGCCCTGTATGTATCCACCCGAAGGTCCGATTGCTTTATTTCGATCTCTATTTTGTCGTCGAGTTCGGGAAAGACCAGCACCGCCGCAAAGGATGTGTGCCTGCGGCCGCTGGCATCAAAAGGAGAGATTCTCACCAGCCTGTGGACGCCTGATTCGGCCTTCAACATTCCATATGCGTAAGTACCGGAAACGGTAAACGTAACATTTTTGATTCCGGCTTCTTCCCCCTCCAGAAGGTCAACCATTTCTACCTTGAATTTCTTCCTCTCACACCAGCGCAGATACATCCTGAGGAGCATCTCCGTCCAATCCTGTGCTTCAGTTCCGCCCGCACCGGCGTTAACCGTAACTATTGCATTCTTGTTATCGTCTTCGTCGCTCAACATCTGCAATAGTTCGATGTCACGGTATTTTTTCTGAAGCTCCTTCAGTTTGCGCTGGACTTCCTTGAGATTACTCTCGTCCTCCTCCTCGACCGCCATTTCGAACAGCAGTTCATTATCTTCTATATCACCCGAGAGAGTGCGCCAGGTCTGAATGATTCCGTTAAGTTCAGAGCGCTCTTTCAAGACGTCCCGGCTCGCCTCCTGGTTTTCCCAAAAGTCCTGTTTGGCCATCATCTTTTCGAGCTCGGCCGAGCGTGCCTCCTTGCCGGCAATGTCAAAGATATCCTCCAAGGGTTTGAAATTTATGAGCCAGATCTTTGAGCGAATTTTTCAGCTCTGAAATATCTGTATTCATCGGGACATCCTCCTCATATGGACAATTTTGAATATCATCGCGCAAAATGTTACTAAAACGCAAAGCCAGGCAAACACATCGCCATATTTAGCATAAAATGAAAGATAAGACATCGGGTGAACGCTGCATGTCATGAATCCTCGGGTGTTCAAGGCCAATCTTCCACATTCATGCCCCGTGGCATCGAACGCTGCGCTGATTCCAGTGTTTGCGGCCCGCACCAGCGGGACCCGAAACTCGATTGCCCGCCAGCGTGCGATTTCCAGGTGCTGATACGGCCCCCCTGTATCGCCGTACCAGGCATCGTTTGTAATATTCATCAGCACCTGGGCGCCCCTTCTGACGGTTTCGCGCGAAATCTGCGGGAAGATCGACTCGTAGCATATCAGGACCCCAAGAGGTGGGCCTTCGAAAATAATCGGTTCTGGATTGGTCCCCGGAATGAATTCTGCAAAACCTGCCGTCAGACGATGGACAAAAAACAATATGTTCGACCAGGGCACATATTCTCCGAATGGAACCAGGTGCTGCTTGGCGTAAGCACCCACCATCGCAGCTTCCCCGTTAAGGAGATAAGCTCTGTTGACCAAACGCGGTTTGCCTTCCGCACGCACCACGCCAATGCTCCCGAAAAGCAGCGGTTTTCCGGTTTGCCTTACAATACGATCGACCCTGGGACTAAAATCCTCATCCAAACCGTAGAAAAAAGGCATGGCGGATTCCGGCCAGACCAGTATGTCCGCAGCCGGATCATGTCTGACGCATTCCAGGCTCAGATCGGCATACGTGCTGATCGTTTCACCCTCAAAGGCAGGATCCCATTTTTCATTCTGGGCGATGTTTCCCTGGATAACCCCCACATTTAGCGCAACAGTACTGTCTTGTATCGTCTTTATCTGTTCGCAACGCCAGAAACCGTAAGCCAGAGCGCAAACGATGCAGGTGGCCAGGACCGCGACCCCGAACCTGCGATAGGAGTTTGTGATCAAACCGAAAATTACGGTATTGCCAAGCACTACCAGCCAACTCAGCCCATAGACCCCCGTTATGTCCGCTACCTGGATGAGCTGGTTTAGCGGAGTTTGGGTATAGCCCAGGTTAGCCCACGGAAATCCCGAGATTGCGAACGCCCGTGCCCATTCGAGTGCAACCCAGGCAAACGGCAGTCCAAAAATATAAAGCAGAGGCAGCTTATCGCACTTTTGCGCCATAAGAGCAAAGAAGGCAGGATAAAGGGCCATTATGGAGCAAAGCAGCAGGAGAACCAGGAAGGAGGCAACAGGGGAAAAACCGCCGTATTGATAAATAGCATGGTGAATCCAAAAAAGGCAGGTCAACGAGTGCGCCAATCCACAAATAAACCCGAGACCAAAGGCCTGTTTTCCAGTTTTATTCCTGATGGCATAAAACAGGGGCACAAAGGCCACCCAGGACAAAAAGAACATCGCGGGCTTTGGAAATCCCGCCGAAAGCAACAACCCACTCAGAATCGATAAAAATATCAAAATCATAGCACTCAAAGCCAGTGAAAAAACAAGGACTCAGTGCCGAGGACATAATTCCAGTGTTATTCCACTCAGTCCTCAGTCCTCAATCCTCGATCTTCAGTCCTCAGTCCTGATTTTTGGCTTCCCCGGAAGATTCCTCCGAGACATCCTCACTGATTTTTCTGATGCGCGCCCGATCTATCTTCCTGCTCGTTGCGGATTCAATCACAATCTCAAGCGGACCGTAAATGACCTTTTCGTTCACTTCCGGTACCTTTCCGATAAGGCTTATTATAAAGCCGCCAACGGATTCGAAATCTCCTTCTGGCAGGTCGACATGAAGAAAATCCTCGAGTTTATCGACGTCAAGGCGAGCGTTTACGGTAACGGAGCCATCTTCATGCTGGACAATAAGTTCTTGTTCGGCATCATATTCATCCATCACCTCACC
>Ga0209517_10002676_pt1 | contig 24790 bp, 14 predicted proteins | sample PeaSoiMetSII2010_FD_187695 | JGI IMG/M metagenome (GOLD analysis project Ga0209517, IMG submission 187695) | Peat soil microbial communities from Weissenstadt, Germany - SII-2010 (SPAdes) (version 2) | ecosystem: Environmental > Terrestrial > Soil > Wetlands > Peat | place: Germany... | reverse complement strand
CCCCAGCCGGCGGTCCACTCGAGCTGTTCATTTAGCGCTGGATTTCAGTGTCTTCTGAGTAGCTTCGGCGATCAGGTCGCCCATGCGGGAGGTTGTGACGGCTCGGGATTTACCCGGAAGGTCAGGCGTCCGCTGGCCGCGTTTCAGGACTTTTTCGATGGCCGTTTCGATGGCCTGCGCCTCGGTCTCCATGTGAAATGAATGCCGGAGCATCATGGCAGCGGAGGCGATGGCGGCAATGGGGTTGGCGCGATTGCGTCCGGCGATATCCGGCGCAGAGCCGTGGATGGGTTCGTACAACGCATGATTCTCGCCCAGGCTAGCCGACGGCAAGAGGCCGATGGAACCCGTCAGCATGGCGGCTTCGTCGCTCAGGATGTCACCGAACATGTTAGTGGTGAGGAGCACGTCGAAACTGGTTGGACGGTCGATGAGCCGCATGGCGCAGTTATCCACGTACAGGTTCTCCAGTTCGACGTCAGGATAAGCCTGGGCCACGCGCGAAACCACCTCGCGCCAGAGCCGCGAGGACTCGAGCACGTTCGCTTTGTCTACGGAGGTGACCTTGCGCCGGCGAATCTTCGCGAGTTGGAAGGCCCGGTGCGCAACACGTTCTACCTCGTGTTCGCGATAGACCTCCGTATTGATTCCCACTCGCTCCCCGTCCTTGGCGAAGATTCCCCGCGGATTGCCGAAGTAGATTCCCCCGGTCAATTCGCGGACAATCAGCATGTCCGTGCCGCGAACCCGGTCTGGTTTAAGCGCGGAGATTCCCGCCAGCGAATCCAAGACCCGGACGGGGCGCAGGTTCAGGTAAAGCCCCAGCCGCTTCCGGATCTCGAGCAGACCCTGCTCGGGACGCACTTCCGGCCGAACGGAGTCCCATTTGGGCCCGCCCACTGCACCCAGCAATACCGCCTGGGAGTTGTTGCAAATGGAGATGGTTTCAGCCGGAAGAGGCGAGGCCGTCGCGTCCAGCGCGGCTCCCCCGATCAAGCCGCTTTGAAACCTGAAGGTCGGCCCAGCGAGAGCCTCCACGGCCTGTAAAACCTTAAGGGCCTCAGCCGTCACCTCCGGCCCTATACCATCGCCCGGCAGCACCGCAACCCTATGGAGACTCTGCATAGCTTTTCTGGTTTATAGTATACAAGATTAACAGGTAGGATTGCAAACTTTGGAGGCTAGGCAAAGACAAGCTAACGGGTAAAGGTTAAAGTGTAAAGGATATAGGCAAAAGACCAAGTGGGACCTAGCCTTTAGCCTTTAAACGTTAGCTTTAGACTTTAACCTTTACACTTTATCAGTATCCTCCGGGAAGAAGCCGGTCCACTGCCTCATTCTCGTGCACCGAACTGGACGCAACGGCTGCCCCTTCCTCCTTCAGGCGTTTCAGTTCGTAGGCTGCCTTGTTGGCCGCTTGCAGGTAGGCGCGCGCGGCGGCTTCCACCACGCTGTGGCTGCTGGACTTTCCCGTGAACTCGCGTCCGTCATACCGCGCCCGGATCGAGACCTCCGCCACGCCGTCCGTGCCGGGGCCCACGGTGTGGACTGAGAAGTCAGCGATGATGCCGGTAATCCCGATGATCCGGTCGACTGCCCGAAAAGCTGCATCGCAGGGTCCTTCCGCGGTCGCCGAGTCGTGAACGACTCTGCCGTCCTTTTCGAGCTCGACAGTCGCCGTGCTGCGACCCTGGGTGGAGGTTACGCTCTGCAGCAGCTTCAGAGTATACATTTCGGGGATATGCTTGAAGCCTTCCTGCACGATCGCTACGAGGTCCTCGTCGTAGATATTCTTCTTACGGTCCGCAATCTCGGTGAACAACCGGTAAGCGCGTTCGAGTTCGGGCTTCGCCAACTGGTAGCCTAGCTCTTCATAGCGCTTGGCCAGCGCGTGCCGGCCGGAGTGCTTGCCCAGCACTATCTGGTTCGAAGGCAGGCCCACGGTTTGAGGCGTGATGATCTCGTAGGTGATGGCGTTCTTCAGCACGCCGTCCTGGTGAATTCCCGCCTCGTGAGAAAAAGCGTTGCGGCCCACAATGGCCTTGTTCCGTTGTACGGCAACTCCGGTCAGACGCGTCAGAAGCGCGCTCGAGGCATAGAGTTCTTCCTTCGCGATGTTGGTGTGCACGGCCAGGGCGTCCTTGCGAACGTAAATGGCCATCACCACTTCTTCGAGCGCGGCGTTGCCGGCACGCTCGCCGATGCCGTTGATGGCGCACTCGACCTGCCGCGCCCCGCCCCGGATCCCCGCGAGCGTATTCGCGACCGCAAGGCCCAGGTCGTCGTGAGAGTGGGTGCTCAGGACGACCTTATCCGCACCCGGCAGGCGCGATTTGACGTCGGCAAACAACCGCTGATACTCCGGCTCCAGGCAGTACCCCACGGTGTCCGGCAGGTTAAGGGTCGTCGCTCCGGCCTCGACCGCCGCATGGCAGCACTCAATCAGATAATCGCGATCGGTACGGCCCGCGTCTTCCGGAGAGAATTCCACATCGGCGCAGAAGGACTTCGCGTGCCCCACCGCCCAACTGATCTGTTTCAGGATCTCTTCGCGAGTCTTGTGGAGCTTGTACTTCAGATGAATATCCGAGGTCGCGAGAAAGGTATGGATGCGTGGCCGCGCGGCGTCTTTGATCGCCTCCCAGGCCCGGTCGATGTCCAACTGGTTGGCCCGGGCCAGGGCGGCAATAACGGGCGTCCGAATCTCCGCGGCGATGGCTTTGACGGCGTCGAAATCACCCTGCGAAGCAATCGGAAAGCCGGCCTCGAGGATGTCCACCTGCAAGCGCTCCAATTGCCGCGCCATCTCCAGCTTTTCCTTAAAATCCATGCTGCATCCGGGAGATTGCTCGCCGTCCCGCAGCGTGGTGTCAAAAACATATACTTGCTCAGACATCGCGCCTCCGACAACTGCCGTGCTCACCGCCCATCTCACATGATGCTACGAAGAACCCCAGGAGCTGTCATGCTGAGCGTAGCGAAGCATCACTGCAGTTTCTCGCATGCCGTCGGGCCGAAAAGCAACTGCAGAGATCCTTCGCTGCGCTCAGGATGAGAGCGGAGAGGTCTTTCACAGCTACCCAGCGAGCAGGTCGCGTGTGTGTCGCTCTTGCCCTTCAATGATTCAATGGCCCAATAAGTCAATGAATCAATTCTGCTCATTGTCCGACCGGTCGGGCGGTCGTGTCAATTGTTTAAGTTGCCCCACGACGCTCTCGTGGTTTGGCTCGTAGCGCTGGCCTTCAGGCCAGCACTTGCCGACCCTTCGCTCTGCTCAGGGCAGGCTCTAAAGGTCGGCGCTACGCCAATCCCGGAAAAGCAACTATCCTGCCACTTCTCTCCGCCAGCGAGTTGGAGTAAACTCGAATCACGCGCCTGTAGCTCAGATGGATAGAGCGGCAGCCTTCGAAGCTGAAGGTCGGGGGTTCGAATCCCTCCAGGCGCGCCAGTTCCTCATTTCTTGACCGCGCCGGGATCATGTCGGACGGTTTCCTATATGAGGTCGCGATCGGGCTAAAGGCGATACACGATGAGCTTCACTCCCTCTTCGAGAATCACAAGGTAGTCCTCTCCGGAGATCGTCACAAGGATAGCCGTTGGGGGGCCTTTGACTGAGCACGGCACTCTCAGCGCCTCTTTCCGGTTAGCGACGGAAACTACCAATAAGCTGACCGCGGTGTATTTTGTGTTGTCCCAAAAGGTTTCATGCGAGCGAGTACAGAGATAGAGAGCAAACCGCTCTCCAACCCCAAGGTCTATAATTTGGCAACTGTTGAAGTTGATTGCTTCGTGGGTTAGGGCGAAGTCCTTAGGTTCAAAATGAAGTTGCTCAGCCACCCGATAAAGCGCATCTTGCGGATGGTAGATATCCTTTACCGAAGGAGCATCAGCTACCTTGACAAGTTCGGGACAGGATCCGCTGGGGTCAGTAACCGAGTAATCTCTATGCGAGGAGGCTCCGGAGCCAGAATAAGAGCCGTATACTTCCGTGTAATTACACGTCAGAGAAGGCTGTAGGTCAGGGAGGAGCAGCGAAACGGCTTTATGGGTGACTGAATACGCCTTATCGAAATGTCCGGGCTTTCCGGTCCCTGTGAGGTTTGATTCGGTTATCAGCACGCCATCTTTGTTGAACGTCCAAAGGCTGCCTGCGTACATTGGATCCGTGGAACTGCGGGCTGAGACGACTTTCCAACTCCGCAGGTCGATTACGGCTACGGTTGCCCTGGCGTCCCCTAGTCCAATCGTGGGAAGCGGTGGGATGTTCCACGTTTCAGTGCGGACGACGGCGTAGTGTCCGTCAGGACTCACGTCGAGGCTTCCCACGCCTTTCGCGTCGTACTTCCCCAGTTGATCAGGTGTGAAGCCCACGATCGTGAGTTGCTCCTCGCGTGGAGAAGCCCGCCCTAGCCCGGTGACGCGAATCAACCTCCAGCGGCCTCCGCTATGAGGGACGAAAACCAGCACTGCGCTGTCGGGAGCGCGGGCAAGATGTGGGAGGAAATGCGTCTGCTTCGAAGTGTGCAGTTTGTAGACAAAGGCGGGCGCCTGAGGATTTGGCGGCGTGCCGAGTGCGAACAGAGCAGTGGCGAGGGCGAAATAGCAGGCCCTTATCATGTCGCGAACGGTAACAACCGGCACTTGCATTTTGCCCGTACGCCCAGGCGTTTTCAAAAAACCGAATCCAATTGCCGTGCATGATGGCTTCGATGTCGTGCTCCTTATAGCCCCTCTTGCGCAGGATATCGGAAATCTTCTGCAGATCGGCGATGGTGTCTAAATCGCACGGGGACTGTTCGGTCCCGAACCCGCCGTCCAGGTCGCTGCCGATCGCGGAGTGGGAGCAGTTCCCTGCAAGCTGGCAGACGTGGTCGATATGGTCGACGACGGCTTCGAGCGTAACCACGGTGTTCGGAGTCTCGCCCGACACCCAGCCGGGGTAAAGCATCCACTCATCGCAGACCGCGCCGATCACCGCCCCACGGCCGATGAGATAGCGGATTTGCTCGTCCGCTAGCTGGCGGTCACGTGGAACCAGGGCGCGACAATTGTTGTGGCTGGCGAGCAGCGGACCTTTGAAAAGCTCCACGGCTTCCCAAAAACTTGCGTCAGACAGGTGGCTGATATCGAGAATCATGCCTACCTCGTCCATGGCGCGGAGAAGATCCCGTCCTTTCGGCGGCAATCCTCCCTCTGTGCCGGTGCCGTGCGCATAGGCGCTCACTCCGAAATGGGCGGGGCCGACCACCCTAAGCCCGTCGTCCCACCACTCGCCTACTGAACTAGGCTCGAGGATGGGGTCCGCGCCCTCCATACTGAGAATGAACCCGAGCGGGGTGGAATCCGAGCTGCCCGCTTTCCACTCTTTGAGGTGGGCTTCGACGGAGCGCCAATCCTTGAGCATTCGCAGTACGCCGCGCGATTCCATGATGCGGTAATAGGCGAGCTGGCCTTTGGCCATGGCGCAGGCGACGTCCCGCGTCCGATAATCGAGCAACGGATCGCCGAGGCCGCTCGACCGAGCCAATACCGTGCCAAGGCACAGCGCCATTTCGCCTTTGCGCATTTCGGGAAACGAGACTGTGTTCCGCCCCCGGCCCCGGCCCACCATCCCTGCTTCGGAGGCGCGAATCTCAGCCACACTGCGCGTGAGGTCGCGATTCCAGTTCAGCGCATTCCACGATAAGTCAAGGTGCGAATCAACAATAATCATGCAGCGTTCCTCCCATTTGGACTGCGGCAGCAAAGCTGCCGCCTTTCGAACGCGCCGTCGTGCAGTAACGTCGAGCCTTAGAACCTGCCCTGAGCGCAACGAAGGGTCGGCGCCCATGCCACTAAGCGAAAGCTCAGTGCTACCTCGCACAGCGACGGCGGTAGCTTCGCTACCGCACTCCAATGCCTTCAATCACAGTTTCCAGTGGCGGCAGCGACTGTCCCTCGTGAGACCTCTCGGAAAACGTCAGTAGTCGCTCTTGAAGCGTTCGCCAATAAAGAGCTTCAGCTTCCCAGCGGGTCAGAGCGGAATCCAGACGGTAATCCGTGTACTCATCAAGCCATGCCGCCCGGTACTGGGGCCGCAACTCTGTGATCGCGTCCATCAGATCAATGATCCGCGAGTGGTCCTGATACGTTGTCTGCGACTCCCAGTTGTTCCACCACGCCTCGTCCTTCGGCCGCGTTGGCCCGAGGTTCCGCCACAGGGCTTCAAGTTCCGGCGCGGTTTGGAATCGTTCGCCCGCGTAATCGAGCAGGCGGCTGCCAACCAGCAGGCACTCGAGAGTAGTCCGATCGCCTCCCTCGGAAATCGCGCGCACGAGCCGCGTCTCGGCATCTTCCGCCAGCAGGCGGGTTTGCCTGAGGTCGTTCAAGTGATCGGTGGATTGCTTTATCATTGCCGGGGCGAAGGGATCTCTCCACAGTGCCAGCATCGTGTCATCCCCAATCGCCTTTTGCAAAGCCAGTTCCGAAGCTTCGAGGTCTTTTAAAGCCCGCGCTGCCTCCGGCGCAACGGCGGGAGGGTAGACCTGTCCGGAGTAGTCGGCATAGAAGTTCTGACGATCTACAGGTATGGACTGCCACGCCGCCGCTGCGCCGTATGCTACGCCCGGCCATGCCGTTCGCAGCAGATTCTGGGCGTCGTCCGTCCAAAGGGTGTTCATCAGCCCCATCGCTCCCGATTTGCGGCCCGAAGCCAGGAAGGTGTCGATGTTCTCGAAACTTCGCGCATAATCGGGCATGACCTGGTTCCAGCACGTCACTCCGGAAGCGATCATGTGGGGAGTATGTTGGGCGGCCAGTGGCCCGAGCCAGTGCTGGTAGTGCGACTCGGGGCCCGGATCGTACTCCCAGGCCACGGCGATGAGTCCGGGCGGAAGCTCGGAGACGATCTCCGGGTACTTCACCATAATGTCTCCCCAAGCCATCACGGTCTTCCCGTATTTCTCGAAAAGTTCGTCGACGGTGTTGAGTTGCCGGACGAACAGTTGCGCAGGCTGCGCCGCCGTGCCGCCCTGGCGCGCGGCCTGCTCGATCTGAAAGGCTTCGTCGAATCCGATATGCACGAAGAGGCTCGGAAAGAGCCCGGCCAACTGGGTCACCCAGTCGGTGAGAAGTGAATTCACCTCCGAGTTTCTCGGGTCGAATTCCGTGCCGTGAGGCATATCGGCAAGCGCGGCGTATTTTTCTACCCGGAACAGATCGTGCTGATGCCCGTAGAGCTCCAGGCAAGGAACGATGTCGATGTGGCGTGCGCGCCCGTAAGCGATGACCCTTCGCAGCTCGTCCTGGCTGAAGCGTCCACCGGGGTTCAAAAGCGAATAACCTTTCAGCTCGATGCTATCCTCGCTGTAGAAGTAGTATTGGTTCGCCTTCCAACGGGCCATGAAATCGAGTTGGCGCTCCACTTCTTTTTCGGTGGGCAGCGCCCCGTGGCTCATGTCCACCATCACGCCTCGATAGGCTAACGCCGGCCAATCCCTGATTTCAACCACCGGCAAGACGGCTTGGGCGCCGCTGCCTTCAACCAACTGCCCCAGGGTCTGGATTGCATAATAAAGCCCGGCCGATGAGCGGGCGCTCACCGTGACCCCGTTCGAGGTGACTTTCAGGGAGTACGCCTCGCGCGAGTCAGGGCCTGCATGCTCGCCCGGAACCGGCAGTGGTTCGATCCCTCCGGCGCGCTCGAGCAGAATTCCGCGCGGACAGGAATTCCCTTCCTTGATCGGAATGCTGACTTCCCCTCGCGCCGAAAGCTGGCTCGAGAGCTCGCTAGCGGCAAACAAGTCCTCGGGGGCGGGCTCAGATGCAAAGCAAATCTCGAGACCCTGCAATGCAAGCTGTCCAGTTCCATAAAGGACTTTCTGCGGGCGAGGCAGTAACGGGAGATGCTGGGCTGCAATCAATCCCGGCGTCATGAACACGATCGCTAGGGTTGTGAAGGTTTTCTCTCCAGACATAAGGCCTCACTTACCTTGAAGATGGGTGATGCTTAACTCTGCAAGAGACCCCTCACCCGTCTCGCGACGGCTGATGAAGGCGCCGTCGCGAGACACCCTCTCCCCAAGGGAGAGGGCTGTCCGTGCGTTTATGACGACAGACATTCATGGTTTCACAATAACCTTATTCCTTATCATCCAAAACAGAATGGCCCATTCCACGAATACGATCGCGACGGCCTGGAAGAGGAATCCGGCATTACCCAGATGGGCGGCGATGGGACCGGTAAAGACATCTACACCGATTCCAATTGGGATAATGCTGGCCAGCATATAAATGAAAACCGCATTCATGCCAAACGGCCTGAATAGGATGGTCCACTTCCGGTAACAGGCTATATCGACTAGCCAAAAGAAGAAAAGCAGCTCGAGGCAAGCCACTCCGGCGCTGGCCAGTCCATAAGTGGTTGTCCACATCTTCATTTCGATGGGGATCAGTGGGCTCAGGCTGAACCCGAGCGCCAGCAATACCACACCCATACCTCCAATTATCTTTGCGCTGACCGCCTTGGAACGCGCGGCCAACAACAGTTTGCCAATCATCAGGCCAAAGAGGGTAGTTGAAATAGTGGGAATCGTCGAGAGAAACGTGCCCCACCCATCGTCCCGATAGGGCCAGGTGTCCCAGCGATGTTGTCCGAGGAGCGCGATATCGACGGAATGAACGAGGTTGTGGTTCAATACATAGCTGCCGGCCGGAACGCCGGGCGCAGGCACGAAAGCCACGAGGCATGCGTATCCCGCAAGAATACCCGCCGCTAAGCAGGCTTGGAATCGCCAGGGCTTTTGCGCCACGAGGAAAGCGACGAGGTAAGCGACGGCGATCGGCTGGAGGGCGCTGCTCAGCTCGATGAGACAGGGAGTATGAAGAAAGAGCGATTCCCTCACCGAGCCAAGCAAAAACAAAACCACCGCGCGCCGGATGGTATGCGCCAGTTGCTGGTTGTAAGTTTGGGTGAGGGACCGCCGGGCGAGTGAGAGCGGCACCGACACTCCCACCATCAACATGAAGCTGGGCCAGATACAATCTTCAAACCGTAACCCGATCCAAGGTGTGTGGTTCAACTGGCGGACAATCAGGTCGATAACCCTGTTGTGGCCCAGGTGCTGAATGCCGAGCATCAACGCCTCACCGCCGACAATCCAGAACATGGTGAACCCGCGAAAAGTATCGAGGGAAAGCAGCCGTTCTGCGCTTGCAGGCGGTTTCTGAGCCCCCTGCGTCGGAGTCGAGGCAAGCGGCTGTACTTCAGCAGGCGAAACCTGGCTCGCCATTACGAGTCCTCCATGGAGTCACGGCTTCCAGCGCGCCAAATCGAAGTTGGCGCGGTCCAGTGTGTCGTAGAGCGGGTGAACCGGCTTGACCTGGGGCGGCTGGTTAGCCACCGTGGCCGCCAGGATGCGAATCTTCCCGTTGTCAGGCAGCGTCAACGCGGTGGCGCCGGCGGGCAGGTCGATTTCGTATGCGAACAGGTAAGAGTAGGTGTAAGGCTCATTAGCGGCGCCGGGGTTGTGCCGGTGGGAGGCAAACCACGCGACAGGGGCGCGCTTGATGTAAGCCGGCTTGAGGCCAGTGTACTCCATCTCGGTTCGGATGATCGGCCCATGCTCTTTCACGTAGGCGCGGATTCGCCGCGCCCGCTCGGCTCGCGGGCTCTGGTCGTCCGCCGCCGGTTCGGGCGGCACCGGCATCTCCACCTGCTTCTCGGTCCAGGTGCGAGTGTCCGACTGGCCGATGAAGCCGCTCCAATCTTCGACCTTCAACCCGATGCGCGCGGAGGTCGAAGGGCTTGCCACCTCGAAGGTGCCTTCCTGGTCGCCGCCGTAAGCAGCGGCAAGTAGATACAAACGGTTGAAATCGCCTGCCGGCAACTTGATCGACTGGCCGTGGGCCGTAAGCGCGTCGGGTCTGCCGAATCCGGCGGGCGCCAGCCAGAACTGGACACCGCCGTAACTGATTTGAGAGGGCAACATTTCAGCCGGCAAGGCGTTGCCTTGCTCTGCCGTTTGATAGTTCAAATCGCAATCAAAGCAGCCTTCGCCAGGCTTGCCGTCGAGAGTGGCGACTGCGGCGTCGAAGCTCAGTGCTACGGGCTTCGAGTCAACCGGTGCAGTTTTCGCCTGCGGCTGCGCTAGTTTCACGGCAAAAGACCTGGGCTGGTACGCACTGAAGGAAGCCACCAAGTCGCCGTTCGTGATCGTCGCGGGACCGGCAGGTTGCTCCTGTCCATTCACCTCGCGGGCTTCCGCAACCGGGCCCGCGAACGTCAGGTGAACGTCCGGTTGTTGCTGACCGCTCATCTCCACCAGACGCACGATCACGGCGTCACTTTCCTCAGCCTTTTTCATTGCCAGCACGCGCACCCGGTTGTTGCTGACCTGGAGCAAAGAGAATTTCTTGCCCAAGGCGCCGGCATGAGCGGAGGTCTCAAAGGCGATCAGCGGCTCGTTGAGGCGATAAGCCTGCCAATCGGTCTGCGCCTGACGCCAGTCGCCTGGGTGGCCGGTCAGCCCAAACGCGAATTCGTGCCGGCCCCAGTCCTGCGTGCCCTGGTCCTCGTAGCCTCCCCGTGTACCAGGAGTGCGGATCAGGGTTACTCGCAGGGTGTTATCACTTGGCTTGTCCGAGCCGGTTTTGGCGTCGGTCAGGACCGTTACTCCGTAAGACCCGCTCTGGTCCGTCAGGTCAATCCAGCGATGCGTGGCCACTTCGAACTGGCGATCGAATTCGTTGGGGCGCTGGACGGTGCCGATGTCCCAATTGTAAGTCGCGTTTGAATTCGAGGCGCTCAGGGGAAACGTCTGCTTCAGATTAACGCCCTTCGTGGCCCAGTCGATGGCGTTCATCACCTCGACGCGATTGCCCGCATCGCCGGCTGAAAGACGAATCGTCTGGACGAACTTCGAATTCTCGCCCTCGCGCGAGATTTCGAGGGCCACGCGGGCCGGCCCGTGCTCGACAACCGCAACGTGTGCCGGGCCTCCTATGTAAGCGCGCGGCGGTCGCTGTTCATCCTCGAAATCCATATTCCAGGCAGGCCAGTGCTCCGGATTATCCGTCGAGATCGCCAGGCGCAGCGGGGCAGACAGCAACTCGTGATTCACCTGCTTGTCAAAGATGCTTGCGATGTCTCCGTTGTCGTCAATCTGAATCTTGTAGCGAGCGTTTTCGAGAGAAGAGTTGCTGACCTGCAACGTGGAAGCTGAGGGCGGCGCTGTCGCCGGCTGCACGTCGTACACTGCGTAGCCCACCGAAGGCGCGCTTGCCAGAAACACCACTTTCGCCGAACCATCGCTTCCGGGCTCGAGTTGGGCCGGAGCTTCCTGGCCGTCGGGCGCCAGCACACGAATTCCCGCCGGCGTCCCATTCGGGAATGACAAGTGGGCCTCCACCACATCCTGGCGCGGAATATTCAGTTGGTTGAAGACGACAACTGGGATTCCTTGCGTTTGCGTGTCCAGGAGGGAAGCAATCGCCTCCGTGGCATCGGTCACCACGCCCGCGAACTGATTCATCGCCAGCACGTCATCGTTCCAGGAGTAGACGTACGACTGCGGGGTCGCTGTCCCGGCCATGATATCGTGGAATTGTCCGCCCAGGACCAGCCTCCAGGCGCGGTTGAGGCGTGCCTGAGGATAAGCGCGGCCACCCAGCCAGGATGCCCCGACCGAAGCTTTTTCGGCCGCGTCCGCCAGCACTTCATTCACCCGATTCCACCGCTTGTGATACGCCTGCGAGGTGAGGGATCCAGCGGAATGGTTGATCAACTCGAGATCGCCCTTCCAGCGGGGCATGCGGGCCGTCTGGCTGGGCTGGATTTCGCGGAACATGGTGTCGGCATTCGACCAAACGACCCGCAGCGGGCCGGTTCCCACCTGCACGGGCGGGCCGGGCTTGCCTCGGGTCTCCTCTCCAAAGGGGCCGTAAGTGGGTATGGGAGGGATCGAGGTTTCGCCCTTGGCCCCGATCGCCTCCATCAGCTTCACTGAATCTTCCCGGGCGGACCCGCCGATGTCGCCCGTGCCGACGTAGTGATAGTCGGCGAATATTCCCGTAACCGTTCCGTCGATATTCACCCGGGCCGGCCAATCCCACACGTAGTCTTCGTCCTGATGGCCGGCGGGCGGAGTGTTGTTCTTCGAGAGGTCTGTGTAGACATCACTGTCGTAGCTGCTCGGGTTGAGGGCCGCGATCACGGTTTTGCCGTCCGGGCCTTCCCAGATCCCCACGTTAAACGGGATGCCTTCCGGCGTTTTCTCCGGCGAGTCGGGCCCGCCTACGTGGGGCGCGGGCTGCCAAGCCGCCGATAGCTTCTGAGTGGAGAAACCCCGGACGCCCGCGTGGGCCAGGATGCTGGGCAACGAAGCCGGGAAGCCAAAACAATCCGGCAGCATGTACTCTTCACTTGCCTTCCCGAACTCGTGCCGGAAGTATTCGTTCCCAAACAAGACTTGGCGAATAATCGATTCGGCCGACGGCGAGTTGACGTCATTCTCCTCCACAGAGGACCCCGCCGGGAACCATCGCCCTGTGGCTACATAGTGCTTGAGGCGGGCGAAGTCCGCCGGGTAGTACTCCCTCATCATCTCGTAGCGGTTGGAGCCGGTGAAATTGAAGATGTAGTGCGGATACTTCTCAAACAAAGCGAAGTTGTTGCGCATCGTCTTGCTGAGGTATTCCTGGATTACCTGCGGATATTCCCAGCGCCATTCCGTGTCGAGATGCGCGTAGCCGATCACGAAAAGAGTGGGTTGGCGGGTAAGATCCGGGGTGGAAGGCTTGGCGGGAGGTTCGGACACGGCTCTGCTGGTTTGGGCTGCGCTCATCCCGTGAAGCACGACTAAGACGAGTGCGGTTATCATGAGTCCCGCCGCAAACTTCCAACGGTCCGATCTGAACCCAGTCCTGGATTCGCCCTTTGCTCGTTTCATGTGCCCCCCTTTTGCGTTTGGTAGCCTCTCGCCGGGTTACGAGACCAGTCACCGGTGTGTGTCTAAGTGCTGATTTGGCGTGACCCGCTATAATATGCCGCGCCGCTTCTGTGCGCAAGGACTGACGCGTGACAGCACCCGTCACAACGGCCCTCCCCGTGTTCTCAGCGTGTCTAAGGCGTCAACACAGGGCAGGAGGAGGATCTCAGGTGAGCCAACCAAATGTCATTCTTGTAATTGGAAGAACGCGGAGGAAGGACGCGCACGGTTCTCTGAATCCTCGAGGTGGCGGGACAGACTAGTCAGGTATGTACTCAGGTTCCGCTTCTTCAAATCCAGGCCGCTTGGATTTGTAATGCGATGGAGGAGAATCAGCAGCAGTTATCGACCAGCAACCACCGGCTCTCCTTTTTGATCAAGCCTTTTCAGATTGTGACCGTGCGGGATGAGGGTATCCCGGCGGTGCGCTGAGGGGGTTTCAGTTTGGCTCCCGTTTCTGCGCGAGCCAGTAGCGGTGAATGGCAACAGCAACCCCGGATGGAATTCCTTTCGGATCGTCGGGAGGGTCCGTTCGGACAACCTCGCCCTTGCAGATGACCTCACCTCGCACCCTTTCACCATTATCGACCGGGGGGAGTTCGAGCCTGAGGTCAAGAGCCGTTGTTGGTTCGAAGACACGCTCAGTTCGGAACAGAACTCCGGAGCGGCTGATGTTCTCAGTGTAAGCCTCAAACCATTGTCGGCTGCGGGCCAAGCGGTACCGAACTGGGAGATGGACTGGGAAACGTTGCGCGCGGCCGGAAGCTTCTTGCCGTTTTCTTAACATAAGCAACACTCCTTAAGGACTTAGCGGCAGACGAGCCGTCGGCTCGCTCCTTGATGGCACCAACATCAATAAACCCGTCTCAACTCTCGCGATTTTCCTTCTGTCGAAGGCAGTATAAAGCAGAGATAAGATGTGGCAGGTTCTTAGCCAAAACGCAGAATTGTGCGTGGGATTTAACAGAAGTAAAATGAATACTTTGCCACTCCGCACACTGGGTCGAAGTGGCGCGCACAGAAAAAGCCCGTGTACTTTTGACATACCCATGTAGAATCTACACAGTAATAACTTTATACAGCCGAAAGGAACCTCCCTTGTCGCGCCACGTCGGTAATTAGACACAAGAGACTGAAAACAAAAGGTATTATCTCTGCGTCACAGCTTCTCCGCGGTGGAGATTGCCTATCTTTTGGTCGTTGCATCGATAAAGTTGGCGAAATCCTGCTTCATCTTGGCATGCGCCCTCGAGTCCAAGTAGACCATATGTCCCGATTCATACTGGGCGTGCGAGATGTTCTTTCGAAACTCCGGCGGCAGGTCGAGGTGGTCGAAGGTGTACCAGGCCGCAAGATAAGGCGTGGCAAGGTCGTAGTAGCCTTCCATATTGAGGATCTTCAGGTAACGATCCTTCACGATGGCCTCTCGCAGCGGGGTAGAAGTCTCCATCTCGAAGGGATTACCGCCGCCTCTCGAGCCGGGAGGGGCACTGAAGCTCCACTGGAAGAGTCCCGACTGCTGCCCTGAGACGTAGTAAGGCATATCCACTTTGTAATTCAGCTCACGGCGCACATAGTCGTTGAAAACGCTGGTGAAGGGCGGCCCGGTTTCGGCGCTCGAGGGATCGAAGAAGCGCGTATTCATGAAGCCGTCCGGATCCGGCCCCTTGAAGCGTCCGTCCAGGCGGCCCACGCGGAGCCTCTCGTCGGCGAGCAGGAAGTGAGTGAAGGTGCCAACGTCCAGGCGCAGGTTCGCCCACTCGATGACTTCCTTCGAGATGCCGGTGTAGCGATTCAATTTGTCGATGATGTTCTGCCGTTGCTCCGAAGTCAGCGTATCGCCGGAAGCCAGGGCCTGCGTGTAGTCTCCGAGGGCGAATTGCATCGATTCCTGCCGGGCACGGTTGGGATCGGCCGCGAGGTCCGGCGGCAGCTTCTTGTGGTACCAGGCAATAGAGGTAAACGACGGGAGCAGCATGGGGTAAGGCACATCGTTGGTAAACGAGGATTCCAGCGTTTCAAAGTTCAAGACCGTGGAGAGCAGCACGATCCCGTTGAAATTGACGCCCCGCTCGTTGAGGTACCCGGCTAGCCCCGCAGAGCGAGTGGTGCCGTAGCTCTCTCCGAAAAGATAGAGGGGCGACAACCAGCGCTCGTAGCGGGAGATGTAAATGCGGATGAACTCGCCGAAGGCGGCGATATCGCCGCTCATGTTCCAGAACTTGCGCGCTGCGGCCTGGTCCGCCGGCCGGCTGTAGCCGGTGCCGATGGCGTCCACCAGCACCAGGTCGGTCTTGTCGAGCGGAGTATTGGGATTGTCATCGCGGCGGTAGGGCGACTGGGGCAGCCATCCTTCCTGCTCCAGCACCACTTTGCGCGGCCCCAGCGCCCCCATGTGCAGCCAGACGGAGGCGGAACCGGGCCCGCCATTGTATGCAAAGGTCAAGGGACGCGTGGCGGGTTCCGTGCCATCCAGGGTGTAAGCCACGAAGAACATCTCCGCCTCGATCTTGTCCTCGGCGTCCTTGATGGGCAGGCGGCCGGCCGTGGCCGTGTACCGCAAAACCTTTCCACCGATGCTGATCTCATGATGCGTCATCACGGGAGGAACTTCGGCCATGTCGAAGTGCATGGGCCGAATCCCTTCTCCGGGACCACCAGGCTGGGTCGTTTCAGGCTGCGAAGGCGGGGTCGAGGGCCTGGTCTCGCGTTCTTCGCGCTGCGGGCGTTCGGAAGGGGTTTGCGGTGTTGTAGCAGGCGTCTGCTCGGTGGAACGGCGCGGGGTCTGTGGCCGCTCTGAGGGAGCGCTGGGCTGCTGAGCCCAGATCAACGCGGGAAGAAGCACGATTGCCAAGGCAAAAAGTTTTCGTCGCATGGTTTTCCCTTTTCGTTGAAATTGTAATGCGCCTTGCGGGGAAAATGGAATGTACACCTTTTGAGCGTGCCTGTCCATTCTTCCGATAGACGAGTAGTGCCCTAGTTTCGGTGTAGCGCTGGCCTTTAGGCCAGCATCTGCCGACCCTTCGCTCTGCTCAGGGCAGGCTCTAAAGGTCGGCGCTACCAGTCAAATTAGGACACTACCGATAGACGTTGGGTGTTGTCGAGCAAGCTGGTAGCGGTAATCCGGACAAACTACTCCGTGCTCTTCGTGGCTCCAAGCCTCAACACTGAGAACGCAGAGAGCCTCCGTGGCCTCCGTGTTTGAACTTTTCCGGCACAGAGAACACGTAGGCGAGAATCAGCTCGTCCCATCGCAGCGGCTCAATTCGCCCCTTGCAGGAATTCCTGCGGAATCGGACTTTCGGGAGTCTCGCCTTGCCAGAAAATGGTGACAATCCACCAGCGCCGGCCGTCATGCATCAACTGGAAGCTGTTGATGCCGCGCTCGAAGGGCTTCGGGTCGTCGGCGGCGTGGCGCGATTCATAGGTGCTGAACACCTGTGCGATATCTGCGAAGCGTTCGGTGCGTCGCGCCACTTCCCGCTCAAAGAAGCCGTTCTTTTGGAAATAGGGATCATCGTGCTGGATGTAGTCCTCGGGACTGAGCACCACGGTGCGGAATCCTCCCTGGTGATTTGGAACCACGGCGACCAGGCGGCCGCCTGAGACAAACAGGGAGCGGAAGCGGTTCCAGTCCCGTTGCCGGCCGGCGGGGCCGGAGATCGTGTCGTAGGCAGCATGCACGATGGCATCGATGGAGGCTACGTCGGCGGGGCTCGCAGCAGGGGCCGGCTGAGACGCAGCAGGGGTTTGCGGCGACGTCGAAGATCGCAACTCGCTCGCTACGGCTCGCCTCCCGGTCGCACACGTCATGAGCAGCACAGCCGCCGCCAAGACAACATTTGTAAAACATCGCTCGCCGAGTCTCATGCGAAACCTCCCAGCGCAACTTCTCAGTCCCTGTCATCCTGAGCGCAGCGAAGGATCCCTGAAGTTGTCCTTGAATCGTCGAGCTGAAGAACGACGGCCGAGATCCTTCGCTGCGCTCAGGATGACAACCCTTGACTAGACACAGATCATACTACAGCCTTGGTGAGCCCTCGACTTTCGACTCTTGACTGTCGACCATTCTACGGCACCGTCAGGTGGCGCATACGTTCCGACGCTTCTTGCCGGGATGTATGCGCCACCCCCGTGGTTGTAGGGGCGGTTCGCGAACCGCCCCTACGGGCTACGGCACCAGCATGACCGGCGCCCGCCAATACGCCGTCTTCTGGCCGGCGGGGTTGAGCACTGTTACCTGGCATTCATATTTGCCGGGGGGAATCTGGCGGAGTGGGATACTAAAGCTGAGAGGCATGGTTTTCATGCGGTTATCCATTCCGCCTGTCACCTCGATAGGCGGCGTTTCAAACGACTTCTTCTCCGCCTGGTAAAAACTCACAAAGGCAATCAGAGGCTGGAAGCTTGGCAAGCCCTGCTCGTAGGCCTGAAGGTAAACGTAAATGTCCCGGCTTTGGCTGAATACTCGCGTGACGCTGGGAATCAGTTTCTGCCCGTCTTGAACCAGCGGGTTGGCCGTCTCCTCCTGATCTTTTTTCTTCAGCGCGTTGTAGATTGCATCGCGGAGATCGACGCGCTGACTGCTCAGCACCACGGAACTGATGGGGATTTGCTTGTCTTCCTTATTCAGATTGGGAACGACGAAGCTGGTTTGGTACGTCCCGATTCTGCCGGTCTCGTCATCGCGCGCCAGGAACTTGATGGTGTATTTTCCGGGAAGTATGGTGAATCCGGCATCGTACTCGATGGGCCGCTTGGCCAACTGCGCGGCGGTCGAGTCGCTCAACTTGATATTCATCTTGTCGCGCAGATTGGTGATGGTTGAGCCGTACTGGTCCTTGATCTCGCCGATGAAATCGAGAAGTGTGTGCTCCGCGCCGCGTCGCTTGGCCAGGGCCAATTCACGGCCGGGAATCTTGACCACAAGGGGCACGAAGTACTCGGCGCGATTCAGTTGGAAATAGTCGATCTCCATGGCGATGGTGAGTTCGGTGATCGGGACCTCGAGCATCAAGGCGTCTTCGAGTTGCCGTTCCTTGTCGGCAGGTGTGAACTTGCTGAACTGCTTGTCGGCATAGTAGCCCTGGCGATAGTCCAGACTGGCGGACAAGTCCGAGTTCAGCGAAATCTTCACGCGGCGGAACTTGCCGTCCTGGGCCGTGTTGGTGGTGTAGTAACCGAGAATGTAGTAGCTCGAGGTTGCCTGCTCCGCCTGCACGATTCCCTTCGCGAGGTCGTTATAATCGAGCAGAGCCTTGCCGCCCGTGTCGCCGGCCAGCGCATAGAGCGTATCCTGCGACTGCTGGAAGTTGGTAGTCACCGCCAGGGCTGCGGCCCCCGAATACATCCCAACGTTGCCCTGCGATCCTTGCGTGGCGTCGCCGAGCGGCGCTTCAGCCACCAACCCGCGCGCGTCGATGGGCCAGAACGACACGCCGGCGCGGATGGCCGTGTCGATGGTGGCGTGAAGTTGCGCCTGGTTGTCCAGGCCATGCAGCATCAACCCGCTGGCAAAGTAGACCAGCGATTTCTTTTCGCTGATCTGGCCCAGCAACTTCGACGCGGTCTGGAGCGCGGACAACTGGCGGTCCGTATTAAAGACGTTGAACTCGCTGTCATCCTGCCCAAAGGCCGCACCCGTATCGGGGGTGCCGGCGTCATCGCTCGCGAGCCCATAGCCCTGCCCCTCGCCCACGATCATGGTTTCAAGGATGCTCAATAGGCGGGTGCGGTCGCTTGTGAAGTCTTGGAGAACGTCCACGGCGCCGCCCGAAAACCGCAAGATCGCAATCAGGTCCGCCGGCGCCATCTGGGTTTTGATAAATCGCTTTGCCGCTTCGAGCGCACGCAACTGGTCCGCAGGCGGCATGGTCGTCATGTCAAAGTAAAGCGCCAGGAGGCGGCGGTCCTGGTAGCGAAGTTTGCCGGGCGTTTCGGGTGAAATGCGAGTGCGGCTCAGCTTGTCGTAGATCGTGATATTTTCCGGCGCGGGCGGAGCAGCCTGAGGCGAACTCGCAGATTTCGACAGGTCCTGCTGCTCGCAGAAACTAATGGTCTGGGGCGCCCCATTTTCGGTGATCGTGAAGTCCTTGGCGGTCAACCCTCGAATGGGATTCCCTTTTTTGTCCTTCACCACCACCGCCTCCACCACTAACTGCGTGCTGACGCTGATGGTGGCCGTTTCCTTAGCGTCGGCGGGCGCGTTCTGCCCGATCTGCTGGGCCGCGGCAGGCGGCACCGCCAAAACGATAAGGAGCAAGATTGAAATCGTAGCCCTCTCCCGTGGGGAGAGGGTGTCCCACGACGGCGTTTTCATCAGCCGTCGCGGGACGGGTGAGGGGTCCCTTCCATGCTTTAACGCAAGAGTGAATTCAAATCGCAAATGGTAAACGGCAAAATTCAAATGTTCTGCAATTTGTGATTTGCCAAACCTCGAACCGCTTGCCACTTGAGTTGTTTTTGGTCCTCTCATTTGCGTCTGGACGCCTGATTCCCTCTGCTGGTAGCGAAATAACCCCTCACCCGTCGTGCTCCGGCTGATGACAACGCCGGAGCGCGACACCCTCTCCCCAACGGAGAGGCCACATTCCCTTTGTTTCTCCGCCGCTCGTCACTCGTCACTGCTCTTCAAAACCTCACTCGCATCGTCGCCTGCAGACTGCGCATGGCGTTGGCGGCGGCCGGAAGACCGAACTGCGCGCTGGTGATGCTCGTATCCCAACTTGCAAAAGTCACGTGATTAAGAAAGTTCGTTGAATCGATTCGAAAGTCCAGGTTGAAGCGGCCATGCAAGCGGAAGGTTCGGCCGATGGAAGCGTTAAACGAAAATTCGGAAGGACCGATGATCGAATCCCTTCCTGCGTTTCCCCACTGGCCGCTCGCGGGTGCTGTGTAGGCGGCGGGGTTCAGAGACAGGACGTGTGGCGCGGCGTAAATTGGCGCGCCCGTAGCGTCCGGCCGGATGCTCCCCGTCACGCCCGTCCCCGGCACGACGGTAAGATAGACGGGCGTCTGCGGCTGACCGCTGCCCACGGTGATCTGGCTGAGAAAGGTCCACTCTTTGAAAAGCGTTCCCTTCCAGCCGCGCAACAGAGTCTCGCCGCCCAGCCCCATGCCGGTGGTGTATTGAAACTGCACGTTCAGGAGATGCCGCTGATCGAACGTGGAAAGGCCGCGCTCCGCCTCGAGGTCGAGCCAATTCTGAGCGATGGTAGGACTCGAGCCGCCCGTTCCAACGGTCGGTGTTATGGTAACTTGCGTTCCACTATTCCCTGGGCCGCCTGACGGCACGCCGAAGATCTGCGTAGGCATGATGGCTCCCTGGCCCCCCAAGGCAGAATCATCATCGATAGACTTCGAGTAAGTGTATCGGACTGTCGAGGTGAGCCCGTTGTGCAGTCTTCGCCGCAATTGAATCTGCGCGGCTTCGCGCGTCGAGTTGCCGTTCGAGGCGAAGTAGGCGAATCCCTTGGGACAACTTGGGCAGGGATTCACCGCTCCGGGCGGAAAGGTGTCGGGAAGAAACTCCTGCACTCCGCGCGTGCCCTTGACCCCTAAATATGTGGCGTTGAGTTGCAACGAACCAGGAAGGTCCCGTTGCAGGGATAATTCCCAGTTTTGCGCATATCCCACGCGGAAATTCGGGTCGACGGCAAACGTGTCCGGCGTGATGGCGGAGCAGGTGATGAATCCATTCGCCAGTGTCAGCGGGCACGCCGCGCTATTCTGCACGCTCAGACTCTTCGAAAGCGGCGCCTGCTGCGACATCTGCTGCGCGATGGTTTGATAGACGGAGGTGTCGTAGTAGATGCCGTACCCCGCGCGGACCACCAGAGATGAACCAGGAATCGGTGGCCAGGCGATTCCGATGCGCGGCTCGAACCCGGTCTTGTCCGGCTGGATCAACGAACTCGGATACTTGCGTCCGGTCAGCGGCCCCGCCGGGTCGGTTCCCACCACCGGCGCCACGGCCTCAAATCCCGGCGTTACGTCCAGGTTGACCAAGCGCCCATACAACTCCGTAATCGGCGCGCCATATTCCCAGCGCATCCCCGCATTCAAGGTGAATTCCGGGCTTATCCGCCAATCGTCGGTAAGGTAGGCGTCGTAAACGGATTCCCGAAAGTACTTATCCGCATTGCCAAACGCAAGTGCGCTCGTGTCCGGGATTCCCAGCAGGAAGTCCGCAAAATCGTCGCCGCCGACGGCCGCGCCGTTCGCGCTTCCCCGGGTGGCCGCTCCCGTAAATGTGAACGTGCCGCGCGGGTTTTGCTGCCCAAGGTAATTGAACTGTTGCCGGCGGAAGTCGCCACCGATTGTGATGTTGTGGCGATCCCGGCTCCAGAGCAGCGAAGACGACCCCGCATCCGTCTGGTTGCGATCGAAACTGCTTAGCGCGTCGGAAAGCCCCGCCAGGCCGCTCGCAAAAGCCAGACTCGGCGGCCCCCAGTTCACAGGGTCCTGGTTGTTCCCGAGAATCCCGGCCTCGCCGGAAACATTCGCGCGATTCGCCCAGTATGGATGGGTCTCGGTCGCGAGGCGGCTGAACTGGTAACCAAGATTCAGAAAGAGCCGCGTGCCGAGGTGATGCGACCAGTTGATTCGGCTGTTGAGGCCCAACACGTCCGTTGTATCAAGAAAGCCGAACAGATTCGGAGTGGCCGTGCGCGCGCTCTGAAAAGCGAAGCCGCCGTAGACCTGGTTCTTGGCATTGATCGTCTTGTCAAATCGCGATTGCAGCGCGTCCTGATGCGTGTCCGTGTTGATCGGAACCTGATAGTTATATTTTTGCTCACCGCTGAAACTCGGCTGGGGGTAGAAGTTCAAAAGGGCTCGCGCCTGCGGGCTGATCTCGGTGGCCGGCATCTTATTGCCGGGGAACGGCACCCCCGTGGCGGGATTAAAGATTTCGGCCGGCTGTCCCAGCGCGTTCACGGCCTGAGAGAAGTCTCCGCCCCGCTCCGCCGCATCCGGCACCAGGGCCGATTGCGTGGTGTCATCAACATATCGCGTCCACTGATAAGCAACGAAAAAGTCCGGACCATGCTGCCAGAGATGCGGGATTCGCAGCGGCCCCCCCAAGGTCGCCACGCCCGTGATGCGATTGTAGGCGGGCTTAGGAGTGTTCTGCCCGCTCAAGGAGAATGGCCGCGCATCGAGCGCGGAGTTATCGAAAATGAAGCCGAGCCCGCCGTTGTAAAGACCGCCCCCACGATTACGATAATTGCCGAAAGCCAACGCCTGCGCGAATCGCGAAGCCGCGCCGTTGACCGCGCTGCCGTTGATCAGCAAGCCGTTATCAGCCTGCTCGTTGAGTTCGCCGCTGGAGGCTTGCCCAGCCTGATTGTTCTCGCCGTTATTCGCGGCGTTATTTCCGCCGTTGTTGGCTTCCTCTTTCCTGCCATTGTTCCCTGCATTATTCGCTTCCCCGCTCCCGCGCTCCTTCCCTTCCTCACTCCCCCGCGCTTTCTCTTCTTCATTCCCGCGCGCTTTCCCTTTGTCATTTCCGCGCAAGGGGGAATCCATTGTCTTGGTTTGGGGAGGGTTGGCCTGGACAGGGGGGCCAGGGCGCGATGCGGCCTCCGCCTTGATTTGATCAAGCGGCAGAAGCTTCAGCTCCCATTTTCCGGGCGGCGTATTCGGCGCGATCACCACTTCCTGCTTGAGCGAGGCGAAACCGGTCATCTCCACTTCAATCGTCCACGTTCCATCCGTCAAATTGGAAAACGAGTAGAGACCCTGCTGATCAGTAGTGGTGGAGAATTGTCTTGCGCCCTGAGTGACCTTTACCGTCGCCCCCGGAACCGGCAGCCCGCCGAAAGTCACCTGCCCGCGATATTCCGAAGCCGCGGCCACGCTAGCAACCGCGAGCCACAGGACGGCACAACCTGCGAGAGCCGCGGAGCGGCGACAGAGAATAGCCCACGGCGTGAGCCGTGGGACAAGCCCGTCGAATATGTCTCGAGCCCCAGCGGGGCGACAGACCATAGCCCTCACCACTCGTGCAAAGCCTCTGCCGCCCCTACAGGGGCTCACGAGGCTGATGGTTTTCCTCTCTCCCACGGCTCAGAACATGTGAAGAAATCGCTGTCGACCGTTTATAGCCCCTCACCCGGCCCGCGCCGGCTGATGAAAACGCCGGCTGCGGGCCACCCTCTCCCCCAAGGGGGAGAGGGGAAGAAACTCGAGTTGTACCCTTCTCCTCCAAGGGGAGGGTGAAAGAAATCTGAGTCATACCCCTCGCCCCCTTGGGGTAGAGGGTGGCGCGCAGCGCCGGGCGAGGGGATCGTCACCGAACACTGCACCCGATTTTTTCACACCTTCTCACGCCGTGGGCTATTTCCTGTCGGCCCTCCGGGCCTGTACTGCTTTCGGATGTTCCTCGCACTCAATTCTCCGACGGTTTCTCGACGTGATCGATGGTGAGCACTTCCGCAGGCGCTTTGGTGGCTTCCAGTCTCAGCCCAAGCTGCTCCTGAAGCGCTGTGAAGATCGAAGGCCCTGAGGTATCCGGGGGTGGTGTGCCGTCGGGTGGAGGACCGCCGCCTCCAGGCCCAGGTCCTGCCATCATCATTCCTTCGCCCTGCTCGGGCGTCCATTTGAGCGTGAAATCGTAGTTGCCCCTCAACCCGGTCTTGTCCAGCACCGTGCGGCCCAGTTGTTGCGATAGCACGCTCGCCAGGAAGGAGAGCTCAACACCTTGTCCCGAGACCTCGCCCCTGCCCATGCGCATCATGGGTCCGTGAGGGTGGCCGCCAGGAGCTTTCGCCGCGTCGGCCTGAGTGTCGTCTATCTTTACCTGCTGAAGTTTCGGGCCGTTCTTCGCAACCACGAGTGCGTAGGCGGGCAGTTCCTTCGACCCGCGAGTCAATTTCAACTGGAACCGGTCGGCGAGCAGTGACTGGAGCATCGAATCAGCCAACGCGCCCCGCTGCTCGCGGGGAAGCTTCTCGAGTTCCTGGGCGATCGTGTCCGGTTCCTTCGCGTCAATATCGTATCTTTCGGTGTTGACCCAGCCGGGTCCTCCCGAAACCTGAAAGTCCTTGACGTCATACGCCATTGTAATAAGAAACTTTAAGGTCATGCCGTTCGCATTGAACCGGCCGGGCTGCCAGGACACAAAAAAGCGCCTGTCCCCGGAGTGATTCGGCTTGATCGAGGCAACCTCAAACGAAGCCGTAGTGGGCACGGCGGAGGGTGGCGATTGCCCGTCAGCAGTTGCCGGCGCTTGCCCCACGGCGGTCTGCGGCGATTGCGCCCCGGCTTGCACGCTGCCCGGAAAACCAAACAGCACGAGCACGGCAACGGCTGTTACGCCGACGGCAGCTAACACGACCGCTCTTGCGAATTGCACCTTCTTTGACCGGCCCGAAATCATAGCTTCTCCTTTTTGGTCACAGCCCTCTCGCCTGCGATCGACCAGCCCTCTCCCTTGGGGGTCTGTGTGACAACTCGATCGTTATGTCATTCCGAGCGGAGCGAGGAATCTCGCACTGCCTTGAGAATACTCAGAGCGAGATTCCTCGCGGAGGTTTCCCTGAGCGCCCAGAGACCCGACCCCACACCCCGCCTTCGGCACCCCTCTCCCCGCAGGCGGGGAGAGGGGAAAGCGGTGAGGGGGGCGACGTTTCCGGGGGCGTTGCCCCGGCTACTCATGTCCAGCCCCTGCGGGGCTGAGGGCTCGGGCGGCGGCCGGGAATCCTGGGCGGCATTCAGGAATCTCTCCTCCGCGGGGCGCTTTTGAAACAGCTTCTGGCGTAGTGCGTCACGCATACATTGACTTAAGGAAATCGGCTGGCGCAGAGCGAAGCTCTGCGGTCTTC
>Ga0209517_10002675_pt1 | contig 24795 bp, 18 predicted proteins | sample PeaSoiMetSII2010_FD_187695 | JGI IMG/M metagenome (GOLD analysis project Ga0209517, IMG submission 187695) | Peat soil microbial communities from Weissenstadt, Germany - SII-2010 (SPAdes) (version 2) | ecosystem: Environmental > Terrestrial > Soil > Wetlands > Peat | place: Germany... | reverse complement strand
TCGTGCGAACTGCCACTTCGCTTTCAAAGTATTCAAAGAAATGGAGTTATTCGCGAGAGGCCCGCTAGACGGATCGACGAGGTGGGCCGCTGAAACAATGACCGATTACAGCTCAGATTCGTTGTCAAGGAGCAGGTGGGTGAGGCAAATGCTTGTTTGCTATGAATCTATTCTAACAGCGGAGTCAAGAGCGTTTTTGTTCCGAAATGGTTGCCTAGTTTCGGGGAATTGGGGAACGTCCCGTCTGTCCCCGCATTTTCCCTCAATCTATCCTGAACATCGGTGGACAAAGGAGAACTTAATCAGAGTCTCCTTAGACGCAAAAACTGCAATGACGCTCTTGCGGAAAGACGGAAACTTTCAAACACCAATTTTCTTAGTTAGTGTAATCGGGTAAAGTTAATTCACCGTCTGTGTTAGCGAAGCCGAACTGCCAACAAAGGTGGAGTTGCCGTTGTACGTCGCCGTGATGGTATGCGTGTCCGTAGCCAGCGTCGAGGTTGTGAACTTTGCCACGCCTCCGCTCATGTACACAGTCTTCAGAACGGTCGCGCCATCGTAGAACGTCACGTAGCCGGTGGGCGTGCCACTGAACTGCGGCGCCACGCTCGCCGTAAAAGTCACAGACTGCCCAGAATTCGACGGATTCAGCGAGGAAACCAAAGTGGTCGTGGTCGTGGCTTTGCTGACCACCTGGCTCATTGTCTTCGAGCTGCCGGCAAAGTTCGAGTCGCCGGCGTACACCGCCGTGATCGACTTCGTGCCCACCCCGAGCGTCGATGTAGAGAAGGTCGCCGTGCCGCCGCCCAACGTTCCCGTTCCCAGTACGGTCGCGCCTTGCTTGAAGGTGATCGTCTCTCCATCCGGCGGAGTGCCAATGCTGGAAGTGACCTTTGCGGTGAAGACCACCGTTTGACGAAAGGCGGACGGATTCGGCGACGACGAGAGTGTGGTTGTGGTGGCCGCCAGCACGAATTGATTCACGGGGGCTGACGTGCTGCCACCGTTATTGGAGTCGCCTTCATAAACTGCTGTGATGCTGTTGGCACCCGGCTTCAATTGTGACGTGCTGTACGTGGCAGAGCCAGATGTGAGCGTCAGCGTCGCCAGAACTGTCGTGCCGTTCAGGTATTTAATTTTGCCCGTGGGTGTGCCCGCCAATGACGAGACCAGCGCCGTAAAGGCAACCGGCTTTCCAGACACCGAAGGATTCATGGACGAAACCAGAGCGGTCGTGGTCGTGGCCTTGGCCAGTCCAAAGATCTGCAATTGCTGATTACTGGCCACGAACACCAAGCCGTTTGCCACTACCGGAACCAGGTTCGCATTGCCGCTCAGATTCGGCCACGCGCCCGCCGTCCCTTTGAACAGCAGCGTCATTTCGCCTCCTCCAGACTCCGGATCAAATGCAAACAGATTAATCGCCGTGTTCAATGTGAGAGGGCGCGATAGCGCCCAAATGATTGGATTGGAATTGCCCTGCGAAGAAATCGTGGTGAAGAATCCTGGATCCTGCGAACCGCCGATCCCCGGAGACACTGTTACCTGCGTCAATGCTACCGTAGGCGACGTCTGCACCTTCCAGACCGTCACTTCCCTGCCGCCGCTACTCACCACCCTTCCTAATCCGTCCGCCGGGTCCACGAAGTATGACTGGCCACACCAGCAGCGGCCCACCAAGTAACTGCCAAGCACATTATTCTGCGTCGGCGAGTAACCACCCAGATTGTCTTCGTTCATCAGAAACATCGTTCCATACTTGCCCGCTGCCACCGCCAGATGAGGCGTCGATCCTGGCTGATCGGGTAACACCAGCACCCCGCCCGAGCCGAAATCCGTATCCCCCTCATCCAGACTCACTTGGTTATCCGGAGTAAACAGGTCAAGCACCGTCGTTAGCGTAGGCGATATCTTGACCACGCTCTCCTGAATGTTGGTGACGCCGTCGTAGGTGGCCTGATCCGAGTTCCCGGTCACGAACAGGATGTTGCCCGCATCATCGGCCGCCGGTCCGTAGCCTGACATCCAGATTGACGACAAGGTTGTCTTGGCAGTTGCTTGCTGGTCGTTGAGCTGGTTCGACGGAAATGGCGTCAGCGACCCCGCCGTCCACCCCAGCAGCCAGCCCCGCGACAGATTCTTCGCAAAATCGCAGAAGCTGCCAAACCCCACATAAATACTGCCGTTCGCGAGCAACAACGCCGGCCGCTGCCGCTGGTAGGTCGCGTTGAAGTTGAATGTCGTTCCATTGTTCAGCGTATGCGACGCGGTCACCACCTGCGGGGTCACCTTGTCGGTCAAACTTCCCAGATCGAGCGCGTGCAGCCTGTAGGCCGGACCGCTCGGATCCTGTGTGTAAATCATCACGTACAACGTATTGCTGCTCGGGTCGATCGCCGGCGTCGAGTTGATCCCCACATTCGGCCCGTTGTTTGTGCATCCCAACGGATACGACACCGGCGTTCCAAAATTCGGATTCAACAGCACTGTCCCGGTGTGCACGTCGATGGCATACACCGTGTTGTTTTCCGTCGCCACATAAACCACATCGTGCGTGCCCGGGTACGCTCCCGCCGTGATCTGCACACCCGGCACGACCAACGGCTGCGCGTCCACCTGGTCATCGAGCGCCACGGTTCGCAGCAGACCGAACAGGTTCCCCACGTTGGCGGGCGTCAACACTGTTTCGCTCTGATTCCAGCCGGTGCGGTAGTTATCGTAGTGATACGTTGTGACCGCCGTCTGGCCCGCAGCCAGCAGTACACTCGCGCTAATGAAAACCAACACGGCAAGCGCGGTCGCACCGCCGATGCGGTAGTTTCGCTTGCGATATCTTGGCATGTTTTGACCCTTAATAATCTTTAATTACCGAAATAATCTTTATTACCGAGATCTCTTTTTTGACCCCCAACAAACTGCTGCCATTGTCCCCCATCCCTGTTCGCGTAAGAGAACTTACCCTTTCTGGTACACCGTGCACGATCGAAACGCTATTAAGGGGTTCGGTGTCGGGAAATGGGGCTACAGGTCAATTACTCTGCCTACAAGCACCTTTGTAATGGCACGACTAGATCTCAGCAATGGCCCGATCGTGTCATTAAGTCCCGAAATCCGAAATCCGGAGACAGACGGGACGTTCCCCAGTTCTCCGAAGATTAGGTGATGGCCCGGAAGTATCATGGGTCGAGGAGTAGGGAGCCATGGGCACGGGGAACGGGCGGCTGGCCCAGCCTTCTCCACGCTTTGTTCTTTCTTTCCCATAGCGAAATGTGGGTGCCCCATCCTTGCGTCTTTTGCAAGGGTGGGCTGCGATGCTGCCGATGGGTTTGGCTTCCAACCGCGTCACCCGCCCACCCTTCGCGAAAAGCACGCGAAGGATGGGGCACCCACTTCATAAGTGGTGCGAGCGGAAGGCTGGGCCACCCGATCACCGCACATCAATTAGTGACATCTATCACTGACATTTCGCGCAAATTGGTATTGCATTAGTACGCTTCGCCTCTCCGAAGCGCCCTTCCCGCCTGTTGAGACGCACCCCTCCCCTGAGGCGAGAGCTTTGAACGCCGGCCCCTTTAGCAATTCGCTTGTCGATGACGATTCGTGTTTTGGGCCTGGCCGGTCGAAGACCAGAACGCTGGCAACTGCTCGCAGTTGAATGATCGACCTCGGCCATGGCCCCTGCTTCTGTTCGTGAAGGAGGTCTTTTATGATGCGCAAGGTCAGTCGTAATTATTCTCTCAGTGTTATTGCCTCCTTTCATCGCAATTCTGACTCTCTTGATCGCGGCCGCCGTGCTGGCGCAAACGCCGGGAGCGGGTCAGCGGTCGGCTCAACAGGCAGTTGTGCCTGCGCAGCAGGATACCGGCGCGCCAGCGCTGCAGCATCAACTGTCGCCGGGAGCCACCAACGCCGAGCGCGCTCCCGTAAGCCACCTACAAGGGAAAGGCTACGGCGCGCTCCCGTTGGACGAGGCCCCGCCCCTTTTCCTGCCGGTGATGACCTACAGTTCTGGCGGACTCGGGCCGTGCTCGATAGCCGTGGCGGATGTGAACGGCGACCTGAAACCTGACCTAGTGGTGGCAAACCTCGACTCCGGTGACGTGGGCGTGCTGCTGGGTAATGGCGACGGCACCTTCCAGCCGGCCGTGACCTACGACGCGGGCGGGGCCGCAAGTTCTGTTGCTGTCGCGGACGTGAATGGCGACGGCCATCCCGATATTGTCGTGGCTAACCTCAATGGAACTGTAGGTGTGCTGCTTGGTAACGGCGATGGAACCTTCCAAACCGCCGTCACTTACGGTGCGGGCGGAGGAGGAACCCGTGCGGTCGCGGTCGGAGACTTGAGGGGCAACGGAATTCTGGATGTGGTGGTGGCGAATTCGTGCATAGACCAGAATTGCGATGGTTCCGTGGGCGTGTTGCTCGGCAACGGTGATGGAACCTTCCAGCCGGCCCTGACCTACCCCACGGGGTACGCAGCGATGGCGGTTGCGGTTGGCGATATGAATGGCGACGGCAAGCCCGACATTCTCGTGGGCTCGGGCTACTCGGTGTGCGGCCCCAAGGAGTGCCACGCGGCCGGCCAAGTCGGCGTGTTGTTAGGCAACGGCGACGGAACCTTTCAGGCGGCCACCGAGTACCCCTCGGGCGAGGAGTATCCCGATTCTTTGGTAGTGGCGGATTTCCGCGGCGATGGAAAGCTCGACGTAGCGGCGGCGAGCATGTTTTCCAGCAACGCGGACGTGCTGCTGGGCAATGGCGATGGCACCCTCCAGCCGGTGGTGACCTATGGCTCCGGTGGAGGTTCGGACGGTTGGAGAGGCGGCCTAGCAGTCGCGGACGTAAACCGGGACGGCAAGCCCGACCTCGTCGTGGTCGATTCCGGCAGCGGTGAGATAGGCGTGCTGCTGGGGAATGGCGACGGAACGTTTCAGACCGCGCAGACCTACGGCTCAGGATGTGAGCCTTGGTCGGTAGCCGTGGCGGATGTGAACAACGACCGAGGACCCGATCTGCTGGTAGCCAACTCCTGCGCTTATGCCGGAAGCGGTACGCCGTCGGTGGGAGTGCTCTTGCACGCAGGAACGACACCCACCACGACCGCATTGGTCTCGAGCCTGAATCCCGCACCCCCGCTCAAGGTGGTCACCTATAACGCAACAGTGGCTAGCCAGGGCGGCGGAGCGGTGACCGGATCGATCATGTTCCAGGACGGAGGCTCCACGTTCGCCACGGTTCCAATCGCCAGCAATCAGGCGGCCTACAGCATAACGTACAAGAAGGGCGGCGTGCATACGATCACCGCCGTGTACTCGGGGGACTTGCAGCACGCGGCAAGCATTTCCCCTCCGCTGACAGAATACGTGGAGATCCACGGGTCGAAGACCGCGTTAGCCACGTCAGGGTCACCCTCCCTCGTCGGACAGCCTGTGACGTTCACCGCTACGACGACGTCGAGCGCCGGCACGATTCCTGATGGCGAACTGGTAACGTTCTACGACGGAACCACTGCGATCGGAACGGGCACCACGGCCGGCGGTGTGGCGACCTTCACAACTTCCTCGCTGACGGTGAAGACGCACACCATCAAGGCCACCTACGCCGGGGATGACACGTTTGAGCCGAGCGCTGGGTCGGTGGAGCAGGTAGTGGATAAGTATCCGACAACGACGGCCCTAAGTTCGAGTCTCAATCCCTCAATCTACGGACAAGCTGTGACCTTGAAAGCGACGGTTGCACCGACAGGGCCTTATCGGCCAACCGGAACCGTGACATTCAAGAGCGGATCCGCAGTGCTGGGTACTCGGACCTTGAACACCAGCAGAGTTGCAACCTTGACCACCGCGAAGATCCCGGTTGGGGCGGACACATTGACCGCGACCTACAGCGGGAATACGTGGGACGCCAATAGTGTGTCGGCGGCGATCACGCAGACCGTGAGTCAGGCTTCCATCAGTATGGTGCTGACCTCGTATCCAAATCCGTCGGCTTTCGGCATATCAGTCAAGTTCACGGCCAAGTTGACCAGCAATGGCGGTCTGCCGTCTGGGCAGCCCGTCACTTTCAGCTCCAACGGCGCGACCCTGGGAACGGCTAATGTCAGCAGCACGGGCGTGGCGACGTTCTCGACGACAACACTGCCGCAGGGATCGGACGTCGTCACCGCTGCGTACGCGGGCACCGTGGACTACAGCTCGGCTTCGGCGACCGTGACGCAAGTGGTGAACTGAAAAGGACCGGGCGGAAGACGTTTACCGATTTGTGGACCCTAGATCGCGCGGGTGCCCCGTCCTTGTGTCTGCGTTCTTGCAGACACAGGGCGGGGATTTTGATTTCCTATCCTGCAAGACCGCATGCGTTGATCCGTTGATCGTCAAAGTCAAAGTCCCCGCCCTGTCGCAAAAAACGCGACAAGGACGGGGCACCCTCGGGAGTTGAGACGGGGGAAAGAGCCCGTGCTTCAGGCGGCCTCGGTGTGAAGCGGACGTTCTTCGAAAGAAATATCCACTTGGTCGCCGAGTGCGGTCAGCGATTCGCGGATCGTTCCCATGGGAAGCTCGAGCACGGAAGCGGCTCGGACGCGAACCGCGGCCATGTGCCAGGGCTTGAGATCCTCTTCCATGTGGATGACAATCCGCTCCCGGTCAAGGTACACGGCGTCGATGGGAAAACGCATGGCGAAGGTATGGATGCCGCGGGAGGGGTTAATCCAGAGTCCCTGGCCGCGGGAAAAGCGGGACGAGTCCGTGGCCATGAGGCCGCGAAAGCGCGACCAGTGGGTGCGCGCGATCAGAAGATCGGTCGCGAGATAGGTGGTGCGGGTGCGGTTGAAGGCGTATCCCTTGGGCCCGCGGGACATGACAACTCCTAGGATTTGTAATTAGTGATTTGTAATTTGTAATTTGAAAACCGAAAAGTCCACCGGCGTTAGATTACAAATTACCAATTACCAATTACAAATTGGGTCCAGAGATTCACCGTCTTCCCACAGCGGCCGGCATGAAGATGTGCAACAGCTGAATAATGGCCGGCCCGACGGTCACTACAATCAGGGACGGCATCACAAACAACACCAGGGGAATGATCATTTTGACGGTGGTTTTGGCGGCCTGTTCTTCGGCGCGCTGGCGGCGTTCGGTGCGCAGGGAATCGGAATGCACGCGCAAGGCCTGGGCCACGCTGGTTCCGAAGCGATCGGTCTGAATCAGAGTGCCGACCAGCGAGCGAATGTCGTCGACTCCGGTGCGCTCGGCCAGATTGCGGAGCGCCTCGACGCGAGGTTTTCCGGCGCGGGTTTCGAGGTTGAAGAGGTGGAACTCGGCGCTCAGTTCCGGGTGCGCGGTGCGTAAATCGTCGCCCACTCGCATCATGGCCTGATCGAGAGAGAGGCCTGCTTCCACACAGATGACGGTCAAATCGAGTCCATCGGGAAGGCCGATGCGGATCCGCCGCTGCCGTTCCTTCAGCTTCTTTTTCAGCAGGAATCGCGGGATGAAAAAGCCGAACGCGGTCACCCCGGCGAGCAGCAGGAGCGAATCGAATCCGGTAAACGCAAAAACCGAGAAGAAACCAAGGGCGGCGAACAAGACGCGCATGCCACGATAGATGGTGACGTGTTGCGGGTCGCGATATCCCGCCTGAATTAGCCAGGCGCGGGTTTGGGAAACCTCGGTGGGCGAGACCGGCAAGGCGCGGCTGAAGGGATCGAGGGCCTGCTGCATGCGTTCGCGGATGGCGGGTTTGGGCTGGGTTTTGGGGCGCTGCCAGCCGATTTCGCGCAGGCGCGATCCGAGCACCGAAGAGGGGGCCACCGCGGCCGCTCCAAAGGCGAACACGATCACCACGACGGTGAGAAAAGCGACAATCGACAGTATCAGCGGCAGCGGCATGAATCAGACCCTTACTTCAGTCGTTGGTCGCTGGTCGTTGGTCGTTGGCAAAACCTCCGAACGACTAACGACTAACGACCGACCGTTTATCAAACCTGAATCCTGATAATCCTGCGAATGACAAAGTAGCCCAGCGTCTGCAAACTGATGGCGACGACGAGGGCGACGTGTCCCAGCCATTCCTTGAACAGCGGGAGAATGAATCCGGGGTTGATGACGAGCATGACGACCACGATGGTGGGTGGAAGCGCCATGAGCAGGAGCATGGTGAGGCGTCCCTGGGCGGTGTGGACGCGGACCTGGCGGAGGATCTTGAAACGTTCGCGGATGACGTAGGAAAGGTTGTCAAGAATCTCGGCCAGATTGCCGCCGGTTTCGCGCTGCAACATCACCGCCGTCACGAAGAATTTAACGTCGACCAGAGGAATGCGATCGGCCAGGTTGAGCAGCGCGTCGCGCACGGGCAGGCCGAATTTCTGTTCTTCGAAGAGCTGGCGAAATTCTCCGCCCACGGGTTCGGCGACCTCGTTGGCAATCAACTCGATGGCGGTGGTAAAGGCGTGTCCGGCGCGAACCGCGCGGGCGAGAGTGTCGATGGCTTCGGGAAACTTCTCCTCAAATTTCTGGAAGCGCTTGTTCCGCATGTGGGAGGCATAGGCGTAGGGGATAAAAAAACCGAGCAGAGCGCCGGCCCAGCCGAACTCATAGCGGCCGCCGGCAAAGACAGCGATGACGGCGAAGGCCACAGCCGATACGGCGCAAAGCATCAGGAAGTTTCCGGCGCGAACATCGACGTTGCCCTGCGCCAGCATTTTTTGCAGATAGGAGACTCGCTCGGAGCGGCGCAGCCAGGTGTCGAAAGCTGGAATCCGGCTGAGCACTTCGTCGCGCAGCAGAGCCACGGCCGGCGCGGGTGGTTCGGTTGGTTTCTGAGTGGCGGAGAGGCGATCGCGAAGAATGCGGGCCCGTGCCTGGCGCTGATCCAGCAAAGACACGGCGGAAAAGACCGCCAGCGTGACCACCACAAACACCAGCGCAGCGATCAAGAGCGGCATGCCCCTAGACCTCCATCCTGGACTCGAAGAGTTCGGGGCTGAGGCGGCAACCGGCGATGGCGAGGCGCTCCGCGAAACGCGGCGGATGGCCAGTGGAATGGAAGACGCCGCGCACCTTTCCGCTCTCGTCGATGCCGCTGCGATCAAACATGAAAATATCCTGCAGCGTGATCGAGTCTCCGTCCATTCCGATGACCTCGGAAACGGTAATCACCTTGCGCGAGCCGTCGGAGAGACGCGCGACCTGGACTATGGCGTGGACGGCGTTCGAGATCTGCTGGCGAATGGCGCGCTCGGGAATGTTCAGGTTGGCCATGGAAACCATGTTTTCGACGCGAGACAGGGCGTCACGCGGCGAGTTCGCGTGCACGGTGGTGAGCGAACCCTCGTGGCCGGTGTTCATGGCCTGGAGCATGTCGAAGGCTTCTTCGCCGCGCACCTCGCCCACTACGATGCGATCCGGACGCATGCGCAGGCTGTTGATGACGAGCTGGCGCATGCGGACCGATCCTTTGCCTTCGATGTTGGGCGGGCGGGTTTCGAGGCGGACGACGTGTTCCTGCTTGAGTTGCAATTCGGCCGCATCTTCGATGGTCACGATGCGCTCCGAATTCGGAATGTAACCCGAAAGAACGTTGAGAACGGTCGTTTTGCCCGCGCCGGTTCCTCCGGAGATGAGCAGGTTCAGGCGGCCTTTGACCATGGCCGAGAGCATTTCGAGCATGGGCTCGGTCAAGGTTTTGTTGTCGAGCATGTTGCGCGCGGTGATCGGATCCCGGCCAAAGCGGCGGATGGAAAGGCAGGCGCCGTCGAGCGCCAGGGGCGGAATGATGGCGTTGACGCGCGAGCCATCCTGCAGGCGGGCATCGACCATGGGCGAAGACTCATCGACGCGCCGCCCAATGCGGGACACGATGCGGTCGATGATCTGCATCAGGTGCTGGTTGTCCTTGAACGACAAGCCGGTGATTTCCAGTTTGCCGGCGCGCTCGACGTAGACACGGTCGAAGCGGTTGACCAGGATGTCGGAAATTGTGGGATCTTTGAGCAGCGGCTCGAGTGGGCCCAGGCCGAAGATTTCGTCCAGGATCTCGCGCGACAACTGCTCGCGCTCGGCGAAGCTGAGGGGAACCGCCTCGCTGTTCACCGAACTGCGGATCAGGATGAGAACTTCGTCGCGCGCGGAATCGCCGGCCGTGCGGCCGAGTTTTTCAAGGTCGAGGCGATCGAGGATCTTGCGATGCAGGTCCGCCTTAACCTGCTGGTATTCGCTCCGTTCGAAGGCTTGCAAGTTGGCCATGTTTTAGACCGTTCTCAATCTCGACTGGCAGAATTTTGTAATTTTGTAATCGGGTGATTTGGTAATTTTGAACCCGGCTGATTTCAAATTACCAAATTACCCGATTACGAGATTACAAAATGTAGTTCTACACCGTCTTAAACAGCGACCACGCCGTGCGCTTTACGTCCAAATCGTCTTTGGTCAAGTATTCCGCCAGCCCGGAAATGGAGCGGGCAATTTCAGTGGTCCCCTGCTGCATCAAGGGAACGCCACGATCAATCGCGGCCGAGACCGCGAAGTACTGATTGGGAATGCGCCAGAGCACTGGGGCGCCGATGGCGGCCTCGGTCTCCGCTTCATTGAAACCTGCCACCTTGCGATAACGGTTCAAGACCAGTGCAAAACGGTCGCGCGATCCGCTCTCGCCGAGGTACTGGGCGACTCTTCCCGCGCTCCACAGGGACGCGACATCGGCGTGGGCGATGAGCAGAATCTTCTCCGAAAGGTTGCTGACCAGACGAGTGGCGCTGTCGAGCCGCGAGGAAGCGTCGACCACGATGTAGTGAAACAGACCGACCATGGTGTCGAACAGACGGGCAAAGTCGGCAGCCGAGGGCTCGAGGGCTAGGGGAGCCGCAGGGCCGGCCAGTAGCTGCAAGCCGCGGTCGTCACGGGCCATGAAGCTGTCGAGCAGCGACGAGTCCAGGCGATGCAGGTTGGCAATGGCGTCCGAAATGGTGAATGCCGGCTTTAGATTAAGGTGCAGAGCGCAATGGCCCAGGGGCGCCAAGTCGACCAGCGCCGTGCTTTGGTGAGCCGATTGCAAGGCCAGGGCCAGATTGACGGCGACGGTGGTCGAGCCGCTGCCGCCTTTGGCGTTCACGATGGTGAACACCTTTCCCCGGGAACTTTCGCGTCCGGGCTTGCGTCGAGTTGCCGTCAGGCGGACGAAAGCTTCCAGCAGATCGGTGGTGGTGGTGGGGCGCTCGATGTATTCGCGCACTCCCGCCCGCATGGCGCTGACAATCAACTGCGGCTGGGTCATGGGGCCGACCGCGAACAGCGCCGCGTTGGGAAGCTCCTGGTGCAGCAACTCCACCGCCCGCAGCGCCGCGGTGATGCCATCGGTGGCGATGTCGACCAGAACCACGTCGGGGGCAAAGGCTTGCGTTCTGCGGATGGCCGGATCGCTGGCGGCCAAAGGCATGGTGGGGTTGCTGCAGACGGTGCGGGCTACGCTGGTACCATCCACCAGAACCTGCAACACCGCGCGCTGGTCATTGTCCGTGGCGAATACGGCTACTGACAATTCCGGCATGATTAGCTCCCGACCATCCTCTCACCCACGGCTTGCGCCGTGGGCTGAATTCTTGCGCCGCTTCGCGGCTTGACTGGCTTCTACTTCTTCTTGCTGCCCTCGGGCTTCTTGCTATCGAACGTGTCTTTGTCGAGCATCGGCTGGGGATTGACGGGACCTGCGGGCTTTTGCGCCGTGGGCGCGACCCGGTGCACGGTGCATAAAACCATCAATTCCCCCTTGCTCTTCTGCGCGCTCGTGCTCTTGAAAAAATTGCCCAGTATCGGGATATCTCCCAGCCAGGGAACCTTGCTGTTAATGTTGGTCACCCGGTTGTCGATCAGCCCGGCGATGACGAAGCTTTGCCCGTCCTGCAGTTCAAATTCGGTATCCGCTTTGCGCGTGCTGATGGCGGGGATCGTGGTTCCGGATACGGTGACGGCATTGGTAAAGTCCAGGGTGCTCACTTCGGGAACCACGTGCAGGTGGATGTTGCCGTTCGGCTGAATCACGGGGGTGAACTTCAAGCGCACGCCAAACTCGCGGAACTGTACCGTGACGGTTGAGATTCCGCCGGCGCCCGGCTGAACCACAGGAAAGGGAAATTCTCCTCCGGCGAGAAAACTGGCTTCCTTGCCATTGACCGCGATCAGATTGGGCTCGGCCAGAATTTGCAGAAGATTTTTCTGTTGCAGGGCTCTGATTACCACACCCAGATTGATGTCGGTGCGGGCCACAAAAAGGTTCAAGAAGTTGCTGATGGTGGTGGTCGTGGTCGCCGGCGTGACCGTGGTCGAAGACGACGTCGAGGTCACGCTCGCGGGCGTCTGGATGACGCTGACGCTGCCGAACTGCCCGGTCTGGCTGGTTGCAATGGTGTTGCCCAGTCCTGGCATGAACAGGTTGGCTCCCAGTTGGGTCACCGCCGTGCGATCGACTTCGGCAAACCTGACTTCGAGAAGCACTTCCTCCGCTCCAACCGGGCCGAAGGTGAGCACGTTCACAACGTTCTTGGTATACGCCGACGCCAGCGCGCCGGCATGCTTGAAGACGTCCTCGGTGGTGACGTGGCCGGAGAGAACAATGGCGTTGCGCGAAGGCGTCACGTTGATCTGCTCATCGGGGAAAAGGCGATGCATTTCTTCCGTCGCCGCGGTGATATCGACATCCACGCGCAGGTCGAAGCTGCGCGAGCGCTCCAGTTCGTCCCAAATCAGCAGTGAAACCTCGCCCGGATTGAGTCCATTGACCAGAACCTGGGTTGGGGTGACGACCAGCGCATCGGCCACCGTGGGGTCAGTGACAGAGATGCGCTTCAGTCTTTCGGTGGTGTTAATCAAAAGGGACTTTCCCACCATCACCCGCAGCGGCGCAGCACCTGCCGTAACGCTCTGAGGGGATGCAGAAGTGGCCGGGGTGGAGGAGGCTGCGGCGGGCGCATTCTCAGGACTCTGAGGAGGAGTGTTTTGAGAAGGAGGGTTCTGCGAAGAAGCCGACGGCGTTGCCGGAGCAGTTCCTGGGTTGCCTTCTGGAGCTACGGTGCGCGCGAACATTGTTCTTGTTGTGGTTGGCGCACCGAGAAGCAGAACGGCTGCGACCAGCGTAAGAGCTTTCATGAATTCGGACCTCGGCGAGGATGCGCGAGCAGATCCATCGAGAAAATGAGCGGACACGAATGGTTCGGGTATAGATGGCTCAAAATGATTTGTCTTCACTATTACTATTTATCTTCAAACTTGGTTTCATCCCGTTTGCTGCCACGGATCATTTCCACCTGATACGGCGTTGGCGCGGGCGCCGGAACTTTCGCCACCAGCTTTTTGGCCTTGGGTTTAGGTCCGGTCGCCGCTGGCGTCTCGCCCAGGTACAGGGAACTGGTCCGGGTGGCGCCAATGCCTCCCTTTTTTGTATCCAGCGGATTGCGCAAAGAGAGTTGAATGCGGCCTTCCTGCGAAACCAGTGCCAGCTTCTGCGCGTCGTCCGGAGAAACCAGCAGGGTAATCACCGGGGCGGTCTGCGCGTCGGCGGAAGTGCTGCGGTCCAGGCTTTTGCCCACGGCGATGACCGCAACGTTTTCGAGGACGGTGGTGGTTTGACGGCCACCGCCTTCACCCCCTGTAGCCAGCACATCGACGCGCGTGCCCGGTTGCACGAAGCCCGCCACCGAAACCACGTCGTTGACCCGCACCGAAACCGCGCGCATTCCCGGTGGAATCAGCGAGGGCAGGCCGCCTCCGGCGTTCAGCGCCGCCAATTTACTGGGCAGAATAAACTCGCCTTTGCTGATCGGCAGAACCGCACCGCGGCCCACGACTTTCGCTGGGTCGGAGAATGCTCCCGGAGGGGCCGCCGATTCTGGCAGAGTGATCACGCGGACGTCATGAGCATCGAGTTTGACGCCGACCAGCACATCGTCGGCAGCCACCACGACCCGCACTGCGCGCTCGCTGCTGTTCGAGCCTGGAGAGGTTCGCAGTTTGTTATAGACAGAAAAGGCGACGAGCAGGCCGACCGCAAGGGCCAGGCCTCCGATCATCAACAAACGGCTTCGGTTCATTCCTCCCCTTCCCGACAACTCCGGATCGGCTCGTTGCCGCCGCGCCTTGATTTCCGCGAGGCAGTGGCCTACTGGATGGTGCTGGCGACCGACGAGAATACGGTGTTGGCGTTGGTGCCGATCAGACGGATGGTGCCGATCACGATCACCAGAATTACGGCCAGCATCACGGCGTATTCCGCGATGTCCTGCCCTTCTTCATTGCGCCACAAGAGCTTGGTCAAATCTGTCATTTGGACTCCTTCGGGCTCCTCGCTAGAAATCTGGTCCGGGCGAGTGTCGGAACTACTCCTCTTATGCGCCCTAGTTTCGCAGATTCGGGATGGCTCTGGGAAACATTTTTTCACTATTTTGCCCCTTGGACGAGGGATCCACCGAGATTTGCAGCATTTTCGACGGCCGGTTGCCTCCGGAGCAGGAGGATCGCCTTCGAGTCGCTGGAGGCAACATGCCAGTTGGGGTCGAGAAGGAGGGCTTGAGCCAGCGCGCAGGAAGGCGGCACCAGTACCGCCTCCACCTGCCAGCGGTCAAGAACGTCGCGCCAGCCGGTCCGGATGTCCACCACGGTCTGAATCGACTGGCGCAGGAGGTCGTCGCCATAGAGATCGGCGCGGCCATCGACGAACACGCGATATTCGGGATAAAGCTTCCAGATGGCGTAGCCTCCCCAGTCGTAGTAAACGAAGATTCTCTCGGGATAGTGGCCGGCCCGGAGGAACGAGACCGCTCTTTCAGGAAACCGCTCCGAGACGCGAGCGTCCTGGTTGCGAGCCAGACTGACCCAGTTCACGAATGCAAATCCAGCCATCAGAATGAGAACGGTCGCGTTGAAAAGTGGCCGGAACCGCGAAGAGATGGGTGCCCCGCGTCTCGCGCTTTTCGAGACGTGGGTTTCGCCGTGATCGCCTCTAGAGGTTGCGGAAAGAGTCGCCGAGGGAGGAAAAAGCTCACCTCGGGCGCTAAAGCGCAACACATTCTTAACGACTTGGTGGCACGACTGAAGTCGTGCCCTTCCCAAAACCTGCGTGGATCGGAGTTTTTCCGCAGCCTGTCTAGCCGCCGGGAGAGCCGCGGCGATTCCCGGCGCCGCCACCAAAACGAAGATTGGTATGTGGCGGACGGCGTCCAGAGCGGCGAATGCGGTGAGCAGCAGGGGCACGATCACGCGTCCCTTGGGTCGCCAGCGGGAAGTGGCGAGCGCAGTCAGAACCAGCAGCCACAGCAGCAAGAATGGACGATAGAGCCATTGATGAAAATCCGGTGAAAACCACTCCACGATGAACGACCGCATCCCCGGCGAACGCAAAGTATCGAACGGATAACGATAGAGTTGCGCGCCGCTGGGGTTGAGCGGCACGAGCGCCAAACAGGCCAGCAGGAGCAGCAGCACTCGCAGGAGGATCGGGCGTGCCTGCGGCCACGGCGTACTGCCCACGGCCGTCTCCAAAAGGAGGCCGACCGCATACGCCAATATCAGCGCCGGGCCGAGCGCGAATCCGGCGTGCAGGTTCAGCCATAGGAGAAACAGCGGCGGTATCCAAAGCAGGAGCCTGGGCCGACGTTCGCCACCTTCAAGCAGCCATAGCAGCAGGCTGGCTAGAGCAAAGGTGAACATCTGCGGGCGCACACCCCAGGAGGGAGCCGCAGCCACGGCGCCGAAGGCGGTCGCTGCGGCTGCCCAGTGGCCGGGTCCTCCTTGGGGAAGACAGCGCAAATAGAGCAGCATGAAGCCGGCGGTCGTAATGATCGCGGAGAATACGATCAGTGCAGCGGCGCCGCCGTGTTTCCAGAGCTCGTAAAACACGACCTCCGACAACCACTCATGGGAGATCCACGGCTGCCCGGCGCGAGTGAACGAAAAATGATCGGAATGCGGGATGTGGCCGTTTTCGGCGATCCACTGCCCGGTGCGCAGATGCCACCACAAATCGGGATCGACCGCGTTGCGCGCGGTCATCGCCAACAAGCCGAAAAACAGGATGCCGCCGAAAACCGCACGTCCACTGCAGCGGGGAATTCCGAACTTGACCATCGGACGGGATTATAGAATCAGTTGTCCACAAAAGCGCCTCATGGTTTCGTTGCTCCAACCTCGGAAGTTTCTGGTCGCGGCCTTTCTGCTGGCGATGACGTTTTGCAACCTCACGCTGGTGTTTCGAGTGACGCCCTGGTTGCGCAATGGATACCAGGATTTCACCATCTTCTACACGAGCGCTCGCCTCCTCCGAAGTGGCGAGGCTTCCCGCCTTTACAATCTGGCCACGCAATACCGGATGCAACTCACGTTTACGCACGTCGCCATCCGGCAGGGACCGCTGCCCTTCAATCACCCGCCGTTCGAGGCCCTTCTGTTCGTCCCCTTCACGATGCTCGATTATTGGCCGGCCTACCTCCTTTGGACCGCGCTCAACCTAATCATGCTGGCCGTGAGCGTAACTCTTCTGAGAAGGCACTTCTCCCAACTCGCGGCAGTCTCTCCTCTCGTCTTGGGTCTTGGCGCCACGGCATTCTTTCCGGTGGCGATCGGCATCATTCAAGGGCAAGACGTAATTCTCCTGCTGTTCCTCTTTGTGCTGGCGGTCATCTCCCTCGATCGAGGGAATGACGCGGTGGCCGGCGCGCTTCTGGCCGCGGGTCTCTTCCGGCCTCAGTTGGTCGTGCCTTTGGTTGTCTTCTTCGCGATACGCCGCTGGCGTGTTCTGGTCGGCTTCACACCCGTTGCTCTTGCTCTGGGCGCCATCTCCGTGGCCATCACGGGGTGGCGCGGCCCTCTCGACTACGCTCGCTTTGTTCTCCATTTAGAAGGCACCGGTGCCCGCGCGTTTGGCTCAGAGGCTGTGCCGAACCTCCGGGGTCTGGTCGAGCAGTTGCCTGGGCTCAGCCCCTCAGGCCGGTGGGCCGCCTTGCTCATCCTCGCATCGTCGCTGGTTGTGTCTTTCGTGACGCTGCGCCGGATCCACTACGGGCGGGACTCCGTTATCTTCGAGTCCGTTCTGGCCGCGGTCTCCACCATCCTCATCAGCTTTCATGCGCTTGTGTACGACGTCAGTCTGCTGCTTCCGATGGTACTTTTCCTGCTTTCCCGAACGCTCGGCATTGCAGGGACGAAAATCGACGCGGGGACGATTCTGTTGTTCACCCTCTTGTTGCTGACCCCGCTCTATGTTTTCTTGGGGCTGGTGGTCGACCGCTTTGTCTGGTTTTCGCTGATTCTGTTCTGGCTTTATCTGCGGCTGGTTCTGACCCCAGCTCCGGCGGAGGCGCCGGCTTGAGCATGAATTACTCCGCCCTCTTGTCCCCACTGGCTAGGCGCGGGGGATCGTCGCTTCGCGGACGAATCAGAACGACCACCAGCATCGGAACGTAAAAGCCTAGCACGCACCAGATCCCCACTTGCTGCATTGTGCGCGGGATGTGATACCAGCGCCAGAGTCCGACCCCCCAACTGCACGCCACGGTGGCCATGATGCTCCGGCGCGTTTTCGGAATCAGCCACAAGATGAACGAATCGTAAAACCAGCGCTGCGGCAGAATGCAGGCCAGGAAAAGGAGCAGGGCGTCGCGGTCGCGCCACCGCCAAAGCGCCAGGGCCAGCAGCGGCCCCGGCACCACCAACAACGGCACGAAATGCTGATACCCGTGGAGTTGAGGAATCCAATCCAGCGGCCAACCGGGTCTGAGCGCAAAACTTGCAAGCAGCAAACAGGCCGCCGCCATCCATCCTGTGCGAGAAGGGTGAGTGAGCGCGACCGGCGCACCGATCTGGGGCTTGGCGACGCAGAATGCAAGTGCCAGCGGGAAGAACGCCGAACACATGACGAGCGGCGTCCACTGCACCGTTATGAGCGCGGCCCAGTAGGGGTAGGCAAAAAAGACTAACAGCCGCTCCGGACCTTGCCGGATGAGCCCGAGAGCGAGCAGTCCGGAACTGATGCCGAAAAACAGGGCCGCGGCAATTTCCAGCGGGAAGGGCGCGAACGGCAGTGCCGCAACCGCCGCGGGCAGTGGGTAGGGAATGACTCCCGGCGGAGTGCCGGAGTAGGGATTCTCGCCCGACCAGAGAGCGCGCGCAGCGTGATGGGCCCAGGTGAAATCCGCTCCGCCAAGGTGGAAGTGGTGCAGGAACGCCCAGCACAGTGTGCCGCTGACCATGCCGATGGCTGCTGCAACGGCGCGATTTCTGGTTGGACTCGAAATGTTCACGAGAGCGTTGTAATATCCAGATTCTCTCAGATTCGCATGAGACCTGCCATTTCTTACAAGCCGCACTGGCTGCTTCTCGCGGCCGCGCTCTTCGCGGTGGGCATGTGGACTTACGCCGACCGCGTGTTGATTCCATATCAAAAAGCCGATGCCGCTGCCCACGACCGCCCGCGCGGCAATCTTTCCGATCTCTATCCCCGCTGGCTGGGCGCCAGGGAACTGCTTCTCCACGGCCGCGATCCCTACAGTCCGGAAGTCACCCGCGAAATTCAGGTCGGCTTTTACGGTCGGCCACTCGACCCGTCTCGTCCCGACGATCCGCGCGACCAGGAGGGGTTTGCTTACCCCGTCTATGTCGTTTTCTGTCTGGCCCCGACGATTGGATTGCCTTTTGCCATCCTGCAGAAGGCCTGCTACTGGGTACTGTTTTTTCTCACCTGCGCGACCACGCTCCTCTGGCTCCGAATCTTGCGCCGCCCTGCGCCGCTGTGGATGCAAACCAGCCTGCTCGCGCTGACCCTGGGCAGCCCCGCCGTTATGCAAGGGCTGAAGCTGCGACAGATGACCCTTCTGGTCGCTGGCCTGATCGCCATCGCGATCACGCTTCTGGTAGCGGATTACCCGGTAGCCGCCGGATTCTTACTGGCGCTGGCGAGCATCAAGCCGCAACTGGTGCTGCTGCTGCTGTGTTGGCTCGCCCTTTGGACCCTGGGAGACTGGCGGCGCCGCTATCGGTTGGCGGCTTCCTTTCTAACCACCATGACCATCTTGGTCGCTGCCTCGGAGTGGTACCTGCCGCACTGGATTCCCCGCTTCTGGCGAGCCATTCACGAATATGAGCACTACACCGCGTCCGCGTCGGTGATGGACAATTTGTTTGGTGCGCCTTGGAGTTGGGCTTTGGAACTGCTGGCGTGCGCAGCGGTAATGGGTGTTTGCTGGAGGGAACGCCGGCGAGCGGCGAACGCCGGCTCCTTTGTTTTCACGCTCAGCCTGGCGCTGGCCACAACCATCCTGATCGTACCCACCTGCGCCAACTACAATCAGGTGCTTGTGATCCCAGCATTGCTGGTGCTGGTTAAGGAGCGTCGGACGATTTGGCGGAGAAGTATTGCCAACCGGGCCCTCTTCGTGCTCACCGGCAGTCTGGTCCTCTGGCCGTGGCTGTCGAGCACAGCTCTGGCGGGCCTTTCCTTCGTTTTGCCGCAGCCCACGGTCGAGCGGGGCTGGGCGATCCCTTTCTGGACTGTGATCCAGATCCCGGTGGCAGTGGCAGCCTTGATGCTGGCCCATTATTATCAGACGACTTTTACTGCGTCGGCGGAGCCGGGAGCGTCGTAGAATGCTGTGAGCCCATGTCAGGCGCAGGCTGCTGTGCTGCTTGCCTGATATGACGGCTGCAGGAGAGTCCACCGTACATGTCGGCTTCGTCGCATTCGGGCATATCGAGCATTTTTCCCATCGCGATCTTTGTGTCGGGAAACGATCAGCAGACGCTGTCGCTGAATCACACTCCGTACACGGTGGGCCGCAAGGTCGATCGCGACCTGGTGATCGCCGACCCGCGCGTCTCGCGCGAGCATGCTTCGATCATTGCGGAGAACGGCGAGTTTTTTGTTGTCGACCTGGGCAGCAAACACGGCACCTTCGTCAATGGCGAGAAGGTGGACCGCCACAAACTGCAGCGCAACGATCGTCTGGAGTTTGGCGCGCGCGACGTCGCCTACCTGATCTTCCATCCGCTGCGCACCACCTCGAACACGGCGCGGGAATTTCTCAGCCAGATCTCGGGCATCCAGATTGCGCCCGAAGCCAGCGACCTCGAGAAACTTACGCTGTTCATGGAAGCGGCGCGCAAGCTGAACACCATCGGCGTGCTCGATGAAATCCTGGTCACGCTGCTCGAAGCAACCCTAAAACTGACACGTGCCGAACGCGGGTACATCTTCCTTCGCGACCTCGACGGGACCCTGACGCTCGCCGCGGGCCGCAACTCGAAGGGCGAGCCGCTGCTCGACGATAAGACAATTTCCCGCTCCGTGCTCGACGGCGCGTTGACCGCGAATTCCGAATACATGGTCACCGACACCAGTCAGATGCTCGATGTGAAGGAGCGGCGAAGCATCGTCGCCTTCGACCTGCGAACCGTGATCTGTATCCCGTTGCGCAAGCCGATGGTGCAAGCGACGCGCGCCGATCAGCCTGCTGGTGGGGAAGTGATGGGGGCCCTCTACGTCGATTCGCGTTTTGCCTCGCGCGATATCACCAGCGTCAGCCACGACATCCTGCGGGCGATCGCGACTGAAGCCGCGCAACTGATCGAGAACGCCCGTCTGGTGCAGGCCGAAGAAGCCGGACGCCGCTACCAGCAGGAACTCTCAATCGCGGCCTCCATTCAGCAGCGTCTGCTGGCCGTGACTCTGCCCGAAGTTCCGTTTGCGCGCGTGAACGGACGCAATATGTCTTGTAAGGAAATCGGAGGCGATTTCTTCGAAGCCGTGAACACGCCGCAAGGTCTCGCCGTCGTTTTGGCCGACGTGAGCGGGAAAGGAGTTTCGGCCGCGCTGCTGGCTTCCATTCTCCAGGGCATGGTCTACTCGCAACTCATTTCCGGCATGCCGCTGGTGGAAATTGTCGATGCCGTCAATCGCTTCTTCACCTACAAACACATCGGTGAAAAGTATGCGACCATGATCATTACGCGCCTGCGCAGCGACGGCGATCTGGAGTATGTCAACTGCGGACACGTTCCGCCGGTGTGGATTTGCGGCAACGAAGTGCTGCGGCCATCCCACGGCAACCTGCCCGTGGGCCTGTTGGCGGATGCGACGTACTCGAGCGACCGATGCCAGATGCGGCCCGGGGATCGCCTGATCCTGGTGACCGATGGGGTCACCGAGGCCGAGAACGCTCGCGGAGATATGTTTGACAGCGAACGACTCGAACAGGTGGCAGGGAAGAGCACGTCGATGGAAGATGTCTTCAGCGCTGTGGCCGATTTTTGCGGAGGCACCCCGCTCAACGACGATTGCACGGTGGTCGAACTCTCCTACACCGGCAACTAGTCGATACTCCCACAATCGAACTTGTCATCCTGAGCGAAGCGAAGGACCTGCTGTTTCTGGCACTTTGAAGAAAGCAGGTCCTGGATGACAAACCAAACTCATTAACTCTAGACTAAGGGCGCGCCGCCTCGTGAATCTCGACCGTAGACCAGGTCTTATCCGCCGCGTGACACAGCTTCTCCAGCCCGCAATCGGCGCACTTGGGGCCGCGCGCCACGCACAGCTTCCGCCCATGCCAGATCACTTCGTGAGAAAAATCCGTCCAGCGCTCGCGGGGAATAATCCGCATCAGATCGTCTTCGATTTTTCGCGCGTCTTCCTGCTTCGTGAGCTCCAGGCGTTGTGAGATTCGCGTCACGTGTGTATCCACGACCACCCCTTCATTTTTCTTGAACCACGTTCCCAGCACAACGTTCGCGGTTTTGCGCGCCACGCCAGGGAGACTCAGCAACTCGTCCATCGTTTGCGGCACGTTCCCGCCAAAGTCCGCGACCACCCTCCGCGCCGCGCCCACCACCGACTTTGACTTGTTGCGGAAGAAGCCGGTCGAGCGGATGTCCGGTTCCAACTGTTCCGGCTCGAGCGCCGCGAAATCCTGGACCGTCGGATATTTCTCAAACAGGACGGGGGTGACCATGTTTACGCGCACGTCGGTACACTGCGCGGAGAGGATCGTCGCCACGAGCAATTCCCACGCGCTGCGGTGAGTGAGAGCACAAGTTACTCCGGGATAAAGCCGGTCAAGTCCGGCAATGATCTGACGCACGCGCTCTGGCGCCAAAGGATCGTATCCGTCCGTGGCTGTTTTTCTTGGCGAAGCATTCTTCGGAGCGCGAGTCTTCGCCGGTGGAGTTTCCGCGCGCTTCGGTAAAGCGTGGCCTGAAGAAACACGATTGGAGGCCTGCTTCGAAATCGGGCCTTTCTGGTGGCGGACACCTTCGTGTCGTCCGCTGCGACTGGGCTGACGCGGCACGTTTCCGCGAGGCATGGTTTCCCTCCTGCGTAGTGGTTCATGGTAACAAAGCGGTTGGCTCGTGGCAGCCACACCTCGACTAGGGTAACTCGGCTGCAATTGACGGGCTGACGGCCCGGTGAGTACTCTTTTGTAGAGACGGGGCTTGCCCCGTCTCCCTTGCGGGCAGCAACAATTCCATCCGCCGGAGACGCGGCAAGCCGCGTCTCTACTAAGGAAAAAAGTGGCCGTAAAGAACATTCAACTCGGACAAGTCTGGCGCCAGGACGCAACCGGCCAGGATCATCTCGTCACCAAGGTCTACAGCGAAGTTTTCACGCAGTATGCCGTGCTGCGTCCCGCCGAGGTCACCGCGCCCGACGCGCCGGTGGTGAAGGTGAAGGTGGCAAGATCCGCCGAAGGCGTAACCTTGCCCGGCTTTAGCTTCACGCAGGAAGGGGCGTTCTGACGATTGCTGCGGACGGTGTTGCCCTTTATGGTTGTCATCCTGACCGGAGCGAAGGACCTGCTGTCCTTAGGCTCACGCCGCCTCTGATCGCATGACCGAAAAGATCCTCACCGTACTGTTTGTATTCATCAATTCCATCGTGGCGACGACCGGCTACGCTGGCATCGCGCTGCTTATGGCGATTGAGTCCGCGTGTATTCCGCTGCCCTCCGAACTGATCATGCCGTTCGCCGGCTACCTCGTCTCGACCGGCACGATGAAGCTCGTCTGGGCGGCCACGGCCGGCGCGATCGGATGCAATCTGGGCTCGCTGGTCGCCTACGAAATTGGCTGTTACGGCGGACGCCCGCTGGTCGAGCGTTATGGGCGCTGGATCCTTATGGGCCGCCGCGAGCTCGACTGGGCCGACCGCTTCTTTCTGCGGTGGGGATATATGGCGGTATTCATTGCGCGTCTGCTGCCCGTGATCCGCACCTTTATCGCGCTGCCCGCCGGAATTGCCCGCATGCCGCGCGGCAAATTCCATGTCTACACTTTCCTGGGATCGTGGCCCTGGTGTTTCATGCTGGCCTACTTCGGCATGAAACTCGGCGAGAACTGGCGCTCGCTGGGCAAGTACTTCCACAAATTCGATGCCGTGATCGGAGCGTTTCTTCTGGCCGGGATCGTCTGGTTCCTCTGGTCGCACTGGCAAAACCGGTTGCGAGTGAGTGAAGAATAGGGAAGCGGGGATTGTTTGGAACCTACGGGGCAATGAGTGTAATCGGGAGTGGGTGTTGAAAAACGAGCACTCGAAAGAAAACTCCTCGTCGGCGACCGCTCCAGGATGGGGAGTGTGTTTCGTGGTGGAGCGATTACTAAGTCGTCACAACCAGTATTGGTTTTGGTCCTTGGCTCAGGAAGCGGACCAGTCGCTTGATGTTCTGGGCGGCTGCCGCCAGGAAGAACTGCTCCCGCACAAACTTCATCCTGCGTAAACGCAGGCGGCGCAGCCCGATCTGGTTCTTCAGTTCCGCGAAGAGGGCTTCCACTTTTTTCCGTTGCCGCTGTGCGCTCGCGAAGGCTGGTGTTTGCGCCAACTCGCGCGCACGCTGCCGGGCGGGTTCATGCATGTGGATGGCAAGACAGCGGAAGGCTGCGCTGGTGCACTGCGGCCTTTGCGAGCATGCCCCACAACGTTTGCGAGTTCCGATGTAGGTATAGGTGCGGTTGCGATCACTCCGGCCGCCGTAGTTGAGGGGCTGACCTGCGGGGCAGAGATAGCTGTTGCTTTCCAGCTGATACGTGAACCGCTCCGGGCCGTAGAACGGGCTGTTCTTTCTGTGGATACTGTCGCGCGTTCGCATGTAGGGAGTGATGTGCCGATCCGCCAACCATTGCAGAAACTCCCCGTTTCCGTACGTCGTATCCGCCGCCACCGAGTCTGGCTCTCGTCCTTGCCATTGCGCGAAACGTGTGAGCATGTCTTGCGCGGCAACGGTCTCCTGGCTCATGCGCGCTGCCGTCGCTTGCACGCCCACGATCACGCAGCTGGGATTGTCGACCAGGGAGTTGTCGTAGTACCCCAGCCGGGCGGGTGTGCCGCCCTTGGTGGCGTAGGTGGAATCCGGATCGGTGGTCGACACCTGCTCTTGCTCATGCACTGGCTCTTCGACCGGATTCTGCTGTTCCAACTCCACCAGATACTGGCGGATGGTGTGGTGGACTTGGGCAGCTTCCGCTAATTGCTCCCGGGGAATACGACTCTGTTTCGCCGCGTTCGCCTCCACGAAGCTGCCATCCACCGACAGGTCTTCGCCCTTTACCAATCCCACTTCCACACACTGCCGCACGATCTGTTCAAACAACTGCTCGAACAGCTTCGATTCCTGAAACCGTCCGTGTCGGTTCTTGGAAAATGTCGAGTGATGCGGGATCTCCTGATCGAAGCCCAGGCCGGTAAACCAGCGCCACGCCAGATGCATGCGCAGTTCCTCGACCAACTTGCGCTCGCTGGTGATGCCATACAAATAGCCGATCAACAGGA
>Ga0209517_10002674_pt1 | contig 24795 bp, 27 predicted proteins | sample PeaSoiMetSII2010_FD_187695 | JGI IMG/M metagenome (GOLD analysis project Ga0209517, IMG submission 187695) | Peat soil microbial communities from Weissenstadt, Germany - SII-2010 (SPAdes) (version 2) | ecosystem: Environmental > Terrestrial > Soil > Wetlands > Peat | place: Germany... | reverse complement strand
GCTGGCTCCGCCAGCCAACCCCAGTTTGTCCGTCCGCCACCAGGTCACCGAGCGTGGTCAAGCCGCGAGGCCAACAGCGCGCGCAAAGCCGCCGATCGGCGGTGTGTCCTGAAACCCGCGCGATCCAAAGCGGGGTGGTCGCGGCAGGACTGGTGACCTTGGTCCCTGCCGCCCGGGACCAACGCCTGCGGAACCGCCGCGCGGCAGCGCTAACGTAAAGATCGCTCAAGGGAAAGGGAACCCGGAGGGAAACCGACGGGGAACCGGAACCGGGCAACGGCCGAAGGGAACGAACCGGAGAACGCCGGACGAAGGGAAGCCAGAGGAAGGCGGGCGAAGGGGAAGAACCTGGCGGGCAAACGGGAAACCGGAGGAAAGCCCGCAGGGGGAAACCGGAGGACGTGAGGTGAGGCCCCAGACCACCCGGTGAGAGTCCGGGGATCCGGGGCCGCACGCATCTACGATGCTGCTAGCAGAGTCCTGCCGCGCGGTTTATTCGCTTGCGGCAACACGGCGGCCGGTCAAGGCTGGCGCAATGGGATTCTTTGACGACTTGCCGGCCCCCGAGCCGGCGCCTCCGCGGAGGCATCATCCATGGGAGCCGCCGGAGGCGGAATTTCCCGGCATTGTCCCGGTCGACACCCTGCTGCTCGGGCGGACCGACCAGGTCGCCGTCGCGGTCACCGGGCTGTCAGCCTTCTCCGCCGGGATCGAGATCTTCCTGACCGCGCGGATCCGGCCCAGTGCCGGCCACCCCGGGGAGCACCTGCCCGGCGGGCCGCGTGACCTGGCCGCGTCCCGGCGCTCCTTCCGGTTCGGCCTGCAGTTCTCCGACGGCGGCAAGGCCGCCGGGAGCCCTGGCGGCGGCAGGCCGGACCACGATTCCGAGCCAGCCGGGCCGGTCCTGTACCCGTTCGCCGGCGGCGGCGGACCGCACTCTTTCATCTCCCGGTGGTGGACGTGGCCGCTGCCGCCCGCCGGGCCGCTGGAGTTCGTCTGCGAGTGGCCGGCGTTCGGCATTGCCGAATCCCGGGCCGGCATCGATGCGCAGCTTATCCTCGACGCGGCACGGCGCAGCGTCCGGCTATGGCCGGAAAACGAAGACTGACAGCGAGTCCTCGCCGCTAGCCGCCGCTCACCGGACCGGCGCGAAAATTGATCCGCAGCGGCGGAAACGCGGACCGCGGGCTGAAACCAGGACCCGTTCGGCATAAAAAGAGAACGCGCGCTGAGTACGGCGGGAAAGCCGGGTACGGCGGGAAGGGAACTAAGGCTGCGCGGTACCGCGGCGGATCCGGCGGATGACCGCGTGGGCGGGCGCTCAGGCCTGGCGTCGTGCCGCCATCAGCCGCAGTATGAGCGGAGTGAAGATCAGCTGCATTGCCAGCTCCATCTTCCCGCCCGGCACGACGATGATGTTCGGCCGTGACATGAACGAGTCGTGCAGCATCGACAGCAGGTAGGGAAAGTCGATGCCCTTCGGCCTGGCGAACCGGATGACGACGAAGCTCTCGTCGGCGCTGGGGATGTCGAGGGCGATGAACGGGTTGGACGTGTCCACGGTCGGCACCCGCTGGAAGTTCACGTGCGTGCGGGAAAACTGCGGGCAGATGTAATTCACGTAGTCCGGCATGCGCCGCAGAACCGTGTCGACCACGTCTTCGCTGGTGTAGCCGCGGGCTGTCTTGTCCCGGTGCAGCTTCTGGATCCACTCCAGGTTGATGATCGGGACCACCCCGACCAGCAGGTCCGCGTGCTGCGCGACGTCCGCCTTGCCGGTGACCGCGGCACCGTGCAGTCCCTCGTAGAAGAGCAGGTCGCTGTCCGGGTCGACGTCATCCCAGGGCGTGAACGTCCCGGGCTGCTGCCCGTAGGGCTTGGCCTCCTGCGGGTCGTGCAGGTACTTGCGGACCTTGCCGCGGCCGTGCTCGCCGTATTCGCGGAACAGCGTCTCCAGTTCCTCGAGCAGGTTTGCCTCGGGCGAGAAATGACAGAAGTGGTGGTTGCCTTCCTTGCTGGCGGCCGCCGTTGCGGCCTTCATCTGCTCTCGGTCGTACCGGTGGAACGAGTCGCCTTCCACGATCGCCGCGTTGATCTCCTCGCGCCGGAAGATGTGCTGGAAGGTCCTGGTCACCGAGGACGTGCCCGCGCCGGACGAGCCGGTGATGACGACGATCGGATGCTTAGCCGACACCAGTCCTCCTCCAGTTACCGGCTCCGGAACAGGGACCGGATGTTGAACAGCGAGTCGTCGAAGGCCGACTCGGCTGCGCTGGCATGGTCGCGGTGGTAGCGCTCGATCCGCTCGACCTCGTTGCTGGATCCGAATATCAGCGGCACGCGCTGGTGCAGGCTCGCTGGCTGGATTTCCATGACGCGCCCGCATCCCGTGCTCGCGCCGCCGCCGGCCTGCTCGATGATGAACGAGATGGGATTGCACTCATACATCAGCCGGAGCTGCCCTGGCTCTGCTGGTTCCTTGCTGTCCTTGGGGTACAGGAAGACACCGCCGCGGGTGAGGATGCGGTAGGTTTCCGCTACCAGCGAGGCCATCCAGCGCATGGTGAAGTCCCGGCCTCGCGGCCCGGTCCCGCCCGCCAGGCACTCGGAGATGTAGCGGCGCACCGGCGGCTCCCAGAACCGCTCGTTGGAGGCGTTGATCGCGAACTCCGCGCAGTCCTTTGGAATGCGCAACTGCGGGTGGGTGAGAACGAACGCCCCGATGTCGTGGTCGAGGGTGAATCCGTCGACGCCCTCGCCGGTGGTGAGGATCAGCATCGTGGACGGCCCGTACAAGGCGAAGCCCGCGCACACCTGAGCCGTACCCGGCTGCAGGAAGTGCCCGGCCTGCGGCTCCGCTCCCGGGTCGGGGCTGCGCAGGATCGAGAAGATCGTGCCCACCGAGATGTTGGCGTCGATGTCGCCCGAGCCGTCCAGCGGGTCGAATACCAGCAGGTACTTCCCGCGCCGCCCGGTTGCCGGGACGGGGTAGATGCCTTCCATCTCGGCTGACGCCATTGCGGCCAGGTGCCCGGTCCATTCCGTCTCGCCGATCATCACCTCGTTGCTGATGAGGTCGAGCTTGTTCTGCGCCCCGCCGTGAACGTTCTCCACGCCGGCGCTTCCCGCAGCGCCGGCCAGCGCGCCCCGGCTGACCTGGTTACTGATGATCTTCACGGCGGTGGCCACCGCGTTGAGCAGTCCCGAGAACTCACCGGTCGAGCCGGGATGGCGATGTTCGGACTCGATGGTGTACCGGGTCAGTGTCTTGCGCGCCTCGCGCACGGCTGGCCTGCCTCTCGCCGGAAATGGCAACACTGCAGGGACCTCGCCATTGTGAGTCCGGCTGAGCGCGTACGGCACGGGCCGAAGGTCCTGACCAGGTCCGCACCGGTCCCTGGTGAGTCAGGGCTCACGCCCCCAGCCGCGCGGAGACCCAACCTTCCGGCGACGCCTCGCCGACGCGCCTGGCAGTTGCGCGCCAGTGGGTCCTGCGCGTCATCGGTGCTGCGCGCCGCGCCGTGCCAGGTGTGCAGCGCATCGCGAGCGGCGGTAAGCGAGTGACCGCAGTCGCGAGCCGCCTCAGGTCAGTCACCGCCGTCGCTTGTCGCGGTTCCCATGAGCCTGGTCATCTTCGATGCATCTGCTGACGTCGCTGCCCGGACAAGGGACAAACGTCCCTGTGCGAGAGAGGCTTCCGGCACTGCTTCCGCTGGGTACCGGGGCCGCAGCCTGATGTCATGGGCTGTCGACCGCATGGCGCCGAAGGGGTTTCCATGATCGTGCCCTTGACGCATGCGGCTGACTTCGCGCAGCTGCCGGCGGAAGCAGGCGAGCTGGGGACGGCGGTCGCCGGCCGCCGTCGCCCGGGACGCCATGAACAGCCAGGGCGGGCCGCGGCGATTCCCGAGCTGCAAGACGCGGACGAGACCGTCCTGCAGATCGACCGGAGCATCGATCCCGGCACGGTCCGGCAGCTGGAGAACTGGATCTGGGAATACTTGGACGCACGTCACCACTACCTGCGGCACCTGGCGCCAGACCAGTTCGGCGACTTTACCGATGACGTAATGCGCAAGCATCACAGCGACCCGCTGGCGCACGTCCAGCTCTTGCTGGTCCACCAGCTCTTGCTGGTCCACCGGATCCTAAGCGCCAGGAAATCCATGCTGCTGAAGGTGCCGCTCAGCGTTCACGACGAGATGATCCGCCCGGGAGCTGTAAGGAGAGGCCGCCCATGACCACGAACATGTCTGACCCTGGGGCCGCCGACGTGCGGGATACCTACCAGCCGGGGGTGCACGATTACCGCGACGCCTACTACGACCCCGGCTACACGCCGTCCCACACCGACATCCTGGCCGCGTTCCGGGTGACTCCCCAGCCGGGGGTGCCGCCGGAGGAGGCGGCGGCTGCCGTCGCGGCCGAATCATCGACGGGCACCTGGACCACCGTGTGGTCCGACCTGCTCACCGACCTAGACCGATACCGGGCCCGCTGCTACCAGATCGAGCCGGTGCCGGGACAGCCGGATCAGCTGATCGCCTACATCGCCTATCCCCTGGACCTGTTCGAAGAGGGCTCGATCGTCAACCTGCTCTCCTCGATCGTCGGCAACGTCTTCGGCTTCAAGGCGCTGCGCGCACTGCGGCTGGAGGATCTGCGCCTCCCGGTCGCTTACCTGAAGACATTTCCCGGCCCGCCGCACGGCATCGTGCTGGAACGCGACAAGCTCGACAAGTACGGCCGGCCGCTGCTGGGCGGCACGATCAAGCCGAAGATCGGGCTGTCGGCCCGCAACTACGGCCGCTCGGTCTATGAGCTGCTGCGCGGCGGCCTGGACTTCACCAAGGACGACGAGAACGTCAACTCCCAGCCCGTCATGCGCTGGCGCGACCGCTTCGAGTTCACCATGGAAGCCGTGCGGAAGGCAGAGAGCGAGACCGGCGAGCGCAAGGGGCACTACCTGAACGTGACGGCCGGGACCATGGAGGACGTCTACCGGCGGGCCGAGTTCGCCAGGGAACTGGGCGCGCCGATCATCATGTCCGACTTCTTCACCATGGGCTTCACCGCGCACACCTCGCTGTCCCTGTGGTGCCGGGACAACGGCGTGCTGCTGCACTGCCACCGGGCTATGCACGCGGTGGTCGACCGGCAGCGCAACCACGGTGTCCACTGGCGCGTGATAGCCAAGTGGCTGCGGATGGCCGGCGGTGATCAGCTGCACAACGGAACCGTGGTCGGCAAGCTCGAGGGAGACCGCACCGCCACGATGGCGATCAACGACCTGCTGCGGGAAGACTTCATCCCCGCGGACAAGAGCCGGGGCATCTACTTCGACCAGGCCTGGGCATCAATGCCTGCGGTCTTCCCGGTGGCATCCGGCGGCATTCACGTCGGGCACATGCCGGAGCTGGTCGATATCTTCGGTACTGACTGCGTGCTCCAGTTCGGCGGCGGAACCCAGGGACATCCGCAGGGCAACAGGGCGGGTGCCACAGCGGTCCGGGTCGCCCTGGAAGCGGTGGTCCGAGCCCGCGGCGAAGGCCAGGACCTCGCTGCGGAGGGCCCGCAGATCCTAGCTGCGGCGGCCCGGCACTCGCCGGAGCTCCGGGACGCGCTGGCGCTGTGGAAAGAAACCAAGTTCGAGTTCGACGAAGTCGATCGCCTCGACCTGGCCGGCGCCGGGTCCTCACCGGAACGGAGGACATCCAGTTGAGCTCCTATCTCGCCCAGCTGGACGAACACCAGCTGGCCAAGCAGATCCAGTACCTGCTGAACGAGGGCTTCGTTCCGGCAATCGAGTACGTGCGCCAGCCCGATCCGCACGATCATTACTGGGCCATGTGGAAGCTACCTCTGTTCCAGGCCCGGGCCGTGGAGGACGTGCTGACCGAGATCCAGGCCTGCGAGACAGCCCATCCGGACTGCTTCATCAAGCTGATCGGCTACGACCGCCAGCGACAGACCCAGGCGGTCAGCCTGGTAGTGCACCAGCCCCGGCAAGACAGCGCGTGAAGTGCCGAACTCTCGCCGCGAGGAGGAACCACCGCCTAACCATCGGTACGTCCAGAACTGGCTGACTGTACTCCACGCTACGCCTATCCCGGATCGCACATAGCTACGAATAATCGGCGATAGGTATCTCGGAGCGGGAATCAGGTGTAGTCGACGATGCGAGCCAACGCAATCTGCGAGAGGATCATCGGCACCCTCCGCCGGGAACTCCTCGACCGGTTGCTGATCGTCAATGAGCACCATCTGCGCCAGGTGATGGCCGAGTACCTTCAGCAGTACAACACGGCCCGGCCGTACCGTGCCCTCGGACAGCTCACCCCTGCCCAAGCCGGCATCCGGCCACCAGAACCGATCAACCTCGCCGAGCGCCGGATCCGGCGGAAACAAGTCCTCGACGGACTCACTCACGAGTATCAGGTCGCCGCCTGACCGCCGACATTGCGGAAACGCAGGTCAGCACGCCGAATCGTATTTCCGAGCCCCACAGGTTCTGTAGGGCTATCGCGCTGGGGTGATGTTGTTGTTCAGCCGGAACAAGCTGTCGGGGTCGTACCTCTTCTTGACCTCGGCCAGCCTCTGCAAATTGTCCCCATAGGCGGCCTGGACGAGCTCGGCGGCTACGGTCTCCTCCTGGCCACTGAAGTTCAGGTAGGTCCCGCCGGCGACGGAGAACCCCTCCACCTGGCTGATGACCTCGCGCACCCAGGCGACGTTGTCGGCGGTGTCGGCCGGATCGATCCAGTTGCCGTCGACGCTCAACATGAACGGGGCGCTGCGGTCGCCGAACGCGGTGGCGTCGGCCGCCACCCTGCTCATCGCACCGCCCATCATCGGCACGTGGACAAGCGTGCGCGGTGAGGGCCGCTGCGTGGCGCGCCGCACGATCAGGTCGATGAGGTCATCGGTCAGCTCGTTGAGGTAGATCGACTTCCAGTAGCTGGCCAGCTGCCCCTTGGGGAAGAAGGCGTCGAACGCGGCCTGGAACATCCGGAAGGGCATCTCCGCGCCCAGGTCGAGCAGCGGCGTGCCCAGCTCCCGGAGCGGCTGCAGGACCTGCTGGCCCTTCTCGGGCGGCCCGGTGTAGATGGCCCCCACGATAAACACCTGCTGATTGTGCACCGCCGGTGGAAGGAGCGGGTCCTCGGGCATCCACCAGAATATCGCCCTGCTCATGGCCTCGTCGGGGGCGCTGGACGCCCATGCCCGCCACGCCCGGAACAGCTCCCCGGCGTTGTCGACGGGGTACATCACCGCTGCGACCGGCACAACCGGCCCCAGCGGGTGGGCGGTGAACTCAAAGGTCGTGACGACACCGAAGTTGCCGCCTCCCCCGCGCACCGCCCAGAACAGGTCGGGGTTCTCGGCCTCACTGGCTCGCCGAAGCTGCCCGTCGGCCGTCACGATCTCCACCGAGCGCAGGTGGTCGCAGGCGAGCCCGTACCCGCGGTGCAGCCAGCCGATCCCCCCACCCAGCGTCAGCCCGGCAACGCCGGTGGTCGAGACGACGCCACCCGGAACCGCCAGCCCGAACGCTTGGGTCTCCCGATCGACATCACCCCAGGTCGCGCCGCCCTGGACGCGCACAGTCCGAGTGTCGGGATCGACCCACACGCCACGCATCGCTGACAGATCGAGCATCAGCCCGTCGTCGCAGGCACCGTAACCGGCGATGCTGTGCCCTCCGGCACGCACCGCGGTCAACAGCCCCCGCTCGCGAGCCAGGTTCACCGCGTCGATGACGTCGGCGGTGCCCGAGCACTGCACGATCAGGCCCGGACGACGATCTATCAGCCCATTCTGGACAACACGCGCCTGGTCATAGCCGTCATCTTGCGGCGCCAGGAGCCGACCCCGAAAGGTCATTCGAAGCTCCGCAAGCTGGTCGTCCGCTAGCTCGGTGATTTCACCCGAAAGGGTCCTCAACTTCGCCTGCGTCGTCATCTGCTCCCCCTCAAATCGCCTCGTGAGGCCAGTGCTTGCTCGTGTCTGGAAAGCCGCCCCGGCCCTCAGCCGAAGTCACTCCGCGGGCACTACTCAAAGTGAGGGGTAACGTTCGCACGAATTTGCTCTTCAGGAGGAACGCGCCGGCTTGCCGCAGCCCAACCATGCCACTGATGCCCCCTGCGAGCCTTGGCCCTAATCACAGCATCGCAACTCACGCGTGTGCAGGAGCGATGCAGAACGCGTGCAGATGGTATGGAGATCTTCCTCCATGCGCTGTTCACGAGGCCGCAATGCTGCCTGCTCAGAATCTGCCGAGCGCTGCAAAGTGTCGGTAATGTCAGGCGCTGGGAGCCGCTCTTCTTGACTCTTCTTGACTCTCTGTGCCCCGGTTCTCGTTTGCGTCGGTGGCCCGGATCTGGCGCAAGTGGGGCATCGCCCCGCACCGGATCGAGACGTTCAAGTTCTCCACCGACCCCGAACTGGAAGCCAAGGTCCGCGACGTCGTGGGCCTGTACCTGGACCCACCGCAGAATGCGGCGGTGGTCAGCGTGGACGAGAAATCCCAGATCGCTGGTGCTACGCGACGGATCGGCGGTGCTGATACGACAGGTCCAGAGCACGGACGCCCCGCTCCTAGCCGACGGCTTCACCCGGCTGAGCGACGCATCCCGCCAGATGCGATTCCTGACGCGAAAGAAAGAACTGTCCCCGGCGGAGCTGCGCTACTTCACCAACCTCGACCACCACAACCACGAGGCGCTCGGTGCGCTGGATCACGGCGGGCGCGGCGCAGGAGCGAGGACTTGCCCGACCCCGACTCCCCGGCCAGCAGCAGGATCCCCGCGCCGTCCCGGACCGAGGGCGGTGACGCGGTCAGCCATTATGACCCGGCGCCGAATGCGCCGAAGCCCAGCTCCAGGCCAAACGCGCAGACCGCCGCACCGTAACCAGCCACCTCACCCCCGCCAGCAACGGCCAGCCCGCCAGCCTCGGCCCCTGGGTGGGGGGATCAAAGGAGAACAAGCTACTGCGAGTGCGCTGACGCCGAGCGCGGCGCGAACCCCAGCCGCCGGCGAGCCTGGCCGATCCCGCCCGAGGTCGGCATCTCCCAGCCGTTGCCGTGCCCCCACCGCGGTCGGCGTGGAGGGGCATCGGTGGCCCTTCCAAACCTCGCCTGAATCCCGCAGGATCACTATGTGCCTGATTCACTGCACGTTAGGTGCCGCAAGATGCCGAGCTCAGGCGTGCCCCGCCGGCCGGGTGAGCGCGGATGACCCAGCCGCCGCCACGTAATTCGATCGGCATTCCGCTTCGGCCGTCCCTGGTCGGACGGGACGCCGAGGTCGCTGCGCTGGACGAGCAGCTGGCGCTGGCCCGCTCGGGTGCGTTCCGTGTCGTGCTGGTGACTGGCGAGCCGGGGATCGGCAAGTCCCGTCTGGTGAACGAGCTCGCCGAACGGCACCGAGACTCTACCGTCGTCGTCGGCTCGCGGGCCTTCGAGTTGGGGATGACATATTCGCTGGCGTTGTGGGTCGAGGCGTTCGAGCGGCTGCTCGGCTCGGCGTCTGCTGCCGAGGTGCGTCGGCTGTGCGGGTCCTCGTTGCGCGACCTCGCGCTGGTGCTTCCTTCGGCCCGGCGGGCGCTTGCCACGGCCGCAGGCAAGCCGGACCCCGGATCCGACCACGGGTCCGGTCGCGAGCCCGATCCCGAACGGTTGCTCCGGGCGCTGACCGAGCTGCTCGACAACCTCAGTGCCGGTGGCCCGGTGGTCGTCGTCCTCGACGACGTGCACAACGCCGATACGTCGTCGTGGCAGGCGCTTTACCATATCGCCCGCCGGCTTCCGGACCGCCCGGTGCTCGTCCTCGCCACAGCAAGGACGGCCGAGCTCGCCCGGCATCTGGCTGCCGGCCAGGTGCTGGCGGGACTGGAGCAGGACGATGTCCTCGCCCGGCTCGGGCTGCTGCCGCTGGCCGACGAGTCGGTGGCGGCGCTGGCCCGCGCCGTACTGGGATCCGGCGACGTGCCGCTGGCGCTGGTGTCCTGGCTGTCCGAACGATCGCAGGGATATCCGCTGTTTGTCCTGGGACTGCTGCGGGCTCTGCTCGAGCGGGGCGCCGACCTCGCCCAGCCGCGGCTGGCCCGGGTACCGGAGAGCGTCGCCGACCGGGTTGCCCTGCTCGTGGGCCGCCTCGACCCGCCAGATCGTGAGCTGCTGGAGGTCCTGGCGGTGATCGGGGGGCGGGTCGACCTCGACGGCCTGGCGCGGCCGCTCGGGCGGCCGCTCGACCGGCTTGGCGTCCCGTTGGAGCGGCTCACCCGATCGCGGCTGGTCGTGGAGTACGAGGCGAGCCGCCGGCTGAGCTATGAGATCGCCCATCCGCTGGTTCAGGACGCGGTCTACCAGAGCATCGGCGGGGCGCGCCGCCGTACGTTCCACCGGCTGGTCGGCCGGGCACTGGTCACCGTCGGCAACTTCGGCGCGGCGGCGCCGCACTTCGTCCGGTCGGCTGACCCCGGCGATCCGGAAGCCGTGGACACCCTGGTCCGTGCGGTTCGCCAGGCCGAGGAACGCAACCTCTATCAGGAGACGCTGCCGCTACTTGCCGCGCTGCTCGACCTGATGGGCCCCGACGACCAGCGCTGGCTGGATGTCCTTGAGGCCATGACCTGGCGGGCCGAATGGGTGGTCGACCATCTGGTGGAAGATGGCGCGGCGACCGCTATCGCGGTCATGCGTCGGATCGAGCGGCAGCTCGCCGCCTCCGGCGAGCGGCTCCGGGAGGGGATCGCCCAGTTCCGCCTCGCCGCCTTCCTGGCCATCGGGGCCGGTCAGCCGGCCGATGCAGCAGCGGCGTGTCAGCGGGCCCAGGAGCTGTTCGCGGCCGAGGGGCACGCTGACCTGGCCCTGCTCGCGCAAAACGAGCTGGGCTGGATCCGGTACTGCGCCGGCGACCTGCCCGGCCAGCGCGCGATCGGCCTGGACGTATGCGAGGAGGCCGAGAAGCGCGGCGACCAGATGGCACTGATCCAGGCGCTCGGCGCACTGGGCTATGTCGCCGCCCTCCAGGGCCGGTTCGGTGAGGCCGGCAGGCACCTGCGCCGCAGCACCGACCTCGCCCAGGCAGCGCAGAAGCGCTACCGGTACGTATGGAACCTTACGATGTCGGGGCTCGCCCTTGCGCTGGCCGGCCGGCTGGCTGACGGCCGGACGACCTTCGAGGCGGCCATGAGGGAACCCGAGGCCGCGGACGCGGCGACCCCGGAGATCTTCGCCCAGTGCGACTGGTTGTCGGGCCGGCTCGATGACATCGTCCGGCGGGTCTCTCAGTCGGCCGCGCGCCGACCGCTGGCGGGTAGCCGGCGTCGTGCCTGGGCGGCGGCCTTCGCGGCCCGGGCGGCGGCCGAGCGCGGGCAGCCGGATGCCGCCGCGCGGCTGCTCGCACTCGCCTCCGCGACGTACGACACCCGTCCAGATGACGTGCCCGGATGGAGCAGCTGGCTGCCATGGGCAGCCGGTGCCACGGCCGCCTTGGCCGGTGACCCGGCCGCCGGGCACGAGTTGCTCGATCGTGCGGCCGGTAGCTTCCGCGCTATGGACGCCGGAGCGTACGAGGCGGTCGTGCTCGTCGACGCGGCAGAGGCCGCGGCCGCGGCCGGCCGTGCGGACGCGGCCGTCACCCACTCGCGGCGGCTCGCGGAGCTCACCCGCACGGTCGAAGGCGAGATGGTCGGGCCGCTGGCGCAGCTCGCCCGCGCCCATGCGCTACTCACCACGGCTGGCGGGGCCGACGCCGCCGCTCCCGCCGCCGAGGCCGCGGACGCCCTGGACCGGCTCGGCTGCCGGCTCTTCGGCGCGATGGCCGCCGAGGTCGCCGGGGTCGCAACGACGGACCGCACCGCCGCCATTGACATGCTCGCCCGGGCGGCGGATGGGTACGACGCGTGCGGTGCGGTCGTTCGCCGGGGCCGGGTCGCCGAGCGGCTGGCCGGTCTCGGCCACCGCGGGCGGCGTGCGGCGATCGCTGGCCGTGGACCCGGCTCGTTGACGCCGCGGGAGCTGGACGTCGCCCGGCTGGCCGCGCGGGGTGACACCGCGGCGGAGATCGGCCGCCAGCTGTTCATCGGCACCCGTACGGTCGAGACGCATCTGGCTCATGCTTGCGCCAAGCTCGGCTGCCGCAGCAAGCGCGAGCTCGTGCGCTTCGCCGGCGAACTCGACCGCGTGCCGGAAACTCCGTAGTCAGGTCCGTACCCGCTACGGATGTCGCCCGAGCACGACGACTGCGATCCTTCTCATGCCAGACGACGAGGGGGAACGCCATGACGGAGACGCTGAGCGAACTCTCGGCCGACGCGGTGGAGGCCTTTCGCGCGGAATTCGCCGGGAGTGTCGTGATGCCGCCCGATCCGACCTGCTGGCCAGGTGGGCCGACCCGGCCGAGGACGAGGCCTGCCGGGCGTGGGCCCGCAGTGCCCACGAGCAGGTGGAACGCTTCGGCGCCGGTGCGGCGTACCTCAACTTCCTGCCCGCCGAGGGGGAGGAGCCGGTCCGGGCCACGTTCGGCGCCGGGGCATACGCCCGGCTGGTCGCACTCAAGGACCGCTACGACCCGGGCAACCTGTTCCGGCTCAACCACAACATCCGTCCCCGCGGCTGAGCGGACCGCGACTTAACAAGGAGGAATCAGCAATGGGCGTGATCAACCGAGACGACGTCCCCGTGACGATCAAGGACGACAATGTCGAGTTGCGACTGTCGGAGGCCGGCGATCTGTCCGTCTCCTTCGTCCGGCTCCAGCAGGGCACCGACCTCGCCCCGGCGCTAGCGGGCCTACCCGGCGACCTGTGCCCCTGCCCGCACTGGGGCTACATGCTCAAGGGCCGGCTCGCGATGAAGACCCGCGCCGGCGACGAAGTCTACGAGGCCGGGCAGGCGTTCTACTGGCCCCCGGGCCACGCCCCGCGCGCCATCGAGGACTGCGAATACGTGGACTTCTCCCCCACACAGGAGTTCGCGGCGGTCATCCGCCACATCACCGGCGGAAGCTAGGCGGAAGCCAACTGGTGAGGCGAACTGCGACGCGACGGCCGGCCGCACTGGGCCGGCCGTTCGCTTTGGCACGGAAAGTCAAACAGCCACAACAACGCAACAGCCTGGAGGAAGATGATGACCGAGAAAATTGATGAGGTGCTGCAGGCGGCCGTGGCCAGAGGTGATGTCCCGGGCGTGGTCGCCCTAGCGGCCGGCGATGACGGTGTGCTCTACGAGGCGGCCTGCACGGTGGCGGCGCTGCTCCTGCCATATCACACCGGGCCCGGGTAGCGGCAGAATGGCTGCCATGGCCCAGCCAACGACGGCCGTCAGGCTCGCCGAACTCGTCGCCGCCCTCTCACTCGGCATTGACCTGGGCTTCGGCCAGCCGATGGAGCATGTCCTGCGTCAGTGCCTGATCGCGATGCGGCTGGCAGGGCGGATGGGCCTGGACGACGGCGCCCGGTCTGCTGTCTATTACACGTCCCTGCTGGTCAACGTCGGCTGCCATTCCGATGCGCATGAGCAGGCGAAGTGGTTCGGCGACGACATCGAGCTGAAATCGCACAAGTACGACTACGACCAGAAAAGCCTGGTGGCCGCGGCAGCATCATTTCGGCGCCTCGGCCAGGGTCATCCGCCGATGCACAGGTTCCGGATCGGGCTGGAGTTCGCGCTGTCAGGCTTCCGTGATCTAGACGGGATGATCGCGCAGCACGCGGACATAGCCTGCTCGCTCGCCGCTGAGCTCGGCCTGCCAGATGAGGTACAGAACGCGATCGCAGCATCGTATGAGCGCTGGGATGGCCGCGGCTGGCCCGGCGAGCTGCGCGGCGACTCGGTACCGCTGGCGTCGCGGCTCGCACAGCTTGCCGAGTACATGGAGGTGGCGCATCGCGTCGGGGGCGAGGACGCAGCGGTGGCGATGGCCCGCAAGCGCCGCGGGACGCAGTTCGACCCCGATCTCGCGGACCTGATCTGCACCGACACAGTCGAGATCCTTGGCGGCCTCGGCACTGCCCGGACGTGGGACGCGGTGATCGGCGCTGAGCCCGCGCTGAGCATGACACTGTCTGGCGAGCAACTCGATGCGGCGCTGCTCGGAGTCGCGAACTTCGTGGACCTGAAGTCGCCGTACATGCTCGGCCACGCAAGCGCAGTCGCCAAGCTCGCCAGCCTTGCCGGCGCCACGCTCGGCCTGGACGACGGTGAGGTAGAACTGCTGCGCCGGGCCGCGCTGGTCAGTGGCCTGGGCAGGCTGGGCATCTCGAATTCGATCTGGGATAAGCCCGGCCCGCTCGGCGCCGGCGAGCGGGAACGGGTGCGCCTGCAGCCGTACCTGACCGAACGGATGCTGCAGCAGTCCGGCTGGCTAGCGTCACTCGGCTCGGCCGCGGTGCAACTGCGTGAGCGGCTCGATGGCTCGGGATATCCGCGCGGCCTCGCCCGGAACTCCATCTCGGTACCCGGCCGCATCCTCGGTGCCGCTGACGCATACCAGGCCATGCGCGAGCCTCGGCCGTATCGCAGCGCGCTGTCCGGGGACGATGCTGCCGCCGGGCTTCGCGCCGAGGCCACGGCAGGCCGGCTAGCCAGCGACGTGGTTGAGGCGGTGCTCTCGGCCGCAGGTCACCCAACCTTGCGGCGGCGAGATCGTCCGGCGAATCTCACCGATCGCGAGGTCGACGTCCTGCGCCTGGTCGCGCGGGGCCTGTCCAGCAGGCAGATCGCCGACCGCCTGGTCATATCGCCGAAGACGGCCCGCAATCACATCGAGCACATCTACGCCAAGATCGGCGCGTCCAGCAGGGCTTCCGCGAGCCTGTTCGCAATGCGCAACGGCCTGCTGCCCGACTTCGACTAACTGGTCGCCGAAGATGGGGCAACTGCCTCATGCGCCAGGCGCCGGCCCGCAGTTACCGTCGTCGTACAAGCTCGAACCGGCAACTAACAAGGAGCACACCATGCCTGCGTTCTCGAAGGACACCGCGCCGAACGTTCAGGATGCCGGCCCTGCGGTCGACCGCGGCGGAGAGCTCGAGGGCTACACGGCCGACTTCGTCACGATCCGGCAGGCGCATTCGCTGGCGGCCATGCTCAAGGGCCTTCCCGGCGACAGCTGCCAGTGCCCGCACTGGGGCTACCTGCTAGCCGGGAGGATTACGGTCAGCTACGCCGATCACGAGGAGACCTACCAGGCGGGAGATGCCTTCTACATGCCGCCAGGTCACGTACCTGCCGCCGAAACCGGCACGGAGTTCCTCCAGTTCAGTCCCACCGACCAACTGGCCGTGACACTTGCCGCGATGAAGGCCAACGCCCCGGCCATGCAGGCCGGCTGATCGTCGGCCGGCTCAGTCGGCCGGGCAGAATGCTGTCATGCCGGAGGCCGATGACAGTGTCGCGGCGCTGCCTGGCCAGGTATCTGGTTTGCCGCAGTTGTGCCGGTGTTGATCAGCGCGGCGATGGCCGGGTCACGGCGCAGCTTGTCCAGGCAGCGGCCGCGGGCCGGGCCGATGCTCCCGGCAGCGATGCCCAGCCGGGCGCTGATCTCGGCGTACGTCTCGGGCGGGTCGGCGCAGAGCATGGCAATCAGCCGCTGGCAGCATGAGGGCAGGTGCCTGAGCGCCTCGCGCAGCGCGGCATTGCGGTCGGCCGCGAGCAGTTCCTGCTCGGCCATCACCGCCCGGTCGTCCGGGATGTTGCCGGCGTTCAGCACGTACCCGGCTGTCTGCGGTCTGCGCGCGCGCAGGACCCGGGCGCATTCTCGCCGGGTCGTGGTGGCGAGCCAGCCGGCAAGCGCAGCCGGATCGCGGAGTGCGTCAAGCCGTTCCACCAGGTGCAGCCACACGCTCTGGCCGACGTAGTGGGCGTCGGCGTCGCCCAGCCGGCGGCTGCGGCAAATGGCCCAGATCAGCGGGGCGTACCGCTCCACCAGCGCGTCCCACGCCTGCCGGTCGCCGTTCCTGGCGCGGGTCACCAGGTCAGTGACCGCCGGGTCATCGCGCCTCGAGTTAGCCTGCCCGGCCGGGTTCGGGTTTGCAGACATCGCCTTCCTGCCTGTCGTGCCGGGCCGGCTCTCTTGCGGCCCTCATCGGTAGGCTGCCCGCCCGGGTACGTGCCGGCGGCGCGCATCGGTGAGCCCCTCCTGCTGCAGGAGCGTCGTCAACGCGGCCCAGACCGTGACGGCCTCGGAATACCGGCGGCCGCGGCGCACAGGGGTATCCGCAGCAGTCCAGCCCGTTGCGGTCGATCCCGCCGCCCGCCCGCGCGGTGAGCTGAAGTTCTTCCGGCAGGTGCGCCGCGGCTTCGGGCCCGGAGTAGCATGACCGCCGGACCTAGGCCCGGTCCTCAACGATGTCCAGGTCGTAGAACGCCGGCGGCTCATCGGACATCTTCCTGTACTGCTCGGCCGATGCCTTGGTCTCCGGCAAGTCAGAGTTCTCCATCGCTGACTCATAGGAGTCGACGAACACCACAGCGAAGCAGCGGCTGGGGTCGGAGCGATCGCGGGCAAGCACTTCCCGGCGCACGGTGCGCTTGCCCTCGGTGGCACGCCACCACTGATCGTTGATCTGGCGGCCCCTGTCGATGTCGGAGGTGCGGAACTCGATGATCTGCATGAACGCCATGGGCTGATCTCCCTTCGGCCGTGGTCCAGAGCCGGCGGTGCCCGCTGATCATGGATACGGTCCCAGGATCGCTGCTCGCCCGCTGCTGTCACCGGTCGCTTCCCGGGACCGGAAAGTGGCGAGCTGCTCATCGCGCGCGTGCGCACCGCCTGCTACCCGCTTGGGCGGCCTCTGTGTTGCGAAGGGTGGCCGCCCTCTGCTCCCATAGGACACTCCTGCCTTGTGGAGCCCCGGTGCAGATCGTGTGTGCGGGATGTGGAGAAGGTTCGCCGCACAAGGCGCCCAGACCCGCGCTCACATGATGCCGCCACCGGCAAGGTGAGCGACAGCTCGAACTGGCCGTCGCGCGTGCGGGCGTGCGTCAGGCTTCCGTCCCAGTAGCGACACGCGCTCGGCCATGCCCAGCAGGCCGAGGCCGCTGCCGTTACCGGGACGGGTCCTAGCTTGGTTGGACGCCTGGACGCCTGGACGCCTGGACGCCTGGACGCCTGGACGCCTGGACGCGCAGGCCGCCAGCCCTGCTGGGAGGTTGCGGGCACGCGCTGATGACCGCCGGCCGCACCGGCCGGCGGTGGTCGATAGCTCCGGTGCAGGCCGATGTGCTTGAACACCGCCTACCGCAGGGAGAAAATCTCCATGCCATCTGCATACGTTCACCATCCCTGCTGAACAGGGGCGTGTTGCTGTTCTGCGATGAGCGGAACCTGAGCACCTCCTTCGATGGACCGCGCCTGTTCCTCTTGCGGGTCGGGGTAGGCGAGTGCCTAACCGGACGCTGGCGGTGGATTTCAGGCCGCCGCTGCGGTGTTGTGCCTAAGGCGAGCGGCACATGCTCAGGTGCAGGGAGGCGACATGGATATCCCGGCGATGTTCCGCGGCGCCGTCGCGGAGTTCGACGCCCGCGTCCGGCAGATCGGCGGCCACCAGTGGCAGGCGCCGACCCCAGATGAGGACTGGACTGTCCGCGACCTGGTGAATCATCTGGTCGGCGAGGATTTGTGGGCGCCGCTGCTGCTTGCCGGGTCCACGATTACCGAGGTAGGCGACCGCTTTGACGGTGATGTGCTTGGCGCTGAGCCTAGGGCCGCCTGGGCGGCGGCCTCTGCCGCGGCGGTGCGGGCCATCGAAGCTGACGGCGCGATGGACCGGATCGTGCACCTGTCGTTTGGCGATTTCCCTGGCCGCGAGTACGCGCTGCAGCTGTTTGCCGACCACCTGATCCACGCGTGGGACCTGGCCCGTGCTATCGGCGCAGACGAGCGCTTGGACACCGGGCTCGTCGCGTCCTGCGCCAACTGGTTCGACGCGACGGAGGACGCTTACCGCAGTGCGGGCGCGATCGCCGCGCGGCCGCCGGTGCCTGGCCACGCGGACGCCCAGACCGTGCTGCTCGCGCGTTTCGGCCGATGTGCCTGACGAAGTCGGGCCTTGACTGTGAAATATGACGTGATCGTGGTGGGCGGCGGATCCGCTGGCTGCGTGGCCCGCAGCGCGCCTCAGTGCGGACGAGCGTTGTGGCGCGCTGCTAGTCGAGGCCGTCCGGACTACCCCGTGGTTGCCGATCTTCCGGCGTGGTACGGGTGTCTTTAGGTATGGACTGCGGATAGAGGCGGCACGCACGAAGGCCCCCAGCGTCCTGGCTGCCGAGATCGAGCGGCACGCAGGGCTGCCCACCGGTGCCGGGGACGGTTCACCGGGTACGGCGTGATGGGGTTGCCGTTCGCCTCCGGGTTATCCGGCTAATCTTGCCGCGGCTGTGGATAACCGTGCCGGGATGACCGGGCGTTATCCGGGTTTGCGGCGGTCGCGTTCGAGGCGGCGGATGGTTTCCTCGTGGCGGCGGACCTTAGCGGCGACGGCTTCGAGGCTGCGGCGCAGCTGGTCGATCTGGACGGTCAGACCGGTCAGGGTGGTGGCGTCCTGGCCGTGGGCGCGGTGTTCCTCGACGACGGCGCGCAGGTCGGCCCGCCGGTAGAGGGTGGTGCGGCGTGGCGGCGGGGATCCCGGCCTCGGCGGCGGCCCGGTGCAGTTCGGCGCGCAGCGTGTCCGCGGAGACCCGCCGCCCCTGGTGGGTGAGCAGGAAGTCGGCGAGCTTGCCGGTGCGTGGGTGCGGCAGCGGCCGCCCGGGTGAGCGGTGCTCGGTGATCTCGTCGAGCAGGGCGAGGCGGCCGGTACCCGCAGGGCGCACGCCCGCCCAGGTAACGGCCCTGCTCGCGGGCCTGGGCGGCCATCGCAGCGATCACCCAGATCCGGGTGATCTCCCGTTTCCACTGCACCCGGGACTAGCCCGCGGACTAGCCCGGCGTTCTTAAGTAGCGATCACTCCCGCTAGACAGGCCGACGGGCAGGCCGAGGGGCCAGCCAGCCCGTATGCGCCCATGCCGCGACATCAGGAGGAACCAATTCGGCGACCCGATGCTCGTAGTGGCGGAGACCCTCATCGTCGAGCAGCTCACGCCACTGGCCGTCATAGCCGCGATGAAAGAATTCTCGATTACTTCGCCAGATCTGGTTGCCCACCTCGGGAGCCAGATCCTCGGCCCGTTCTTTCATACGATTGAATGTGGCTGCGGCAGCGAACTGCTCGATCTGTTCGTCGGTCGCATCGATCGATAGCGCATCAGCGAGGCGGCGAAGCTGACCGGGCAGATCTGCCAGAAGGTCGCTGTAATGGAACAGGCACACCTGCGGATGATGACGGCGGTCCCAGAAGGTCTGCACGTGATGCAGCACGTCGACGAGGGCCGGGCCGACAAACTTTCCCGCGTCGGCATCCGCCCACAGCCAGAACCGCTCCAGCGGGTCCTCGGGCAGCGGTCCCGGCGGTGGTCCGAGTTCCTTGAGGTCGCTGAGCCCAACCGCGTGCGCACGTGCAGCCATGAACGCGTCGAGGTCAAGATTCGCCCAGTGATGCTGGAACGAAAGCGCTACATCCCGAGGGTCACGTGCCACGCAGACGTAGGTCACGCCCTCGGCGACCGGTACTCCATCCAGCGGTGTGTGCGACTTGATGAAGCGGCGGTGCTCCTGGGCCTCGAGTGAGGCGACCACCTCAGCGCGATTGTTGACCTGGATCTCCAGCGACGGCGAAATTTCGGCCAGCGGGCGACCGAACTCGACTCGGTCAAACACGAGCATTGCGCACAGCATCTGCATCCACGTGGTGCCGCTTTTCGGCGGTGTGCTGATGATGATGTCATCAGCACGGAACGGGAACCCTTTCCACCGTGCACCGTCGGCAATTAGGTTTCGGTACCGAACAAGATCATTCACGACGCCTCCCGCATTGCTTGGCTTCTATGTGGTATTCGCTAATCAGCCTGCCGACCGACGACGCTCCTGCGCTCGATCCGGGCGGTGAGGTAAATGACGTTGCCGACCCGGACCCGGAGCACGTCGACCTGCCCCCCTGCAGCCCTTAAAGAAGCCGGCTGGCACGGAGAAGCGATGCAGTCCGTGTGGAGCACCTGTGAAGATCCAGCCCGGTTGGCGCTCCAGCCGGAGGTGCGTTCCGTCACCTGGTCATCTTCTGGCTGGCAGCAGAGGTTCAGCCGTGCCTTCGGCCGAGAGGTACTCATGCACCAGGCGCACCGCCGTCGCGCCGTCACCGACGGCCGAGGCGACCCGCTTGATCGACCGGTAGCGGGCGTCTCCTGCCGCGAAGACGCCTGTGGGGTGCCAGAAGTAGTCCTGGCAGACGCTGGCATCGAGGCCGTAAAGATCCCGCCCCGAAGCCCGCGAGCGAACGCTTACGCGGAAAGGTTCGTGCTCACCGCCCGGACCGAGGTCACCGACCGGATGCTGATCTTCGCCCAGCGGCATCTGCGGACGATCCTGGCCCAGTACGAGGCCCACTACAACGGCCGACGCCCCCATCGCAGCCGCCAGCTCCACCCACCCCGGCCCGACCACCCTCCCGTTGACCTTTCCCAGGAGCGGATCCAGCGCCGGCCCGTCCTCGGCGGCCTCCTCAGCGAATACGAGCGGGCCGCATAAAGCCAAGGTCAACACCAGTGGCCGAGTTCTGGAACCCCACAGGATCCCCACGCGGACGTGGAAGGAGATCGAACGCTTAACTCGTAGTAACGTGGGCTGCGGGCCCCGTCGCAAAGCGGGGTGTGAGACCTAGCCAGCGGAGGTGCCCGGATGGCCGAGCTCCCATCGCCCCCAGAGGGAATTGTGCTGACCCACTTCATCGTCTCGGACGATGTCGAGCGCTCTCGGCGCTTCTACACCGAAGTACTCGGCGGCAGGGTGGCCTTTCCCGGAGATCCAGTCAATGTTGCGCTAGCCAACAGCTGGATCGTCATCAATGGCGGCGGAGGACCGACCGACGACAAGCCTACGGTCATCCTGGAGACGCCGCGCGATCCCGACCGGGTCAGCAGCTTCCTTAATATCCGGGTTAAAGACATCGAGGCCGTGTACGCCGAATGGAGCGCCCGGGGTGCTGAATTCCTGACGCCGCCGAAACAGCACCAGTTCGAGAAGCGCTGCTACATCCGCGATCCCGACGGTCATCTGATCGAAGTGGGGCAAACCACGGACCCAGAGGGTGACTGGTCGCCCGCTCACTGGCCGTCGAGTACGCCCGCCGAGGAGTCCGAGTGAATGCCGAGATCACCGGCGAAATCGCTCACATCGACGGCGGCCAGTCCCCCGGACACGAGCCTCGATCCACCGCGTGACGCTGAGGAGGTTCGGTCATGGCGTAATGGGGCCTGGACGCCCGGTGCGTGAAGCGGAAGCGTTGCGCAGACTGTCCACAGCCAGTCTGGATGCCAACCGAGATTCATAAGGTCCACGGGAATTTAACCGCCGACGGGCTGCTGTTCGCCAAGCGGCTTGCGTGAGGTGCCTTCGACGCGAGCGCTCATCCGCGCCCGGTGGTGACCGTGCCCGGCGTCCCAGGTGACGCGGTAGGACCTGAGACCGCGCACCCGGCTGACGTACCTGTTGGCGCCAAGCATTGCGAGCGCCGCGTACGCGACCTGCATCGACACGCCGTAGGCGTCGGCCAGTCCGGCGGCCGGGAGAGCATCCATGCGCTTGTACTCGCCGGACTCGATCTTGCCTCGGATGATCCGAGCGAGTTTGACGTACTGGGGTGAGTAATCGGCGTCGATGTCGTGGAGCATCGGCAGGTCTGAGATTGCCTCCACCGATTAGCCCTCCCTCGTGAAGATCGCGAACACGGCCTTGCCATGGTCCTGCGGGGTCCATCCCCATCGGGCGGATAGGGCCTCGACGATGTGCAGGCCTCGTCCGTGCTGGGCATCTTCGGCCTGGCATCGTCCGCTGCGGTATCTGCGGACGCAAGATGCAAGGCATCTGGAACAACGGCAAGCCGCACTATCGATGCACGTTCCTCAGCGAGTACGCAGCGAAGAACAAGGTCAACCACCCGAAATCGGTCTACCTGCGCGAGGAGCAGCTGCTGCCGCACCTCGACGGGTGGCTGTCCCGCAAGTTCGACCCCATCGCGCTCGCGTCGACCGTGCGTGAACTCGAAGAAGCCGCCCAGCCCGACGACTCCGGGCAGGACGCGGACGCGCAGCGCGAGATCGCCGAGTGCGACGCCAAGCTGCGCCAGCATCGCGCGGCACTCGAAGCGGGCGCCGACGCCGTCCTCGTCACGGCCTGGATGAAAGAGACACAAGCCAAGCGCGCCACAGCGCAGGCGCGGCTCACGAAGCGCGTGGGACGCCGACGCATGACCCGAGACGAGATCACAAGCCTAGTCCAGGCGATCGGCGACGTCATGCAGGCGATCAAAGACGCTGACCCGGCAGACAAAGCAGAGATCTACAGCCAGCTTGGCCTGACGTTGACGTACCACCCAAACGAAAAGCGGGTGGTGGCAGAAGCCCGACCCGCGTCGATCATGTACGTAGGAGCGTGTCCGAGGGGGACTTGAACACGGAAACCGGTGAAATCTCCCCGGATCGGGGAAATCACACAATAAGAGTAACACGACCGGGGCGAACGCGCCCGGGTATTCCGCGAAGTGTTCGCTATTTGCTCTGCCACCTGGCCTGTGCATGGCTGGGCGGCAGGTGCGGGGCATCTGCTCCCGCACCGCTGCCTGCATCGCGCGACTGCCGTGGCCGGCGGCAGCGGTACGCTGCGGGTGCTCGGCAACTGGGCTGCGCGGGCCGGTCTGGGTCTACCTTCCGTGATGAGGATGGGACGTGCGCGCGCAGGTAACCGCCTATTGCGCTTTTGCTGGCTGGTCGCGGGTTCGGCCCTGGCGCCGCGCCGGAACGGATGTTGCGGGCAGGTCCCGTGTCAGGATTGCCGGGGTGGTTGAGGGTCTTTCCCGGTTGGGTGCCGGCCGCGGCGGGTTAGCGGCAGCGACCGTGTGGCGGGAGGTCAGGCTGCGGGTCCGCCGGCCGGGCCTAGCGTCCCGGAGGGGTGCGGCAGGTCGGTCAGCTGGTCGAGCATTTCCCGGAGCGGGGCCAGGTCGCCGTGGTGGGCGGCGGCACTGGCGGCCATGTTGCAGTCAGGGTCCATGCGCACCCAGGCGATGTGATGCCCGGCGTCATGGGTGAGCTAGGAGAAGAACGCCCGCTGGGCGCGGCCGTTGCCCTCGCGGAACGGGTGCAGGGCGTTGGGTCACCGGCCGCGCTGTTCACCTGCGGTAGCGGGACAGGACCCGCTCCCGCAGCTCATCGGTGGACAGCCGCCCGGCCGCCACCTCGGCGAACAGCGCCAGGTCCCCCGCACTGGGTTCCAGCCCCTCGGCTCGCACCGAGGCTAGCGCCGCCGCGACCGCGTGCTGCCGCTCCGCGGCCTCCTGCAGCGCTTCATACTGTTCTACCGACACAAGCACCGCCTCCGCCCTCCGGTGAGCGCCGACGAAGACCGCGGCGTCCGGGGATCGCCGGACCCGGTCCAGCACGCCCGCGAGCCCGGCGCGGAACTCGCGGAACGACAAGACCTCCGGCACCGCCACCGCTAAAGCGTACACCATTGCGTACACGCACCCGGTGACACTCCGTGCCCGCCCAATGGCTGACATGCGCGAAATATCGCTGATATGTACGAGTCGTGGCTTAAGTTCAGGTGAATCGTCGGTGGTGCATAACAGGTGTTCTGGGTGCTGTCGGCCGACCGGCCGGGCAATACGTACTCGTTCTGGCTTAGCGCCGGTCACGGCATCCGGGTCCTGCGTACCGGTGCGCGGGCTTCCGCGATGCCGGAGTGGCCCGCGGGCTGCCCCCGCAGCTGGGCGGGCCGCTGATGAGGATCGCTGCTTGATGTCCGTTATAGTAACCCGGTATATTACTCAAGTAATGAACCAGGGAACCACGGAAGGAACCGGGCTGTTGCGGGAGATGGCCGGCCTCGATGAGGGGGCTCCGCTGTTCGTCCAGGTCGCCGAGCGGCTGGCCGACGAGATCGCGGACGGGGGCCTGGGCGAGGGCGAGCGGGTGCCCTCGACCAACGAGCTGGCCGCCTACTACCGGATCAACCCGGCCACCGCGGCGAAGGGGATCGGCATGCTGACCGACGACGGGCTGGTGGAAAAGCGCCGCGGCATCGGGATGTTCGTCGCATCCGGCGCCCGCGCGCGGCTGCTGGCCGAGCGCCGCAAGCGGTTCGCCGAACGCTATGTGGGGCCGCTGGTCGCCGAGGCCAGCCGGCTCGGGATCGGCGCCGATGAGCTGGCCGTCATGATCCGCGAGTCCAGCTACGTGCAGGAAGGCACGAGGATATGACGCCAGCGATCTCGGTGGTCGGGCTGTCCCGCCTTTACCGCGGCCAGCTCGCCCTGGACAACGTCAGCTTCGACATCGAGCCCGGGTCGATCACCGGGCTGCTCGGCCGCAACGGCGCGGGCAAGACCACGTTCATGCGCATCGTCGCCGGCCATGAGTTCGCCTCGGCCGGCACCGTGACCGTGCTTGGCGCCTGCCCGGTGGAGAACGAGACGGTACTGCGCCAGATGGTGTTCGTCCGCGAGGACCAGGCTTACCCGGACTTCCGGGTCCGGCACGCGGTGCAGGCGGCGTCCTGGTTCTACCCGAACTGGAGCCACGAGCTGGTCGGCGCGCTGCTCGAGGAATTCGGCCTGCCGCCTAACCGGAAGGTCAAGAAGCTCTCCCGCGGGATGCGCTCGGCGCTGGGCATCGTGATCGGCCTGGCCGCCCGGGCCGAGGG